>Ga0209542_10013156_pt1 | contig 14335 bp, 15 predicted proteins | sample RifCSPhighO2_01_FD_184028 | JGI IMG/M metagenome (GOLD analysis project Ga0209542, IMG submission 184028) | Soil microbial communities from Rifle, Colorado - Rifle CSP2_plank highO2_0.1 (SPAdes) (version 2) | ecosystem: Environmental > Terrestrial > Deep subsurface > Rock core/Sediment ...
TAAATTCTTGCTTTTCATACGCGCGAAACGTATCGGTTTCGTATGCGTATATGCCGACGACCGATATCCCCAAAAGATGCATATTCTGCTTCCCGCCAACCTCGCTAAACTCTTTTTCTGTTTCTAGATCAAGTACCACTTCTTTCATAGATATATTGAAGTTGTATCACTTATGGACACTCCAGTCAAAAACCGATTTCTTCTGTCGAGATAAATCCAGTTAGAAATTCCCGCGGGGCATTTAGATTTCCGCCGGAATTGTCATAAACGATAACCCTGGCGGGGTATTATTTTTAACGGGATAAATTTGGTAGAGTGTATGTATGGAGAACGCGACGTTTATTGTTGTGATTTTCATAGTAGGCATCCTTGCAATTGCATCATTTACGCAGGGGGATCTTTCGCGCGGCCCGAAAACGACCCCGCCCAACCCAAACGCAGAATTTGGCGTAGTACACGAAAAGCGATCATTTTTTTTCTCGTCTACTCCACCAACCCCATCATCAAAAGACAGCAATAAAAAACCGCCACCGCCAGCTCCAACACCAACGCCCGCGCCCGAGCTTGAAGATATTCTCCACAAATACGTGAAAGTGTCTATGCGAAGCGCGCGATCGAATAAACCGGATAAAGAATATATCGACGTCTCGTACTCGAGCGGCGCGCCAAAAGAAGCGCCCGAGCTTCTCAACGTAAGCCAGTGGACGATATCCAATAGCCGAGGAGAGTCCTATGCCCTTGGGACCGCGACAAATCTCCCCGGGGTATCAAGATATCAAAACCAGGACCAGCTTCTTCTTAAAAAAGGCGGGACAATACATGTCATCACCGGCCAAAGCCCGCTCGGAGCAAATTTCCGGCTTAACAAATGCGAGCAATATTTTAATCAATATCATACGTTTGTACCCGGTATCTCGACATCCTGCCCTGCACCGTCAAAAGAACCCGGGCAAGAACTTTTTACCGATCGATGTTATACATTCGTCCGAGGACTCAATTCATGCAAAATCCCCTCTTCGCTTCCACTCAATCTTGATAATGCATGTCGCGAATATATAAACAGTAACGCGAGCTATAGCGCGTGTGTCGACCACCATAAATACGACAGTGATTTTTATAAAAACGAGTGGTGGGTGTACCTTAACCGCCCACAGCAGATCTGGTCAGACGTGCGGGATACGATTATTCTCCGTAACGAACGCGGAACGGCTATCGCTTCCCAATCGTATCAGTAAGCCAATAGGCGGCAACACCAAAGGCAACCGATACATTAAGGGATTCTTTCTTCCCGCGCATCGGAATATATATCACGGCGTCGCATTTTTTGAGGAGCGCGGGCGAAAGCCCGCGCACTTCGTTTCCCAAAAGAAGCGCCGTCGGCCCTTTTGGTTTGTAATCGCGATAATCGACAGCATTACGCACAAGCTCAAGCGCCACAACTTGAACATTCTCTTTTTGTAAACGGCCCATAAGCTCGGCTACGCGCCCTGCGCGCTCCCACGAGACTATCCGCTCTGCTCCAAGCGCGGTCTTTTCGATCTCGCGCCGAGGCCTGCCCATTTCGTCAACCGGGGAGGGCGTATAACCCGTAAGAAATATTTTTGAAACCCCCACCCCATCAGCAGTTCTAAAAACGGAGCCTACATTGTGTAAACTTCGGATATTGTGGAGAATGAGAATTGTTTCCATATTCGGCCGCCATCAAAACTATTACATCACCTTGGAAGTAAAGAGGGAATGCCCAATAGGTCTACGGGGTCGCTAACAAATACAAAATCATGCGCGTTGTTATTTGGAACAAAAGTATCATCATCCATACCACTACAATGTTCTCCTTGTATATCAAATGTAACCGCCACTAATGTGTTATTTACTATTTTTATATAGCCATAGGTTCCGCCACATGTACTATCACTACTCTCTGTAATAAGTTCGAAGCCTTTATACTGTGCCGCTGTGTCCCATCCGTGTTTTCCTAAATAATTTTGATCTAGATTATCGATGAAAGTATAAGTTTTTCCCGTGAGAGGGATGACATCATTTAGCGAACTTGATATATAAACCACGTGGCTGTCATTACGAATATCAGGAAATGGCACGGTTTCAGCTGAAGATACAACTTCGGCTTTGGAAAAATCTATGCCCGGGAAAAATATTGACAGAGAATTCTCAACCAGATTGCCCTTACGTATAATGGTATTTGCTGGTGGCTTTAAAGCTGGAATATTTGAGGCGCTTTGCCGCGCATGTAACGAGGTTGCTACCTGCCAGGCCATCTCGAAAATTTGAGTGTCTTGTTCAATGGAAAACCACGTGATGGCACCCCAAAGAAGAAGCGCTACCACACAACAAATTGTGATGGTCCAGAAAAGCCAACGATCGGGATGAATAACAGCGAACATGTATTAACAATACCCTACCTAATCTCGTAGGTCAGTGTAACGTTAGCGGTAATCTCGCTTTCGCCGGGGGTAACAACCGGCGATGGAGCTGCCGCCTCAAGCATTGCACTGCCACCCTTGCCATATCCAAAATTATTATAGATAGGAAAGCTGCCGTTTTCATTGAAACTCACAAGATCTCCAAGCCGCACACCTAAACTACGCGAAAGTTTTTTTGCCTCCTCACGCGCCTTTGAGATTGCCTCATCGCGCGCCTCTTTTTGAAGCTTCTCAAAAACAGCGTCGCCCACCGTAAACCGAAGCGAGCCAATTTGATTAACGCCTGCGTCTGCAACGCCAGAGATAAGCGACCCGACTTTGCCAAGATCGCGCATTTTTACCTCATATGTGCTTTCAACGATATAGGTTTTTATTGTTTTGCGCGGTGGGCATTTGTACTCCGTACCGGGCGTATACGTACACAGGTACGAATCGTCTCTCTCTTGCGGGTAGATATTAAATGAAGTTGATTTAATGTCTTTCTCCGCAACGCCCTCCTTTTTCAAATACTCAACGACGCGATTGGTCAGTGTCGAGACTTCGTCTTGCGCTGTTTTAAGAGATGCATTTTCTTGGCGAACCATAAATGAAGCGATGGCTACATCGGGTTTTGTAAAACGCTTTGCTTCGCCTGCTACACTGATCGTATTTCGCTCAAGCGGATCACGGCCTCCGCGTTCAAGCGCATTTTTTGCGCTCACGCCAAGAAATACGAAGAGCGAGAGAAGCACCAAATACATAAAATACTTTATCGGGCCTTGAGGATTGGGCTCGAGCGACATACGGACATTTTTTGTTTCTTGTTCCATATATTATCTATTACGATGATTACTTAATATTGTTACACGACTCCTTACTTTAGGGTACTGAATTTTGAAACGATCGTAAACCTAGTAGTAGAAAATCGTATTTATTTTGCTTTCGCGCTACCTCGCTGTCAAAACCCCATGAGCCCTACTGTATATCTGGAGATATATGGCAAAAGGCTTTTTTTGTGCGGAGCGCAATACGATTTTTCACTACTGGGTCAACCACTTATCACGCTTTTTAGGCCTTGCTTTTAGACACATTGGGTTTTCTGTGTTGTACGGGGTAAAGAAGCTCAATTAGTCGCTTTTGTTCCGTAGGGTCATTTATTGTTTTCCTAATTCGCGCCTTTTCGTGGCTGATAAAGCGCCGTACGCCTCGCGGCATTGTTTTTTGTGTCATGGTAGTAGGGTACAGGAAACTAGAACCCATTTCAATAACGCAAGCCGCCCAGAATTTTAAGCGCCTCGCGTATTTTTGCATCAAGCGAAACTGAGTCTTTTGAAACCTTCTGAAGCGCTTCGCGCGCTTCTTTGACAGAGTACCCGAGTGAAGCAAGCGCATCGATTGCATCCGCGCTCTCGTTGCCTATAGCGCCGCCAGTTGCGCCCGCAAGCTTTTCTCTCAGCTCAACAATCATTTTCTCCGCAATCCGCTTTCCGATGCCGGATATTTTTGTAAGATACGCGCTGTCGCCAGACGCGATTGCACGCTTGAGCGTATCAACGGGAGCTACCGATAAGACACCGATCGCGGACTTTGGCCCGATCCCGGAAATCCCAATCAGCATCACAAAAAATTCGAGCTCCGCCATGGTCGAGAAGCCGTAAAGCTCGAGCGCATCCTCGCGGACATGAAGATGTGTAAAAAGCCTTACCTCGCCCCCCTTTTTGGGTATTTGTTTGAACGTTTCGAGCGAAACCGCAACCTTATACCCGACGCCGTGGACGTCGATGATAATGGAGCGTGTCCCGCGAAAAAGAAGTGTGCCCTCGAGATGTGCTATCATCTTTGTTATTATAGTATACCTTCTCTATGAGCTTCCGTCTTTACGCGCCATATACCCCAGCAGGCGACCAACCGCAGGCAATTGAAGAGCTTGTGAGTGGTCTTGGCGCCCAGAAACGCTACCAAACGCTCCTCGGCGTAACCGGTTCCGGAAAAACATTTACAATGGCGCATGTGATCGCAAAAACCGCAAGACCAGCACTCGTCTTGTCGCATAATAAAACTCTTGCCGCACAGCTCTACGAAGAATTTAAAGAATTTTTTCCCGATAGCGCTGTCCACTATTTTGTCTCCTACTATGACTACTATCAACCGGAAGCGTATCTCCCAAACACCGACACATATATCGAAAAAGATGCAAAGATAAACCAGTTTATCGATGAATTGCGGCATTCGGCAACCCAAGCGGCGCTCACAAGGCGCGATTGCATCATAGTCGCATCGGTATCGGCAATTTATGGAATCGGTAATCCGGAGGAATATCTGCGCTTCGCGCTCACCATTCACGAAAAAGATGCGATTCCCCCAAAAACGTTTTCCGAAAAACTTGCCGCAATGCAGTACGCGCGCAATGATATCGAGCGCTCGGCCGGCACATGGTCAAAAAAGGGGGACGCCTACACGGTCGTACTACCAACCGGTGACCGCGTGCTCCGCATACATTTTTCTGGTAACGAAATAGAAGAGATATATGAGGGCGGCGCTCTTTCGGAGCCGCATTTTTCCCGCATACGCGAGGTGACGATCTTCCCCGCCAAACATTTCGTAATGCCTGAAGAAAATCTGAGCGGCGCGCTTGATGCAATCGAGCAAGAGCTCAAAGATCGCGTCAGCGAACTCAAAAAAGAGAAAAAGATTCTTGAAGCGGAACGCCTTACGCGCCGCACGCGCTACGACATCAATATGCTTCGCGAGACCGGCTATACTAACGGCATTGAAAATTATTCCCGCCCGCTTTCCGGACGCGCACCAGGAGAGCCGCCATCAACCCTCATCGACTATATGCCAAAAGAATTTATTACGTTTATTGACGAGTCGCATATGACCATCCCGCAAATACGCGGTATGTACCACGGCGACCGCGCGCGGAAAACAACGCTCGTAGAACACGGCTTCCGCCTTCCGTCTGCGCTCGACAATAGACCATTTACGTTCAATGAGTTTGAAAAGAAAGTGGGGCAAGTCATTTTTGTATCGGCGACGCCAAGTGAATATGAACGCGCCCGCGGGAATATCGTAGAACAGCTTGTGCGCCCCACAGGACTTCTTGACCCGACGCTCGAAATACGGCCGGCGGAAAACCAGGTTCAGGACGTGGAGAAAGAAATTGAAAAACGCGCCTTAAAAAAGGAACGCTCGCTCATTATCGCACTCACAAAACGGATGGCGGAGGATATCGCCGAATATCTCGCCGGTAAAAATCTCAAAATAGCGTGGATTCATTCGGAAGTAAAAACAATCGAGCGATATGATATTTTAAAAAGCCTGCGGAGCGGAGAATCTGACGCGCTCGTCGGCATCAACCTGCTTCGCGAAGGGATTGACCTCCCAGAAGTATCGCTCATCTGTATTTTGGACGCAGATAAAGAGGGGTTTTTGCGGAACACCACGACATTTATCCAGACAATCGGGCGAGCCGCGCGACATCTCAACGGACACGTCATTTTCTATGCGGACAGAATCACGGATTCCATGAAAAATGCGATCGACGAAACCGACCGACGGCGCGCTTATCAGCAAGAATTCAACACAAAACACGGCATTGTGCCGTTTCCGATAACAAAAGAATTGCGTCCGTCACTTTTTGCTAATTTCAAAAAATCTCCAAAAGAAGCGATTATTGACGCGCTCAAAAACAACAAGCGGTCGCGCCGAGAACTAAAAAAAGAAATCGAGACGGAAATGCTTGAGGAAGCAGCCGCGCTTAATTTTGAGCGCGCAGCGGAATTGAGAGATATATTAAGATCGCTTACATAAATAACCCTTGCGAATACGCTTGGTTTTTAATAAGGCACTTATTTACTCGTAGAAGCGCCGTTTGCGACACAAACGTGTGACTTTCTTCGTGGGCTGTGCTTTAACTATAACGGAGGTGGAAGTATGCCCTGCAGATGTGAACATTTTATAGGCGAACATGATAACCCATTTATCTTTGGTGATAGCAAATGCGGGTTTCCGGGGTGTGATTGCGCCGGGTATATGGAAAGGTTCATTACACTAGAAGAATGGGATTGGTGCTGGAATAGAAACTGGCGTTTTCTATACTTTTGGTCTCAAGTTGCCATCGCCGCACTACTCTCTGAAATGAAACCTCTTCGCGATAGCGTGACGCATTCAAATAGACGCGCGGAGGAAGCGGGGGCGGTGAATATAATGGAGAAACGCAGGGCGGCGTTAGCTTGTTGGCTCCCGCCAGATTTTATCGAAAGGCTGTACGCCGCTGCACGTGCGGTTGTCATAACCGCACCGAACGGAGGCGAAGATCATCAAAGAGCAGTCGCTAAACTCAATACGCTCATCCCAGCTCGTGCCTAAAATCTGCCGAAGAGAATCTTCGGCTTTTTTATTTTTGTATGTGTCTAGCTCGGTTAAGAACAGAGGCATTTTGGTGACAAATGACCGGGTAAAAGCAAATACGAATTATCCAGCTATAGCTGGATAATTCGTATTTGTTGCTACGGTTAAATGGGTCAATTCCTAGAAGCTACTTGACTCTCCTATTGACTACTAGCAAAAAACTATTAGACTTCTTTTATGCCTAGAACAACATCGGCAAAAAAGGCGCTTCGTCAGTCGGATACCCGGCGTGTTCGAAATGTCCGAAGAAAGCGCTCTCTCCGGGACGCCTTGAAAAAGCTCGAGAAAGCGCTCGCAGCGAAAAATAAAACGGAGGCCGAGAGACTCTACCGGACAGCACAAAAAGCCATTGATAAGTCGGCGAAAAACGGTATTCTCAAGAAAAATACCGCAAGCCGAATGAAGTCCAGGCTTTCCTCTCTACTCAAAAAGTTAGAGCGTGCTTGAAACCTCGCCTTTCAACACTTCAAGGTCGAACCTTGAAGAAATGAATCCCATCCTCATTGCTCCAATGAAAATGATTCGGGTTTAAACAATAATAAATAATCCGAATCCGAACGAGCGTTTCGCTAGACGTTGGATGTCTAGTTGGGCAAAAGCCAGAAAGGTGTTGTCTTGTCTGACTTTTTTCTTGTTTGATAACACAATTATGGAATGACAGTCAGCCATAATCGCACAAAAATCAAAATACGTTTAGCTTGTAAGAAAAAAGCGGTAGAGCCCGAACTCGATTGACCCCCTACCCCACTTCTCCTTCACGTCAAGCATCAAAAGCGCCTCATACGCCCGCGCTAAGGCATCACCAGTAAAATTTTTCAACTGGCGGGCTGCTTTCCCTGCGACAAATGGATGAATGCCTTTTGTTTCTTTATGCGCGACCAGAAGCATGGTCTTTACGTGCCAGAGAAGCGTTCTAAACACCTGGTCCGCCCCAAAACCTGACTCAAGCATTCTTTGGTATTTCAAAAACGCGCGCTCGCGCTCACGCGACCCCCAAAGATCTCCAACGGCAAAAAGGTCTCTTTCGGGGAGTTTTTCTTCGTGGGAACCTGCTATGTATCCGAGAGCCGCCTTCTCAAGCTCAAGCGCCAGCCTCCAAAGGTCATCCCCATACCGCTCTACCAAAAAGTGCTTTATGGCGATAGGAAGCGCGACGCCCTGTTTTTTGAGCTCTTCGTCCACCCACCTGGAAAGTAAAGCGCCGGATAGCGCTCCAAACTCTTGTTTCTTGGACGCCGATTTTATGAGTTTTTTAAAAAGAGGGTCGCTTGTGGGCGCCCCCTCTTCATAGAAAAGTATGACCGAGTCGTCGCGGGCCCATTCTTTCAACGCCGCGCCGAGAATAGCTTTTGATGCGTCAGAGAGTTCGGTCGCATAAAGAAAGAGGAGGTATGCCTTTTCCGAAAAAAGAGAGCGGGTGCCGATTGTGTGCGTGATCATTTCCTCCGCACTTTCCTCTCGAGCATCAATCCGATGCCATGCGGACGGAGTTTCCTTCCGAAAACGGTTTTCGAAATCATGAAGAAGCGCACGCGAGCGCTTTGTATCGTCGCCGTATATGAGGTAGATCATTTTTGAAAATAGGAAGCGTCAAGAACCTTTTTGATCGTATCAACAATTTCCTGTGGCGTATGATGCGCTTTTACTAAAAATTCTTTGGCACCAAGAGAAAGTGCGCGATCAATGTCTTCACGCGACCCTAAATTCGAGAGTACGATAACGGGAACCTTTGATACGTTTGGATTATTTTTAAGATCTTGCAAAATTTCAAAGCCGTCGGCCCCCGGGAGCACGAGATCAAGCATAATGAGATGCGGTGGGTCTTTCTTGGCGGCACCCAGTCCCTCTTCGCCATCAACCGCCTCTGTCGTTGCGTACCCTTCTTTTTTAAGCTTCCCAACGAGAAGCTCCCGAAGAAACTTATCGTCTTCAATAACAAGGATTTTAATCTCCCCGTGCTTCAGCATCGAGGCAATAGGGAGAGATGAGCCTTCGTCTTGTGCCATAGATTATATGTAGTGTACCACGATTAGATGCCGCGTACAAAAGATTCGAATGATTTTGCAACGGGCATTTTTTCAGGCGGGTGTTCGCGCGGCAGGCGGATAAAAAATGTTGTCCCTTGCCCTTTTTCCGATTCAACCGAAATCATGCCATTGTGGCTTGAGATAACGTTTTTTGCAATGAAGAGGCCGAGTCCCGTCCCGAGAGTTTCCAGATGCCTCACGCTTGCCCCACGGAAGAATTTTGTAAACAGGCGTTCCCGGTCTTCTGCGGAAATACCGATTCCGGTATCCGCCACACTCACGATAATCGCACTTGGCTCTATTTTCATATCGACTTCGACCGTGCCGCCAGACGGAGTATAACGGATTGCGTTGTCGATGATGTTGCCGATCGCCATCGAAAGGCGCTCGGCATCTCCCGTGATGTTCCCCGTTCCCGAAACTCCGGAGCCGAGCTTGAGAACGACCTGTTTATTTTCCGCAAGAAGCTTCTTTTGTTCGCAAAGATTTTTGAGGAAAGAGACGATGTCCATCTCCTCAAACTTGAAACCAAATTTCCCCTCTTCGATGCCAGCCGCGTCAAGGAGATTGTGGACGAGTTTGATCATGGATTCATTTGCGAGATCTGCTTTCTCTATCATCTCGCGCTGTTTTGGAGGGATCTCTCCGACGTCGCCGTCAAGAAGAATCTGATGCGACCACTTCATGACCGAGAGTGGCGTACGAAGCTGGTGCGCGGCGATGCTGATAAATTCTGATTTCAATTGAGAGATGACTGCCTGGCGTTCCTGAACTTCTTTGACGTTGCCGACCATCTCATTAAAAAATTCGCCGAGCGTGCCGATCTCGTCTTTCCGCGTTATATGGATTTTGATATTGAGATCGCCCTCGCCGATCCGGCGCGCGGCATCAGTAAGCGTCCGGAGAGGACGCGAAATATTGCGCGAGATGAGATACGCAGCAAAGGTGGCGATAATAAGAACAAAGAGAAAAATAAGAAAGAACTGAATCGCTGCATTCTGGAGAAGCTCGCTCGCGACTGCCTGGCTCACGCGGTCAGCTATGCGTGCGTGATACGTAGCTACAAAGAAAAACGCCGAGATTGCCATCGGCACCACGCTTAAAGCAACGAGTGTCCAAAAAAATCTGAAAAAAAGCGAATAGCGGATTTTGAATTTCATGAGAACATTTTTATTATACCATGCTCATGTCCTGCCAGTTTGGCCCTTGTTTCACATCCACAACAATCGGCACGGGCATTTCGGGGACTCGCTCCATAATCTTTCTGATTATAGGAATAGAGTCGCTGGCAGCATCAGTGCGGATCTCGAAAAGGAGCTCATCGTGTACCTGTAAGAGAAGCCGTATATTGTGGGCATCATCCGCCCCTATGGGAGAACGCGCAATCTCAATCATCGCGCGCTTTATGAGATCCGCTTCCGTCCCCTGGATAGGCGCATTGATCGCCATCCGCTCGGCTTCTCCCCTTACATACTCAAAGCGCGACTTAAGATTCGGTAAATAGCGGCGCCGCCCGAAGAGTGTCGAGACATATCCATTTTTCCTTCCTTCGGCAATAACCAGCTCGCGATACCCCTGTATGCCAGGGAAATCAACAAAATACTCGCGAAGGTATGTCTCGGCTTCCTCATATGACACCTTCATACCTGCCGCAAGCGCTTTTGAACCCATGCCGTAGAGAACCCCAAAATTAATTGTCTTCGCGCGTCTTCGCATCTCCGGTGTTACTTTTTCAGCGGAGACCTTAAACATAATTGACGCTGTCCTTGCGTGAACATCCTCGCCGTTTTTGAACGCGGCAACGAGTCGCTCATCAGATGAAAATGCGGCGGCGATTCTTAACTCAAGCTGTGAGTAGTCGAATGAAACAAGCGTGTACCCCTGTTCCGCAACAAATGCGCGGCGGATTTCCTTGCCAAGCTCGGTTTTTATCGGAATATTCTGGAGATTTGGATTTGATGACGAAAGCCTCCCCGTCGCGGTACCGGTTTGATTAAATGTTGTGTGAATACGGCCATCTGGCCCCATAAGCCCCGGCAATACCGTCACATACGTCGAGGAAAGTTTTGATAACTCGCGGTAGCGTATTAGAAGATCAATGATTGGATGCGTATCGCGAAGTTTTACGAGTTCCGAGAATTGGGTTGAGATGTTTTTTGTGCCGGTCTTGCGAATTCCCTTCGCTGAAAGCTTAAGCTTCCCGAAAAGAATTTCGGAGAGTTGTTTTGGGGATCCGATATCAAATTCCGCGCCCGCAAGACGCCATATGTCTTTCTCGAGCTCTCCTGACTCCCGCGCAACTTTTTTTTCGAGTTCCTCAAGACGCCCCGCATCGAGGAGAATCCCTGTCCGCTCCATCCGCGAGAGAATCTGTATGAGCGGCATCTCGAAGTCCAAAAAAATACCACCGCGGCTGTCTTTCGACAATTTTTTTTCGTAGCTGTTTTTAAGAAGCAGGAGCTCTTCAAGACGCGAGGATGGAGGAGTATGAAATTCTTCCCGGATACAATCATCGAGATCGAAATCCCTCCTCTCGGGATTTAAGAGCCACGCAGCGATTGCCGTATCAAAAGAAACGGGGAACTCAAAACCAAAAGCACGAAAAATATCTTTTGCTTTATGTGCAACAATATCCTTCTTTGAGCGAAGAATGGGCGCGAGTGTTTCTGCTACTGCTGGCGATATTTCGTACGTTTTCTCTCTATCGCCCGCAAAAATCTTCTTGTCGTACTCATAGAGCGCGAGTGTCGTTTTTTGCTCGAGCTCCGGCAGATCATTTTTTGAAAAAAGCGCGGGAATATTTCCATGAGCGTTTTCTTTCTCGCCGGGCGCACGAAATTCGTCGAGCCTGTGGAGCAGGCTCGGGAAATGATACGCCCGGAAAAGCCGCGCGACCTCATCTACGGGGATGCCGTTGTATTCGAGGTCCTTGATCGAGGGTGATACTGGCGCATCACGCCGAATGAGAGCAAGCTCCTTCGAAAAAAGCGCCTCCTCTTCATTTTCAAGAATCAATTTTAAAACACGCTCTTTCAGCCACATCGGGTGCTCGCGCTCGCTTTTTAACTTTCCATACATCTCTTCAATACTCCCATAGTGTCGTATGAGTTCTGTTGCGGTTTTCTCTCCAATCCCCTTCACACCGATGATATTATCCGACGGATCTCCCTTGAGCCCCTTAAAATCTGGGATCAGGCGAGGAGAAAACCCAAAACGCTCCTCGACCTTCTTTTCATCATACAGAATCGTGTCTTCGATCCCTTTTTTAAGAGTAAACACGCGTACGCGTTCGCCCTCGACAAGCTGAAGAGTATCCATATCGCCGGACGCGATAATGATGGAAAGATCCCGCTCGTCTTTAAACCGCTCAACAAGCGTGCCGATAATATCGTCAGCCTCAAAACCGGGGATTTCTAAAACAGGAATGCCGAATGTTTGAAAAAGTTTTTTTACTTTTTCAAATTGAGGCACAAGTTCGCTTTTTGTTTCCGGACGCGTTGCTTTGTAGTTTTCATAGGCAACGTGCCGAAATGTCGGCTCTTCGGTGTCAAAAGCGGCGGCAATATGAGTTGGCTTAAGCTCACGGAAAAGTTTGAGGAGTACTGCCGAAACGCCGTACACCGCACCCATCGGCTCGCCAGACGGAGATGTAAATGATGGAAGCGCGTGGTATGAGCGGTGTATAAGCGCATGTGCGTCAAGAATGACAAGTGTTTTTTTCTTCTCGTTTTTCATGATTGAAAGCGGATGGCGCGCGTATCGCCTTTTATGTGCGCAAGAGAAACCGTGAGCGCCCCGCGCGGGATAAGTTTCCGGACGCTCTCGGGCCACTCGATGACAACGACATTTTTTGAATCACGGAGAATGTCTTTGAGGCCGAGCGCTATAAGTTCCTTTGCATTATGAATACGATAACAATCAATGTGCCAGAAATTTTTAAAGTATGAGCGCGCGAGCGTGTACCGCTTCATGAGAAGAAAGGTGGGCGAATGTATTATGGGCTTAACCCCAAGCCCCTTCCCGACCCCCTTTGCAAAAACCGTTTTTCCTGCGCCAAGACCCCCCGAAAGTAAAATAGTAAGCGAAAGCCTTGTCGTCGCTCGATAGGTGCGGATTTCCCTGCCAAGAAGAAGCCCGAGGTGCGTGGTTTCGTGGCCTGAATGCGTTTTGATGGTGAAATGCGTCCTCATGCGATTGATATATTCAGCCTATCAAAAAAAAGTCCGCAATGCCCCTTTTCTGTGTTTTGCAAAATATATCGTAATCGAATATAGTAAAAATACATATGGAAGAAGACGCCAAAAAGATTAATGAGATTGTAGAGGCATCAAATCTGGGGGCAGACGCAAAAGCGCGCTGGCAGGGCCAACTCCAGCTGCTCCCGCCATTTCTTCTCCGTGATCTTTGCGCTGTACTTGAAGAAAACCCCAGTAATCTTATATGGATGACAAAAAACTGGGAAATGAAAGAGGGTCTCCTTGCAAAAGGAGGCGCGAATGTATGGGATGAAATAGTGGCACAGGAAGAAAAAGATATTACTTCTCTTCTTGAACAGTCAGAACAACTATGAATTTTGAAGCCCCACAACCAGAAGAAGAAATAAAAGGAGAATCGCCACAAAATTCTCCGGAACCAAGCAAGTCGCCGGAACAAGGCGAAGTGAAGGAATCGGAAGAACGGCTTGAGGCGGAAGCACAAGATCTTCTTGAGGTAGCAAAAATGATCGGTGAGGAACGCGGCGACAGCGAATTCCCAAAAGAGCTCTCGCGCGAAATATCACAAGCAAAAAAGGTGGTTGAGGAACATCCGAGCGCACTCCCGCGCTGGAAAAAAGCTGTTCTTGCGGGCACGCTGGCAATGTCTCTCTTTGCGGCGGCACCGAAACCGGATGCCGAAGCGCGGGGACTTTTTGCAAAACGGCCCACGCAGGAACAGGTGAAAGATCGGAGGGAGAGGCAACAAGACAGATGGGGGTTTCAACAAAAACGCATGCAGCAAGAGGAACGGCGTTGGAGACATGAAGAACAGGGATGGCAGCATGAAGAACGAGGCTTGAGGCACGACGAAGTAGAACGAAGATACGAGGAACGCCAAATATACTACACAATGAGGCGGATAGACTTGTTTGGAGTATTGATCGGGCGGGCACTCGGCGAAATTCTCCAATAAATCCGGAATAGACCCCAACGCCCGTAAGAGCGTGGGGGTCTATATTTGTGTCCTATGTTTTTCTGGCAGACGAAAAATGCCCTCGGTCTCAAAGACCGAGGGCTACCTCCTTTCTGTGCCGACTTTTTCCACGGCACCGGGAAATGATCTTGTCGCCGCCTAGCGAGGTGGGCGGCAGTTCCTGCCGCCACCGGCGCAGTAGGCCCGCTCGCGGGCGTCGTTGTACGCGTCTCGCGCCCGCTCTTCACTGGCGCGCCGGAGCCCCTCGCACTGCCCGCGCGCCCACTGGCAACGCGCGTCCCCCTG
>Ga0209542_10013157_pt1 | contig 14335 bp, 12 predicted proteins | sample RifCSPhighO2_01_FD_184028 | JGI IMG/M metagenome (GOLD analysis project Ga0209542, IMG submission 184028) | Soil microbial communities from Rifle, Colorado - Rifle CSP2_plank highO2_0.1 (SPAdes) (version 2) | ecosystem: Environmental > Terrestrial > Deep subsurface > Rock core/Sediment ...
CCGCGCACGCAAGATACAACGCTTCCTCTCGCAGCCGATGGCTGTCGCCGAGGCCTTCACGGGCAAGAAGGGCAAGTACGTGCCGCTTGCAGACACCGTGCGCTCGTTTGCAGAGATTTTGGCGGGCAAGCACGACGCGCAGAATGAACAAGCTTTCTACATGAAGGGAGGAGTTGAAGAAGTTGTCAGTTCTTAGTTGTTAGTTGGCAGTACCCACTAGTAACTATCAACTCTCAACTACCAACTATGAGCGCAGCGAATACATTCCATCTCACCATAGCGAGCGTCGGGGAGACGCGCTTCGACGGCGACGCCGTTTCCGCCACGCTCCCCGGTGAAGCGGGCGAGCTCACGATTCTCGCGCATCACGAACCCATAGTTACGACGCTCAAACCCGGCGTCATCATCGTGCGTGCAGACGGAAGCGAGCCCGCGCAATTCAAGATCGAAAGCGGAGTTCTAGAAATGAGCGGCAATCGCGCGGTGGTGTTACTCTAAGGCTCGATTCACATGTCATTGTGGATAGTCCACAATGACCTGCTACAATTCCAAGTGTGAGAATCGGCTTCTATTTCGCGTCCATCGTCCTTGCCGTTATACTGTCCGCTTCGGTAAGCGAGGCGGCTGAGTCGTGCGCCAAGGCGTCCTTCAAGGGCGACGCGTCAACGTATAACCCGTACCTGCCGAGATGGAGGACGGGCGGAGGGACGCTCGCTACGGGAGGTCCGTACAATCCCAATTCGTACGATGCCGCTCTCCAGCTCGACCTCGCAAAGCAGTACCGCTGCGGGTACGGGAGGGGAGCCATATGTCATGCGGTCGTGCAAGCGCCGAACGGCCGCGCACTGATAGTGCGCATCAACGATAACGGCCCGCTGGTGCGGGGGAGGATCATCGACCTCAACGAGAAATCAATGCGGTACCTCACACTGGGATTGCAAGGAGCGAACAGCGGCATCGTTAAAAATGTCACCGTGACGCTTTTGTGCAGCCTTGAGGGACAACAGTTGGGCCCGCTCAATGAGCAGGAGCGGCAAGCGTGGTTGAGTCGTACATTCGATGCTCCGCAGTTCACGGGCGGAGGAGCCAGTCCATACACGATTGGTGTTCCGACCACAATAGGGACGCCGGCCACCACCTATGATTCAAACGCGGGACGCATCTACAGCGAGGATTATTATTGCATCAAAAGCATCGACCCTGTCATCGTTATACCGGTGCCCGCCGGTACTCCGATGCCTGCCAATTGTTATAACTCATCGCAAGCGACCCAGCAGCGACCCTTGCGGCCGCCGCCGATGCCTCCACCTCCTCCACCTCCTCCACCTCAGCAGCAACAACAACTTCCGCAGCAAGCCGGACCGTCACAGACGCAGATTCAGCAACAAACCGTGAACCAGCCGCCGGTGACAAATCAGGGCAACATTCTTCAACGACTTATAGGCGGGACCCCCGGGGGTAGCGCGCAGGCGCAGGTAAAACCGGTGGCGATGCTGATTGCACAGCCTCGAATTGCCGTGCGAGGGAATCCAATCGTTGTGTCGTGGTCTACTGTCGGAATGAAAGCGAGTGCGCCATGCATTTTGCGCAGTGGCGACGTCGCGCTGGCGCAGAAGAACGAAGGCTCAACGATAGTTCCCGGTTCCAACGTAGCCCGTGGGACGAAAACATTTGAATTGTCATGTACGGCCGCGTCTGGTGAAGCAATACAGCGGACAGCGTCGGTGACGGTCAACTGAATATGAGCGGCAAGCGTTTTCAGCGGCGCGTGGAAGATTTCGTCTGCGAGCGGTGCGGCACTGAGGTGAAAGGCAACGGCTACACCAATCATTGCCCGAAGTGTCTGTGGGGGAAACACGTAGACGTCCACCCTGGCGACCGTGCGGCGACGTGTCTCGGTATGATGGAACCCGTGCGAATCGAAGGCACCACGCCCGATTACCGCATCATTCACCGCTGTCAGCGCTGCGGCCTTGAGCGGGCAAATGTAGTCAGCTTTACTGATAGTGCGGAAGCAATCATCGCTGTTGCAGGAATCCGTTGACATGTCATCATTACGACATGTCAGACCCACGTCACGACGGCAAGGATACGGAAAACGACGACACCAGCGCGCCAGCCACGCTTTTCGGCATCGGTACCTATAAGCCGTGGCCGTCGGTTGCGCACTATTACGGCGATCCGGCGCGGCAATTTCTTGTGGGAGCGGCGGCGCTCTTGCTCCTCACCTCGCCGCTCTATGCGGATTCGCTTCGCATAGAATTTCCTTTTGAAATCATCGGGGCGCTTGTCGTCGTGGCATTTGCCGCGCTCACGAATCCCAAGAGCCGCACTATCGCGCTGTGCGATGCGATAACCGCCGGCGTCGGCGCGGCCGTGTATGCGGGATGGGCGATATTCGGCTATCAGGACATCACATCGGTCGCATTCACGCTGCGCATTGTTATCGCGCTCCTGTTCCTCTTCGCATTTTATTTCAGCATGAAGACCGTGCGCGCTTTTTCATTCGGACAAATCGGCAAGCACGATACGGTGGACGAGTTTGAGGATGAGGTGCAACGGGCGGAAGAAGACCGGCTGGAGCGGGAGAATCTTCCGCGCGGTCCGGGTGCGCTCTAGAAAGGCGATTTCTCATGATACGGAAGAAAAAGATATTCGTGCTCTTGGGGCATCCGGACAAGAGCGGATTTTGCGGTGAAATTGCCGACGCGTACGAATCCGCAGCCCGCGCCGCGGGGCACGATGTGGAGCGCCTGAATATCGGCGAGATGCAATTCGACCCCATCTTGCATCACGGGTATCGCGTGCGGCAGGAGCTCGAGCCGGACCTCCTGCGATTCCAGCGGCTCATCACGGAGTCGGACCATTTCGTAGTCATTTATCCCGTGTGGTGGGTCGGCATGCCTGCAAGTCTGAAAGGGCTTTTCGACCGCGCGTGGCTGCCGGGCTCCGCATTCCGCTATATCAAGACGAAAGCGGGCAAGAATACGATTTTCTGGCACCGCTTGTTCAGCGGCAAGACCGCGCGGATACTTATGACAAGCGGCACCGCGCCATTGCTTGTGCGCTTTCTGCCGGGCAACGTGAACGCTCAGCTTCGATGGGGGATTTTGTGGTTTGCGGGATTTTCGGTGCGTACAACATGGTTCGGTCCGGCCGAAGTAATTTCTGCGGCACGAAAGGTCAGGTGGCTCGCCAAAGTGCGGGCGCTCGGGGAGAAAGGCAAATAACAAAAGCCCCGGATAGCCCGGGGCTTTTGCAACTCGATCAAGCGCCAGTGGCGCTAGACCAGTAGCATGATGATGGCGATTGCAAGAATGCCATCCATTACAACGTCGGCCGTAAGCTCGATTCGCCACATCCTGTATCTCCGTGGTAGGAAACGCGAACGACTCGACAGTTTCCATAGAAATCATGGCATGTATGCTCATTTTCCGCTAGTATGGCGCAATGTCATTGAGTATTGGAATTGTCGGATTGCCAAACGTGGGGAAGTCCACGCTTTTTAATGCACTCACCAAAAAGGGGGTACCGGCGGAGAATTATCCTTTTTGTACGATAGACCCGTCGGTCGGCATTGTCGCCGTGCCGGATTTCAGGCTGGATAAGCTGGCTGAAATGTCGCACTCCGAGAAAAAAGTTCCTGCCGTTGTTGAATTCGTCGATATCGCAGGCCTTGTAAAAGGCGCGTCGCAGGGCGAAGGGCTCGGCAATCAATTCCTCACGCACATCCGCGAGGTAGATGCGATAGCCGAAGTCGTGCGTATGTTTGACGATGAAGACGTGCATCACGTCGCGGGACAAGTGGACCCGCTCTCTGATATAGAGACGATTGACCTTGAACTCGTGCTCGCCGACATGCAGACGGCTGAGAAGCGACTTGAGCGGGTGGAGCGCGATGCGAAAGGCGGGGACAAAGAATTGATTGCCGAGCGTGACCTGCTTCGCAAAATAGTGCCGGTGCTGAAGACCGGAAAAGCCGCACGAACGGTCGAGCTGGACGCGAAGGAGCGCATTGTCACGAAAGGATTGCACCTGCTCACATTGAAGCCTGTATTGTATGTGCTCAACAGAAAGAGCGGGACGGTCAACGTGGGCGCCGAGGCGGGCGAGCGGTGGCGCGCACTCAAGAATTTTCTCGATTCTTCCGGCTCACAGTATGTGGTCGTTGACGCCGGTGTGGAGAGCGATCTCTCCGATGTGCACGACGACGAGCGCGCGGATTTCCGCCGCGAGCTGGGCGTGCAGAGCGACGGACTCGACGACCTCATTAAGGCGGGGTACAAACTCCTCGACCTTATCTCATTCCTGACGACAGGGGAGGACGAATCCCGAGCATGGACGATCAAGCGCGGCTCGACCGCTCCCGAAGCCGGTGCCGCAATCCACACCGATTTCCGCGACAAATTCATCCGTGCGGAGGTCATACACTGGGACAAGCTCTTGGAAGCGGGCGGATGGGGCAAAGCCCGCGAAAAAGGCACGCTTCGCACCGAAGGGAAGGAGTATGTCGTCCAAGACGGCGACGTAATGGAATTTTTGAACAGTTAAACGGTATATTTGAGTTTTTGGCGCGAGTGGTATAATTCGTCTATGGTCAAACCAAAGGCATCTCTTGACACAGTGCTGAAGGCGGTGGTATCGCTGCAGGAACAAGTCGCTGAACTTCCGACCAAGAACGATGTCGAGCGCATCGTTGAGCTACGCATTGATGAGGCGTTCAAGACGAACGAACAACTCAAGAAAATTGACGAAATAGCGAAAGATGTAAAGGCATTGGCAAAAGCCGTTGATAAAGATGCGGTCACAATCGTAAATCACGAGAAACGCATTACGCGTGTAGAGCAACAATTAGCAGTTAAGTAAAATAATTATATGGATAGACCAAAAGTAACGCCGAAGGACTTCGTCCTCTGGGTAGGTGCCATGGCCTCGCTTTACGCGGGTGTTGTGGCCTTTATTACGCTCGTGTTCGAATACATTAATAAGGCATTTCCGAATCCTGTATCGGGCTCGTATTATGTGGACCCGTACTCCTCAAGTATCAGCTATGAGACGGCTGCGCTCATCGTGCTTACGCCGGTGTTCCTCATTCTCATGCGATTCATCCGCAGGGGTATCTCGGACGACCCGTCGCGCAACGAAATATGGGTACGACGCTGGGCGCTTTTCCTCACTCTCTTTCTCGCGGGAGTCACGGTCGTCGTAGACCTCATCGTACTTCTCAACACCTATCTTCAGGGTGAGGACCTCACCATCGGTTTCCTTCTTAAGGTGCTGACCGTGCTGCTTGTCACTGGCCTCGGTTTTATGCATTTTCTCGCCGACCTTTGGGGCTACTGGGAGCGCGAGCAAGCGCGGGCGCGGATGGTCAACTGGGGCGTCGGCGTACTCGTGCTCGTAACGATAATCGCCGGATTCTTCATCATCGGCACTCCTCAGCAGATTCGCGCGCAAAAACAAGATGCTATACGCGTGCAAGACCTGCAGAATATTCAATGGCAAGTCGTAAATTACTGGCAACAGAAAGAAAAGTTGCCGGCGACGCTTGCAGAGCTCAATGACCCGATTACCAACAACATCGTCCCGCTCGACCCGAAGACGCAGGTCTCGTACGAATACCGGTCGGCCGGTGTGATGTCCTTCACACTGTGCGCGACGTTCGCCAATGCGGGCGGTGGCAATGTGTACTCGCAGAGCCGCTCTATGCCGATACCTGCGGAGCCGATGGCGATTAACGGTAAGGACATTCAGGATAATTGGCAGCATGAGGCGGGAAGAGTTTGTTTCGACCGCACGATTGACCCCCAGCGCTATCCGCCGTTCAGCAAATCAAAGATTTGAAGTTAAACCAACATGCGCGAACGACCTTCGGATCCTATCCGTGATAGACGAAGTGAGGCGCTGAAACAGACTGATCTCAGCGCAGCCGAGCTGAACGTTGTCAGGGATTTGAAGAAACCCCTGAAGAGCATTATCGAGCAACTAAAGCCTGAAATTGAGAGAGGCGCATACAGGCTTATTCTGGGCGACGACGCTTCCGGCAGAATTCCGGCCTTCATCGTTGGTCACGTGTGTAAGGCGATATACGAGAAAAATGGAATTCCGCCGGCGCAAGTCAGGCTTATTGCCGGCAGTACCCGTCTGACAGGGCCGGCACTTGAGGAAAAACGCACGATGGTTACGCAACAAATCGCCAAAATTAGGCGAACAGTTGCTCAGACCTCACCCGATGATTTAGGAAAGGTGCTGATAGTTACCGATACCATCTCCGGAGGTAACTCAGTCGGCTTCTTATTGATGCATTAAAAGCAAATGGTTGGGCAGCGGATGTGGCCACGGTAGGTCTCCTCAACAGCAAGAAGAGATTTAGGGAAGAGCTCGAACAGAAATGGGGTGCGCGCGTTGTTTACGGAATGCGAGGAGGCCCTGATATTTATAATGAGAAATATCTTTCCGGTGTCGCCAAAGAGCCTGTTGAATTGTTTGCCACGCCAATCGGTCGCAATGAGGATATAAGAGCGGGACGCGCGATTGCGCAAGACATTGCCGATGAAATATCGGGTGTTTCTGCACCGAAAAAACTCTCTTTTTTCGATTGGGAATGGGGTGCTTGAGACACACGCATTCACGGGCTCTATGCCGTCATTGGTTTTGTGGTAACCTGTCTGCATGAAGGCGTACGACCACACGAAAATCGAGAAGAAATGGCAGAAAGTCTGGGATAAAGCAAAGCTTCATAAGACCGCAGATTCGGTAAAAGGGAAGGATAATTTTTACTTACTGACCGAGTTCCCGTACCCGTCGGGCAATCTCCATGTGGGGCACTGGTACGCTTTTGCTGTGCCGGATATTTTGGCGCGCTTCCGGCGCATGCAGGGGAAAAATGTGCTGTACCCGATAGGTTTTGACGCGTTCGGGTTGCCCGCGGAAAATGCCGCCATCAAGAACAAGCTGAATCCGCGGAAGTGGACGCTCGGCAACATCGAGTACATGAAGAAACAAATCCGTTCGATGGGCTCATCCTTCGACTGGTCGCGCGAGGTCGTTACCTGCGACCCCGCGTACTACAAATGGACACAGTGGCTCTTCCTCCAGCTTTTCAAAGCAGGCTTGGTCTACCGCAAGGAGACGGCGGTCAACTGGTGCCCCAACGACAAGACCGTACTCGCCAATGAACAAGTGGTGGACGGCAAGTGCGAGCGGTGCGAGACCGAGGTCGTGCAAAAGCAAATGCTGCAGTGGAACATCAAGATTACCGACTACGCGGACAGGCTCATAGACGACCTAGGCGCCCTCGATTGGCCGGAGCAGATAAAAGAATCTCAGCGCAATTGGATAGGCCGCAGCGAGGGTGCGGAAATTGATTTTCCTATTGTGGGGAACGTAAAAGACGATTCCCGTTTTTTGCTGTTGCACGGGCGGCAGGGTTCGTCCAAAACGGAATTTCATTCATGGCTTAAAGCAGAGCTCGAAAAACGCGGATACGAGGTCGAGACTGTTGATATGCCACATCCTGACGAGCCGAACGATAGCGAGCAGACGGATTACGTGGAGAAGCATTGCACGCTAGATGAACGCACGGTAATCATCGGACATTCGTTCGGCGGAGTCGTCGCGCTACGTCTTTTGGAGCGCGGCCACAAGGTGCGCCGCGTCGTTCTTGTCTCAACACCGTTTTCGGGCAAGTTTTTGGACAATAAAGCCCGCAAGAGTGTCACGGCCGCGCTAAAGAAGGGATTTGATTTCAAGACAATAAAGAACAACGCGCGAACGTTTATGGTCGTGCCCGACGGACAGGACCCCGTGGTGCCGGCTTCCGACGCACAGACGTACGTCAGAGAATTAGGCGCTGTGTTCATGGCAGGGAAGGCGAACACCCCGCATTTTACGGACGCAAAAGAGCCGGACGTTCTCATGATGTGTGCGCCGACAATTCGCGTGTTCACGACGCGTGCGGACACGCTTTTCGGTGCGACGTATCTCGTGCTCGCGCCGGAGCATCCCTGGGTCACGCTCGCGCTCGGGCACAAGACCGTACTGACGAACAATGCCGAAGTTCAGACGTACGTGGATAGAACAAAAAAAATGTCCGACATGGACAGACAGACCACAAAGGAAAAGACGGGCGTATGTCTCAAGGGTGTCGAGGCGATTAATCCCGCGACTGGAGAAAAGATCCCGCTCTATATTGCCGACTATGTACTGCCGCAGTACGGTACAGGAGCGATTATGGCCGTGCCCGCGCACGACGAGCGCGACTATGAGTTTGCAAAGAAGTTTGAACTGCCGATTCGACAAGTCGTGTTGCCTACGTTTAAGCCCGAGGACAAGCGGGATGATTCGGTACATCGGGACACTGTAACGGCTGTCGTCAGAAATAGTAAAGGTGAGCTCTTACTTCTGCGATGGCCAGAATATAAGTGGCTGACTGCCGTCATGGGAGGCATCGAAACGGGCGAGATGCCCGGGCTGGCTGCTGTTCGGGAAGTGCTAGAAGAAACCGGATACCATGCGAAAGTGACGTCCGTTTCCCCGATAACCACCCAGTCGTACTTTTTCGCCGAACATAAGAAGGTGTGGCGCTCGCGACGCGACACAGTCGTTCTTATGGAGCTCGAAAGCGACATTCAGGAGAAGATATCGGACGATGAGTCGTCAAAACACACCGTCGTGTGGATGAAGTCCGAGCAAGCACTTTCAAGTGAAATGTACGGGAACAATAAGCTCGCCATTGAGCTGGCGCTCGGGCGCGTCACAGCCTACGCCGAGCCGCGTTTCGGGGAACATCAGACACTCATTGCGTCCGCGAAATTTGACGGAATGTCGGTTGACGATGCAAAGGGGGCGATGACGATGGCATTCGGTCGCAAGAAAACGACGTATAAATTGCGAGATTGGATAGTTTCGCGTCAGCGCTATTGGGGCGTGCCAATACCGGTAATCCACTGCGGGAAATGCGGCATTGTGCCGGTGCCGGACAAAGACTTGCCCGTGAAATTGCCCGAAGTAAAGGACTATTTGCCGGAAGGTAGCGGCAAATCACCGCTCGCGAAAGTGAAAAAGTTCGTACACGTGAAGTGTCCGCAATGTAAAGGGAAGGCCGAGCGTGAGACGGACACACTCGACACCTTCGTGGATTCTTCATGGTACTTCCTGCGCTACGCCGACCCGAAGAACAAAAAGAAATTCGCCGACGCAAAAAAAATGGCCAGTTGGTTGCCCGTCGATCTGTATTCGGGTGGAGCGGAACATACGACGATGCACGTCTTGTATTCCCGCTTTTGGCATAAGGCACTTTTCGACCTCGGTTTGGTGAAAGACCCGGAACCATACACGCGCCGTATGAACAGGAGCATAATTCTCGGTCCCGACGGTCAAAAAATGAGCAAATCAAGGGGTAATGTGGTGGACCCGGATTCAGTGGTGCAACGGCTGGGGGCCGACACCGTGCGTATGTATTTGGCGTTTGTAGGCCCGTACAACGAGGTAAGCAGTTTCCCGTGGAATCCCGACGGCGTCGTCGGCGTCCGGCGCTTCTTGGAACGGGTCGTCCGTTTACAGGAGCGGATTTCTGATGAATCTGCTCCCGAGCTGGAGCCGCTTCTTCATCGCACAATCAAGAAAGTAGGAGATGATATAGGGGCGTTGAAATTCAACACAGCAATCAGTCAGCTTATGATATTCCTCAATCAGGCGGAAAAAAGTAAAAAAGTACTGCGCACACAGTGGGACGCATTCATACGGATGCTTGCGCCGTTCGCGCCGCACCTGTCCGAGGAGCTATGGTACGAAGTCGGACACAAGTCTTCCGTCCATCAGGCGTCGTGGCCGCAGTTTGACCCGGACCGGCTCAAAGAGGACACGGTGCAAATCGCAGTACAAATCAATGGCAAGACACGCGGAGACGTGCAAGTGACCTCAGAAGCAGGCAAAGATGAAGTGGAGCAGGCGGCACGTGGCGCCGTCGCGAGCCGGCTTGAAGGGAAAAAAGTATTGCGCACTATCGTAGTACCGGGAAGACTCGTGAACTTCGTCGTCCAAGAGTAACTTTTGCCTATTGCTTATCTTTCGCCATGGCGAGAGATAAGCAATGCATATTCCATCACATTTTGTATACTTGAGAGGAGTTGTCCGTATCCTTGAGCGTGTAACCCTCGCCCTCAATAAGGATGCGTAGTTCGTCCGCGCGCGGCCAATCTTTTGCGCGTCGCGCCAGGTCGCGCTCGGCGACCAGCTTTTGTACCGCAGGTGGCAGGCCGGTGGTGACGGCCTCACGCGTCATGTAGGATGCGGCGAGTTTCGCGGCGGCTTCGTCCGGCTCGGCAAGATTGAGACCGAGGACGCGGTCAACATCGAACAAAGTTGCGAGCAGGTCGGCAGGGGAGAGGGAGTCGTCTTTGGCGATGTCCCAGAGGATTGCCAGCGCACCGGGTGTGTCCAGGTCGTCGTTGATGCGCTCCGTGAATTGCGATTTCCAATGCGGCGACACGGTTCCCGCGGCGATATCCTTGTGTGAGAGCCGTAGCGCATAGAGCTTGCCGAGAGCGGTCTGTGCCGCCGCGAGCGCATCCCAAGTGAAATTGGAGCTGGTCCGGTAGTGCGCACCGAGAAGTACGTAGCGGAAGGCGAGCGGATGAAAACCGCGCTCAATGATGTCGGACAAGTAGACGACGTTGCCCTCGGACTTCGCGATTTTTGCGCCTTCCAACTGCAGGTGGGCGCGGTGGAGCCAGAAGCGCGCGAGCGGCACTTTGCCGGTCGCGGATTCGGACTGTGCTATCTCGTTGTTGTGATGTATGGGAATGTGCTCGATGCCGCCCGTGTGGATGTCTATTTGCTGGCCCAGAGTCGCGCGTATCATCGCGGAGCACTCGATGTGCCAGCCCGGGAAACCTTTGCCCCACGGGCTGTCCCAGCCGATTTTTTTGTTCGCTTTCCATAACACGAAGTCGGTCGGACTGCGCTTCTCTTTGTCTGCCGCGACGCGCGCACCATCCTTGAGCCCGCCGAGGTTGATATTGCCGAGCTGTCCGTAGCGGGGGAAACGGGCGGTGTCAAAATATACGCCGCCCCGGCCCGTGTAGGTGTAGCCTTTCTCCTCAAGGCTCCGGATCATGGCGATTTGCGCGGGGATGAAGTCGCTCGCGCGCGGAAAGGTGACCTTGTCGGTATCGATATTCAATATGCGGATGTCTTCCAGAAAAAGATTCGCGTATTTCTCACCGAGCGCGCGCATATTCTCGAGCGTGGGGGTAAGACCCTCGCGCTTCAGACCTTGCGACATTTTGTCTTCTCCAGCGTCCGCGTCGGAAGTGAGGTGACCGAAATCTGTGAAGTTGATGACCTGCTTCACGCTGAAGCCGTTGTACTGAAGGGTCCTACGAAGAACGTCCGTAAACACGAACATCGAGAGATTGCCGATGTGTTGCCGGCCGTAGACAGTGGGACCGCAGTTGTACATGCGCACCTCTTTTGCATGCGGCGCAGCGGCAAAAAGCTGTTTATCCGCCGCAAGCGTGTTGTAGAGGTAGAGCGGAGGCCGCCCGACCGGCTTTCGCCTGAAGAATGAGTCAAACCACATACTGGGGATTCCCGCCATGCGAGCGCTCTGCCGCGACCGCTCTCATAGCCATTTTTTATGTCTGAAGTACCACAGCATAATCGCGCCGATGACGAACACCGCCCCCACGATTATCCAGAAGTCGTACGGCAGGCCGATGATGGGATTGGATTTTGCATTGATGTCGAATATAGCGACGAACAGCGCCAAAGGGAACGTGAGAAGTGCCATGATAGTAAGCACGCGCATAGTCTCATTCTGCTTCGTCGAGAGAAGTGAATTGTTGGTCTCGCGGAGCTCGTGGACGGATTCGGTCTCACGCATGATGTGATTGTGTACGCGGTAATATTCGTCCGACAGTGCACGTACGTACGGGGCGAAGTCCGCGCCGAAGAAGTGCGCACCGCCAGCTTCGAAGTCGCGCAGTACCTCGCGGTGCGGCTCAATGCGCTGCCGGAGACTCAGCAGGTCGCGCGCGCTTCTCGATAGAGCCGTCACCATCTTCACCTCATGACCCGAGAATATATGCTCCTCGACGAACGCAAGGTCGTGCCGTATGTATTCCACTTCGTGTTCAACCGCCTGATAGAGCTTCTTCAGCATGTAAAAGAGCATGTAGCCCGCGTGGTTGCCGAGATTGCTCTTGTCCAAAAGTGAATTGACCTCGAATACTTTTGAGAATTTGTGGAGCGGGTCGATGGTATCGTAGTGTGTAGTGATAAGAAAATTGTGTCCGACGACGAAATCTATCTCTTGCTCGCGGGTCTTATGCGAGTGTCGCAGGGCAGGGAAGTGCAGTACGAGGTAGGCGTATTTATCGTAGAATTCAACGCGCGGCTTGGTGGAGGGCAGTAACAACTCTTCGGCAATAAGCGGCGCTATTGCAAACTCGTTCATCACATCTTGCACCTCGTTGCGGCTCGGGGATTCCAGGTCTATCCACACCAGACCGTTGTGTTCGTAGCTGGTACGCATGCGATAAGTATAACCTAAAAATTAAACACAAAGACGTCGCTCCTTGCCTGCCTTGGGCAGGACTCGGGAGCGATAGAAGCTACGCTTCTCTCGCTTCTCTCGCTTCGCTGGGCTATAATCGTCCGATGTATGACGATGAGGGAGCAGGGCCGGTCCCGACACGCTGGGTTGTTGCGGGCGGTGCGCTCGTCGCGGTAATTGCATTTGCCGGCGGATACTTTTACGCCGGCACCGCTCAGGGCTCGCAGGCGCCCACGTTCGCCGGCTCCGCACAGCCTTCAAACGTCGACTTTTCGCCTGTGTGGAAAGCGTGGAGAGTTATCGATGAGAAATTCGTGCCGGCCGCCGTCGCGACTTCGACACCCGTTGCCACGTCCACTGCAGAGCGTGATCAGGAGCGCGTGTGGGGAATGATAGAGGGTCTGGCGGCTTCTCTCAATGACCCATACACTTTCTTCCTCCCGCCGTCGGAAAATCAGCAATTCAGCGCCGACATGAGCGGCTCGTTTGAGGGCGTAGGCATGGAGATAGCGGTGCGCGACCAAGTGCTTACCGTCGTATCGCCGCTCAAGGGCACACCGGCCGACAAGGCGGGCATTAAGAGCAAAGACCTGATACTCAAAATTGACGGCGTTTCCACGGCCGGCATGGACGTCGGTTCTGCGGTCCACAAGATACGCGGCCCGAAGGGGACGGAGGTGGTCTTTACCCTCATGCGCGAGAAGTGGAACGAGCCGCGTGAAATAAAAGTCATCCGTGATGTCATCAACGTGCCGGTCGTCACCGCGTCCTCGCACACGGTAGCCTCGGCGCGCGACGGCGTCTTCGTGCTCACGCTGTCCACCTTTACTTCCAATTCACCGGACCTTTTCAGAAACGCACTGCGGCAGTTTATAGAATCAGGGGACACCAAGCTCATCCTCGACTTGCGCGGCAATCCGGGCGGGTACTTGGAAGCGGCCGTCAATATGGCGAGTTGGTTCCTCCCGTCAGGAAAGATAATTGTGTCGGAAGATTACGCCGGTCATTCGGCCAACATCGTGCACCGTTCGCTCGGCTACGACATCTTCAACGATAATCTCAAGATGGTTATCCTTGTGGACCACGGGTCCGCTTCGGCCGCCGAAATACTCGCCGGTGCGCTCCGCCACTACGGCGTAGCACAGCTCGTGGGAACCAACACGTTCGGAAAGGGCTCGGTGCAGGAGCTTGTTGATATTTCGCCGGGCACTGCGCTCAAGATTACGGTCGCGCGCTGGCTCGGGCCCGACGGCGTACAGATACCTCGCGACGGGATAGTGCCGGACGTAAAAGTGGAAATCTCGGACGAGGACGCGAAAGCGGACAAAGATCCGCAGATGGAAAAGGCGCTCCAGATTCTAAAAGGTGAGTAAGAGTATGAAAGTCATTTTGCTCAAAGACGTGGCGAAGGTGGGACAACACGGGACAATTAAGGACGTGGCCGACGGGTACGCCATGAATTTTCTTATCGCGCGCGGGCTTGCCGAACAAGCGACGCCGGAAAAGGTGCGCGCGTTTGAGGCGCAGACAAAAGCTGAGAGTGATGAGAAGGCGAAGCGGGAAGGGGAGGTAAAGACACTGATACAGAGTTTGGAGGGCAGGCGAGTGGAGATGAAAGCCCGCGCCACAGAGAAAGGCGGCTTGTTTAAGGCGATTACCGCGGCGGACATCGCGAGACTCCTGAACGCGGGAATTCCCACAGATGCGATTATGCTTGAGAAACCGATAAAAGCGACGGGTGAGTATGCAATGAAAATCTCCCAAGCGGGAGTGGAG
>Ga0209542_10013159_pt1 | contig 14334 bp, 12 predicted proteins | sample RifCSPhighO2_01_FD_184028 | JGI IMG/M metagenome (GOLD analysis project Ga0209542, IMG submission 184028) | Soil microbial communities from Rifle, Colorado - Rifle CSP2_plank highO2_0.1 (SPAdes) (version 2) | ecosystem: Environmental > Terrestrial > Deep subsurface > Rock core/Sediment ...
CAAACCCTTCCTCAAAAGACGGCATTACAAAGCATTTTGCATTTTTATAAAGTGCTACTAACTCTGAATCACTCACAAAACCGGTATACACAATATCTGAAGACTGAAGACTGAAGACTGAAGACTTTAACTTCTTCCAAAAATAATGATCACTTCCTGATAGAACTAGCTGCAGTCTTTTTTTGTCATTCTGGGGAGCACCAGCGACTCCAGAATCCTTCACCATTTTAAAAGCCTTAATCAGTCCCTCAACATTTTTATGTGGATATGCATTACCAACATAAAAAATATAAGGTTGCGTTATTTTGAATTTTTTAAGAACTGAAGTTATTTTTTCGCTAGACATTTTGTTTCCGATCGAAAATAATTTGTCCTCAACTGCCTCTGGAGTAACTAATATCTTTTCATCGTTCACTCTCCATTCATTTATTAGCTGGTTTTTTACAAATTCGGATGGAGTTAAAATTTTTACCGAATTATTTACAGCCACCTCAAAAACTTTTTTATATCCTAAGTGCTTTATTTTATACATAATAGGATCGTGAAGTGTAGCTCTACTCATTTTATAATGCTCGTGAATAAGATCATGAATTGTTACTACAAATTTTCCAGGGTAGAAAATTGGAACATTGAAATGTGGAAAATGTACTAAATCTGGTTTCAATTTGTTCAACATCCGAGGTAACTTAATTTGCTCCTCTAAGGTGTACCACTTAAAATCCGCCAAAACTTTATGAAAGTTACCAGCTTGTTTCAGGATCTCTTTATCTTTAAAATCTTTTTCTAAAAACAAAGTGTAATAATCATTTTTCTTATCTAGTTTCTGAAGCTCTGAAATTAAATTTCGGAGATATCTCCCAATCCCACTCTCATTCCACATTCTCCCATCAATTACTATTTTCATACATTCAGTTTTTTTCTTGCCATTTTCCATTTTAAATCTATTCCTAAGTATACTAATTTATTAATGTAACCCGGATTTTTCTTTTCAAGATGTTTTTTGTAAAAAATTTTCATAGCATTATAAAATGCATCCAGCGATCTTTTACGGGTTTCCAAATCCGCTGTTGTTAGCTGCTGTGTAATTTTTTTCAAACCAGAAGATATACCTTTATGATGTATTACACTAATCTCAGGCAAATACATTATTTTAAATCCTGCTTCTTTTATCCTAAAGCACAAATCCAGATCCTCCCCATACATAAAAAAATCCTCATCAAAATACCCAACTTTCTCAAGAACAAATTTTCTGGTCAGGAAAAAAGATCCGGAGATGCTATCTACTTCATGAGGTTTATCCATAGATTTTTTTGATAAGTGATACAGGGAATCATCCCCTAAAAAATAATATCTAAACGCAGCAACCGGAGTCGGGAAGCCTCTGTGTGCAGCTAAATCAAGTTGTCCATTTCCCAAAATAACCTTGGGACTTGCTGCTCCAACTACCTTTGTTGAATCCATAAAGCTTAGCATAGTAGAAATTACTCCGGGAGGAACCTCAGTATCAGGATTAAGTAAGAGTATATAATCAGATTTTATTTGTCTGAGGGCTATATTTTGCGCTTTTCCAAATCCAAAGTTTTCTTTATTTTCCAGATAATGCAGGTTCGGGAACTCTTCTTTTGTTACTTTTAAACTATTATCTGATGAGGCGTTATCAACAATCCAAATCTCAATATCTGTTCCATTCCTCAATTTATCAAGTGACCTTATACAATTTAGCAAATACTCACCTGTATTGAAATTTACAATTGATATACTAAGCATTTTGCCCTAAACTTTCATATATATTACTTAGATTTTTAGCAATAGGATCCCAGTCATATTTTTCTTGAACTAATTTTTTAGCATTTCCAGCAATCTTCGCATAAAGCTCCTTATTTTTAATAATCTCTATTGTTGCCTTTGCAATATCTTCCGGTTCATCTCTTATTAATACATCAACGCCATCTTTTGCCTTTGTCCCTCCAATTCCTATTGATGTTGTAATAACAGGTAGTCCGCTTGCAAAACTTTCCAAATTTTTATACCTTGTACCCCCGCCGTAAATCGGAGCAACTAAAACTGTCGCACTCTGGTAAATTTTGCGAATGTCCGATACTTCTTCAATTCTAGTATCAGGTCCTTTAAGATGATCGAAAAAAATAGACGCGTCCTTTCCTATAATCCAAAGTTTTGCATTAGATATTTTCTTTTTTACAATTGGCCAAATTTTTTTAACTAAAACATCAACAGCTTCTCTATTTTGCAACCATGTAAAATTTCCAAGATATAAAATTACAGGATCTTTTGATTTTTTAGATTTTTGTTCATTAAAAAAATTTGTGTCAACTCCATTAGGAACAATATCTACATCCAGATTTGAAATTTGAAATTTCATTGCATTCTTATCTTCCTGCGACATTGCAACAACTTTTGTTGCTCTAGCCCAGAATTTTTTTTCCCAGAATTTAAGCTTTGCAACATCAATATAAAGCAATGGTTTTATCGGAAAAAAAGGGAATTTGTCAACAAAGTGTTTGTAAACTAAATATTCAATCGTCTGCTCGACTAAGAGAATTGGAACTTTAAGATTTGGTATATGCGGCATTACATAAAAAGTTTCCGCGTGAATTAAATCGAATTTTTTTATTTCAATTTGTTTCTCGATTGCTTTTTTTTCACCGATTGCCCAGTTTCTTATTACTAAAAAAGGGTAAAGTGAAAATCCAGTTTTCAAAATATTTTTAAGCGTCCAGGGCTTTTCTGCCCTTTTAAAAGTTTTTACCTCTTCGCAAAATTTTTCCAGCTCACTTACATATTTTTTTTCATCATCATTTTTTACAAGACAAAATAGTGTAATTTTATGGTTTAACGCAGAGAGACGCTTAATTAAATTATATGATCTTGTTTGCCCACCAGTTAAAAGTGGAAAGGGGAGATATGGAGTAAGCATTAATACCTTCATGGCTCAGGATCCTCCGGACTTAGAGCTTTTTCTATCTTGGTCAAATCCGCTATTACAAAATTTGAATTATCTTCTAAAATTTTAAAGTGCCTTAATACCCAATTTGTTTTATCATCCCGATTCACAGAGACATAATGTGTTACGCCGTAATTTGAAACTAATTCAGGAAGAGGGAAAGATGTTACTGGCCAACCTTTTCTTCTTGTTTGATATAAGAAGGCACTATCACCATTATATGGTGCCACAACAATTGCATCTTCAGGTAAAATTTGATCTGCTTTTTTACCTGCCTGGATAATTGGCGGATTGTTTATCTTATAGAGCTCTTTGACTTGTGTCCAGGTAAAATAAATCGATAAAATTAAAAATAAAGCCGCTAAGGGAATAGTAATAAGTCTTGGTAGAAAATTTTCCTTCTCACGGATTAGTGATACGAAACCCAAAGCAACAAAAATAGAGGCTACTGGAATAAAAATAATTTGATAGTAATCGTGTCTAACATTTCCCGTTGCAAATATTACAAAGTATGCAAATATAGACATCGCAAATATATGTAAAAAATAATTTCCGTCTCGCGGTTTAAACATTAGTCCAAGAAAAAATAAAAAAGCACCTGTCACTCCCAGAATCTCACGTCCAATCCTCTCAGAAATAATCCACCAGAAGAATGCAGGTCTAAATCTTATCCCGTCTCCGTTTAAAAGCCAATTTGATGCAGGTATTCCCTCAGGCTGTTGCAAAATCCAAAGCCTCCAAAAGATAAAAGGACTTATTGAAATAAGTGTAAATAAAGAATACTTTTTAATAATTTTTACCATACTGCCTTCCTTTTTGTAAGCACTATAAATTAGTGGTATTGCAAAAAATATTGCCCAGGGCTTAATTAAAAAAGCTAAACTTGAGAAAGTAAACCCGAGCCAAAATAACTTCCTTCCCCCTTCCCAAATCCATTTGTCAACAAAATACATCATTCCCAAAGAGAAAAAAGTGAGAGTTGGCTCCGGAAGAGTGGTCCTTGAAAAAAAAATATTAAACGGCAAAATTGCAAATACAAATGCGGCCAAAAATCCTACTACTTCACCTGAATATTTTCTAGCAACAAGATAAAGAAAAATTAAACTTCCTAGAGAGAAAAATACTGAGACTAATCGATGATACAGCTCATTTATTCCAAAAATTAAATAAAGCGGGTATGTAAAAATGTTATAAACAGGAAATTCTACAAATCTGAAAGTCCCTGTATTAGGATAAGGCTTTTCTGCAACTCCAGAGCTGTCTACACCTTTCGGATAAAAAGGGTTAAACTCATCCAGAACAAAATTTCTTGTAACTGCCGCAGTATCGGCTTGTCTCCATGAGTGCCAATCAGCTATCGGTGAATCAATTTTATAAAGTCTTACAAAAAAAGCCAGGCATAAAATAAGTATTAATAAAAAAATTTTCATGCTTTTTGCATTCTAGTTGTAGCGAAAGCAATTCCTAGAGTAATCCAAAGTAATTCTGCGACTTTAGAGGATTCCAAAACATCAATAAAAGTTGCATTTAGAAAAAGAGCAAGAAGCCCGCACAAAACTCCTATTAAAAAGAAATATTTTTGGTCTTTCGCCGAAGTTTTTGTAAAATTCCAGATTTTTTTGAAAATAATAAAGAATATTAAAGCTAGTGAAAAAGTACCCAATATGCCAACTTCCCCAAGGCTTCTTAAAAAATCATTATCGGTTGTAATTGTAATTGATGAGTAACCTGTACCTAAGAATGGATTTTTCAAAAATGCTCTGATTGCCCTTGGCCATTCAACATCAAATCTTATACCAAGAGATCTATACACTCCAAGCTCTGTAGTGTTTAAGGGCTCACCAGGTACAACATCAATGGGAACACCACTTGGGGTTGCAACACCCGGGACAGCATTCTCTATAGAAAATTTTGTTGTGTTTCCTTGCTTCTGAGGTGGAGGTTCATATTTAGGGCCGCCTCCGCCATATATATTTACTGTAAAAGTTGCAACCGTTCTGTGTCTAAGCTCTGGAGAAATAGCAAATGCAAACAATGTTAAAAATACAAGTGCCAAAATATATTTTTTGTTATTAGTAATCCAAAATAGTAGCACTACACCAGCTAGCATGGCAAAAAATGAAACTCTTGCTGCTGTCATAGCCAATAGCAAAAACGCCAAACCAGAAACTCCTATTAAAATTATTTTTTGTATTATTTTTTTGAAATAAAGAAAATGTGATACTGCAAGAATTATAAAGAACATAAGAAAAACTGCTAGATCATAATGCCCTGCGAAAGTTGAATTTACCCTTGCATCAGGTGTAAGAAATAGAATAAGTCCTTTAGAAAATTCTTTATTTGTTGTTGAAATAACAGGAAAATTTAACCACTGTTGCCCAAATCCATAAATAATTACTATTATAGTAACTATAAGCATCGAAACAAGCCAAGTTTTTACTTGCCATAATTTCGTAAAAGTTGTAAGAGCTATGAAAAATAAAATCATAAATTCGATTCTCCTTAATAAGTGAAAAAGTCCAAGTTGAGGTAAGACACTATGTGTAAGAGTAATACCCGAAAAAAGGGAAAGTGCACCAATACCCCAGAAAATCAAAAAAGCCTGGGTAATATTTTCTTTTAAAAGTTTTCTAATATTAGGGAGTTGTGTAATAATCCAAACCAATGCAACTAGTGCGATTAGAAAATCTTCTATTCTTACTGCAACATAAGTCCCAGGTACATTGAAAAGTGGAAACTTTGGGTAAAGCGGGATAAAAATCGAGAGCCCCAAAACTATCCAGAATATATATTTATTAAATACTAAAGATAACCTTTCCATAGTTTAAAGAAAAATTAAACTTACCTATTAGTGCATATACAACCATTCTTAAAAATACTGATAAATAACTTAACGATTTAATAAAAAGAAATCCTGGTAATCCATATTGATTTCTATAGAATTTAACCAAACCTTTAATTTCACCAGACCACTGACTAAACTTAGCATTTTCCAAACTCCCCCCTGAAAAATGTCTGATTGAAGTTCTCGGATTTATCATAATTTTAAACAAATTTCTTGCTCTAAAACAAATCTCTACATCTTCAAAATACATAAAATACTTCTCATTAAATCCTCCTAATTTTTGTAAAACTTCAGCCTTAATTATCATAAAATTTCCTGAAACCCATCCTACTTCACGTGCACTTTCATAAAAATCTATGTCTTCTATATGAAATGACTTATGAAAAAAACTATCCAGATTAAATAACCAACCAATCAGGGATAAACCAAAGGGTAAATTCCCTGCATTTGGCTGTAACTTCCCGTCAAAACTAAAAACCTTACAACTTGCAATATGACAATTTTCTTTCTCCATAAATTCTACCATCTTATCAATAACATTTTCAGTAAATAAACTATCTGGATTTAATATTAAAAAGAAATCTGCTTTTGTTTTTTTAAAAATAACATTATGACCTGCTCCAAATCCAACATTTATTTTTCCTTCGATAAGATTAACTTCAGGGAACTGCTTTTTTATCATTTCAACTGAACCATCTTTTGATGCATTATCCAAAATCCAAATATCGACTTTATTTTTGTATTTAAATCTATAAAAGCTATCTAATAAATCTTTTAAAAATTCTTTCGTATTAAAGTTGACAATACTAATTACAATTTTCACTTTAAACCTCCTTAAGTGCTTTTTTTGAAACAATAAAAATTGCAAATATAGAAATCCACAAACCTAAATAAACTGTAGTTTTAACAAAAAAATCTGCAGGATAATAACGAATAGTTGTTTTCGAAACAAAATATCTGCCATCTATATGTATGTGATCTGCAATAAAGTTATGTTCTCTTTTTTTAATTTCGTTATCAATAAAAGGCTCATACCCATTAACATAAATTGAGCCCCTCAGTGGATAAACATATTCTTCCAGAAAAGTGCCTTTTTGTTCATCTCTTATAACAATTTTTGCAAACTCCGGCGGATAGCTTAAACTCATCGGGGGAATAAATCCAGTAAAATTTAATTTCCGGTAAGCATCTTTATAAAAATAAGTAATTTTTTCTCTGTCATAATCACTAAAATACGCTGCAATATTGGGAACTTGAATCGTATCCCCCGGTTCATTAGACTTTACCGAATCAGGAATCGCTGGAAAGTCAGTCACGGATGAAGGACCTGGAGATAAAATATAAGCTAATCCTATTATAAATAGTACAAAAACTGTAACTTTGTTATACATTTTACTGAAAAAGTCGAGCTCTTCCCAAGCGATAATGCAGGTTTTTAATTTTTCTCTCACCAATAACTTGTGCTGGAACACCGCCAACTATTTCAAATTCTCCAACATTCTTTGTAACAACAGCTCCAGCCCCAATAATCGCTCCTTTACCAATTATTACTCCTGGTAAAATTATTGCTCTTGGCCCGATAAATACGTAGTCTTCAATTTCAACAGGATATAGTGTTGCATGAAAATCGTCTGAATTTATATCGTGTTCACTATTATAAATTAATACCTGGGACGCTATGTCAACATGCTTTCCTATTTTAAGAGCTGCTCTACCGTCTAAAAATGCGTGATCTCCAATAATTGAATCCTCACCAATTGTAATTCCAGCTGGATCATAAAACCTTGCCCACATGTGAATGTGAGCTTGCGGAGAAATTTTCATTCCGGAAATATAATAAAAAAACCACCTGATAAAGTGTAACGGAATATAACCAACACATGTTAGAACCAAAAGCCAAAAATCTAGGAAAATATTTGAAATTCTGTTTGCTCCTTTTTGAACAACCTCCTCAGCAGATAACTGCCTACCCATCTTATCTTTTAATGCCATAGTATAAGTTTACGAAATCTCCCCCTTAGAAGCAAATAAGCGGAATATCTCTTTTGCACATTTTTCCCAGGAGAATTTCTTTACCTGCTCTATACCATTTTTTGCTAATCTATTCCTCAATTTATTATCAGTAGTTATAACTCTTATTGCCTGCTCAATTTGATCAACAGAATAAGGGTCTACTAAAAGTCCAGCTTTCCCAACAACCTCGGGAAGTGACGAAACATTTGATGTAATTATAGGTGTTCCACTTGCCATTGCCTCAAGTAATGGGATACCAAATCCTTCCCAAAGAGAGGGTAAAACAAAAGCTTTTGATCCAGAAAGTAGCGATGGTAAATCTTCGTTGGGAACAAAACCTAAAAATTTAACATTTTCTGAAATATTCAATTTAGCCGGTGTTTTTAAAATCTCCTTATATCCCCATCCCTCTCGTCCTTGACCTGAGGTTTTCCCTACTATCAACAACTGTAAACCACCTCCGAGGTGAGCTGAAGATTTACTATAAGTGACACCTCGGAGGTGAACGATTCTTTCAAAAGCCTCCATCAATCTTACGAGGTTTTTCCTGGGCTGTATTGTCCCAATATATATAATGTAACTTCCAATGATTCCATATTTCTTTTTTACTTCATCAATTTTAAGCTTTTCACCTTGAACTTTGAACTTTTCTTTATCATATCCAGGATAGGCGACTGTAATTTTATTTTTGTTAATTTTATATCTACTTATAATATCTTTTTTTGTTGACTTTGAAATAGTTATTATATGATCTGCATTTTCTATAGAAAATTTACTCCAGTTTTTGAGCTGCCATAGATCCTTTTTTGTAAACATTTCTGGAAAATGAAGATATGCCAAATCAAATATTGTAACTATTCTCTTTATTGGAGAAAATCTGGGAATATAGTGAGTCGGAGAGTAAATTAAATCTGGCTTTTCCCTAGATGTGTAGAGTGCCAAAGGCAAGGCTATTCTTGTCCAAAGTTTATTCGGTTTTAAAATTTTGTAGCTCCATCCAGCTCTTTCCTTTGGTAAATCTTCCATGGGATTATTTGGCAAAAGGACAAGGTACTCATTTTTTTTATCAATTTTTTCTATATTTCTGATAACTTCGTAAGCAAACTGTCCGGATCCTAAACGCTCTAATTGATTTGCCTCATATCCATCAATCCAGATTTTCATTGGCTTATCAACCTTCTATAAACTTCTGCTGTTTCCAGTGCACATTTTTGCCAGGAGAATTTTTTAGCTTGGATAAACCCTTTTTTTATTAGCTCACCTCTTAAACTTTTATCCTCCATTACTTGTTTTAACTTATCTCCCATATCTTCCATATTTTCCGGATCCACATAAACAGCTGCATCTCCCCCTGCCTCCGGCATGCTGGAAATATTTGATGTTATTACTGGAGTACCAGAGGCCATTGCCTCAACGATCGGTAGTCCAAACCCTTCATAAAGAGAGGGATAAAATAAAACTTTGGCAGATGCATATAAAAGAGGTAATTCCTCATACGAAACCCAAGGAATATCTACTCCTGATATAATTAGCTTATACTTTTTAGATGCATCTTTAACTCTATTTAAATTTCTCCTTTGTCCTACTCCACCAATTGCCAGAACAAATTCCTGAGGCAAATTGTATTTATTCCTAAACGATCTTATTTTATCCAATGGATGTGGTTTAAAAATTTCACTTACTCCTTCATAAATGACTTTTAGCTTTTCTCTTGGGATTTTTGAAATCTCAATTAAATCTTTTCTGGTTGACTCAGACACACAAATAACCATATCTATCTCAGATTCCACAATTTTCAACCGTCTGTTTTGAACAGCAACAATTTTTGGATGTGACCACTGCGGATACTTTATCGGAACTACATCATGATAAGTTGTAACTTTTTTAGCCTTACTTGGAGGCTGAGTCCAGTCACTGGAGTGAAAAATGTCAACCGGTCCAATGAAATGCTCGATTCCAACGTTTCTTAATCTGTTAAAAAGCATTTCAAAAAGAGTCGGAGGGAGTTTAAATTTCTTAACATTTCTAAGAGATCCATGATAACTCCTTCTTAATGAGGAAAAGAAATAAACCATCTCTAAGTTATTTTGTTTTTGTAGATTTTCAGCAAGTTCTCTAGTGTAAATTGGAACTCCGCCAAAATGTGCAATTTGAGAAATATCCATCCCAACTTTAATCATGGATTTATTGTAGCTGATAATGGTGAACAAATCCAACTCCGTTAAAGTTTAAAGTTTTAACTTTTTTATATTTTTCTTCAATCCTTTTTTCCAAAACCCTCTTTGGATCAGTAATATCTACTAAATATTCAAATAAGTAAATATTTTCTGTATTTGGAAGTTCTTTAATATCTTCTGGAAATCTTGCAGGGAGTTTTTTTAATCCACCGATTGCTGGAGATTTGTTTTCTGAGTAATATATAAAAGGATATGGCAAATTATCATTCTCAAAAATAATTAATCCACTTTTTTGTGCTAATTGATCTGCTTTTTTTACGGCTCCTCTCCAATCCTCTCTATAAAAGCTCGGATTTGTGTAATATACGGCCAATGAAACTATACTTACCAAACAAATCATCCATAATGTTAGCCTCCAAGGCGTCTCCCGGGAGTGTAGAGCTTCCACTCCTTTAGCTAACAGTAGACAAAATGCTGGTGAGATAAAAAGCAGTCTAAAATATGAAAGAATTGGAACAAAAAAAGAAATAATAAATGCCAGAATAATTGGAAATGATATCCAGAGTATTAACATCCTAGTTCCGAGTTCCGATTTCTTAGCTCCATTAAATATTAAGGCTCCATAAAAAAGACCTACTAAACTACTAACTGCACCAAAAATTAAATTATTATCAATACTTATCTTTCCAAAAAAAGTTTTTACAGGAATTAGAAATAATTCTTTTAATGATGTCCCACCAACAATACTCGCCCAACCTGGAAGGGTAGACACTGCAGAGGCTCCACTACTAAGTTGCTTTAGGAAAACTGGTATCCATGGAAAGATTGCTAATGATCCAATCATCCAGGATAAACTTATACTTATTAAGATACTTCTTTTCCAAATTACGAGATAAATTAATTGGACAGGAAAAATCAGATATGCTAAATAATCAGAATATAAAACCAAAATGTTGCATCCTGTATACCCCACCCAATCCACCCTACCTCTCTCCTCACCCTTTACCAACTTCCAGAAGAAATAAAATGATAGAGTCACTACAAAAGTAGCCATAGCATACATCCTTGCTTCCTGCGAGTAATAAACATGAAGCGGAGCCAAAGCTAAAAGAATCGAGCCAGTCAAACCAACTCTTTTACTAAACAGTTCTTTTCCCAAAAGGTAAATTACCCAAACTGTTCCAATTCCAAAAAAAACTGATGGTAGTCTAACCCAAATTTCTCCTGTTCCTCCGATCCTAGTCCAAATCCAAAGAAGTACAAAATATCCCGGTGGGTGAAAATCACCAATCGGATATTTAGTTACAAAATCCCAAAAAGTAAAATTTTGTGAGGCTACAACATTTATCGCCTCATCTAACCATAGAGATTGATTAATATTAATTAGCCTTAAGGTCGTAGCTAAAATAAGTATAAGAAAAATCATTTATTTATATTTTTGCTCACCAAAAAAAGACTTAAGTAAAGAAACCTCAATAGCAAAATCATAAACTATTTTAAATAGAAAATACTCTGGTAATCTATGTTGTAATACTCTAATACATGAGAGTATTAGAGTAAGTGGCAATGAATATCTTATCAGCGATACTAATCTCATAATCTGCTCATTTCTTAGCTTTCTTCTCTTATATTCACTCTTTCCTATCCACCTTGCTTGTTTGAAAACTTCCATAAGGCTTTCAGGATTTCTGTGATAAAAAATTGCACCAGGTGCTACCATCGCCAGTTTCCCCAATCTTTCTGAAACAGTGTAATCATCTATATACCCTATTGGGCTAAAACCATTAGCTTTTTCAAATTCATCTATTAAAATTGCTCTAAAGACTTTTTGTTTATCCGGATAATTTTTTGAATGCATCCTGCCTAAGGGTAAACCTTTATTAATATTCCAGCATTTACTCCAAATATTTTCTTTATTTGAAACCAGCTCATCTTTACTAAAAGTTCCAACGCTTTTCCCCTGTCTTATTGGTCTAGTTAACATCTCAATAAATTTCTTATCAAAAGTCATATCGCCATCTACAAAAACCAGAATTTTGCCTGTTGCATGTTTTGCTCCTAAATTCCTGGCCTCTCCTGGACCTTTATGATTTTGTCTTGAAATTTTTAATTTTAAATTTTTTCCTCCCAAGGAGGGGTGTGTTATTTTAAATTCTGACAAAACTTCTAAAGATTTGTCCGTGGATCCATCATCCACAACAATTATTTCCATATCTTTATACGTTTGCTTGCTGAGTGAATCCAAACACTCACTTATAACTTTTTCTTCATTATAAACTGGAATGATAACTGAGACTTTCATGTAGTTAGATCCCTAAATAACTTTTCATATTTTTTTGCAATTTTATCCCATGAAAACTTTTCTGCCTGCTTTCTGGGTTTATTACCCCAGTCGGCACTTAAGGCTTCATTTAATTTTTCTGAGTATTCAGCAGTGTTTTCAGGATCAATGAAAACTCCAGCATCCCCCACAATTTCTTTCCTGATTGGATCGCTATTTACAACAACAGGTAAATTAATAGCCATTGCCTCAACTATTACAATCTCAAAAGCTCTATAAGATGGTGAGGGTAATGTAAATAAATCTGCTGATCTGTAATACTTTGGTAATTCCTCAAAACTGGATTTAGTCAACAGGAATCTTTTACCTAAAAGATTATTTCCTAAATTTTGCAGCTTTTTCTCCAAAGATCCATCTCCAATTACAACTAGACTTCCCTTTTGTAATTTGGATACAGCCTTAATTGCTAAATCGATTCTTTTTTCTTTAGTCAAAGCTCCTACAGATAAAATGAGCGGTCTTTCGAATCTAAAATTTATGGTTTCTCCTTCGGGAGTAAACTTTCTTAAATCAACACCATTTGGAATATATGTAACTCTAACCCAGGGATTTATATTTTCAGCCCATTTTTTTAAATGCGAGGAGAGAGCTACAAAAACATCTGGAAAGGTCCATAAATTGTTTTTATCATCCCAACCCCTTCCGGATTGCCCTGATACAATAAGTTTACCCCCGTAAATCCAAGTAATTAATCTAAGTACTAATACTTCCCATCCGCCATTTAATGGTATTACAATATCGAACTTTTTTTTAAAAACATCCAGTATATGCTCTAAGGTAAAAAGTAAAATCTGAATTCCCTGCAAATCAATGTAAAATCTCCAAAAAAAAGGGGTTCTTCCAATCAATTGACTTTTATCTGAGAAAATGAAAACCTCATGATTTTTTTTTAATCTATCTGATAATTCTTTAACAAAAGTTTCAGCTCCACGAGAAACATTTTTTTGTGTAAAGTTAAAAAAAGCAATTTTCAGTTTCTTCTCCATACTTCAATGCTACCTATATTATCTATTTTTTCGTAATTTTTCTCTACAAAGCTTACTATTTTTCTTGGCTCATATGTACCCAAACTATACCAATTCCCGCTTTGAGAAGGCTTCCTGAAAATAAACTCTGGTTTGTCTTTCGAGAATCCTTTAATTATTTTATCTTGCATACCATCTATTTCCATATACCAAATATAATTATCAATCCAAGGCTTAGGAGGTAAGTATCCACCCATTACATAATATAGAGAGTGCTCATTTAGCATAAAAATACTCTTGCTTCCAGAAGTAAACCTCTTCATTTCGTTGAACGTGAATATTTCATCTTCACCATAAAATCTTGCTGGTAAATTAACAAGTTCTAAATTCGCTCTTAATACTAATAGTATTGCAAATGTTAATGACGATGTTACAAGTATTTTTAATTTTTTACTATTTTCACTTAGCAAGTATACGAAAAGGAACACACACAAAACAATGGCTGGCTGAAATCTAAAGAAAGCAAATCTCGGAAAAGCAGCGAGGAAAGCGCCTAAAAATAATACAAAAATAATTTTTAAATTTAAATCATTTTTTAAAATGACTTTTGGTAAAATAAGAATGGCCGGGAAAAAAAGTAGAATAGTAACAACAACTTCTTTGATATTTGGTAAAGTTGTATAACCAGGAAATTTTGGATAGTAGAAAATAGGAACTATTATCGTCCAGAAAATATAATCTTTTAAGATTCCATTTACTAAAACATAGAAAAATACTAAACTCGCTGGGACTAAACTTCCGAGAATAATATAAAGAATTTCGGACCATTTTTTTTTAAAAGTTAAAAATAACAATAAAAATAAATAAATGATTCCTGTTTGCTGCTTTATAAAAAATGCTAACGCGAGAAAAAAACCGAACCAGAAAAAACTTCTCCAATCCTTAAATCTATAAAGAAAGACGACAGCGAATAAAATTAGGGGTGTAGTTGCTAAATCAAACCACAACATATTTCCGTCAGTGAATGGCTG
>Ga0209542_10013160_pt1 | contig 14329 bp, 15 predicted proteins | sample RifCSPhighO2_01_FD_184028 | JGI IMG/M metagenome (GOLD analysis project Ga0209542, IMG submission 184028) | Soil microbial communities from Rifle, Colorado - Rifle CSP2_plank highO2_0.1 (SPAdes) (version 2) | ecosystem: Environmental > Terrestrial > Deep subsurface > Rock core/Sediment ...
TCTATTCATGTATTTCGGCTATACTATGGAATATATTTTGGGGATCCCTCGTCTATTTTTTAGGAGAGCGAGCGCTTACACTGGTTGGATTTCGTTTTGTTCTCATCGTACTGGGAATATGGATTCTTGTGAGGATATTCTCGGGAAAACTAAAGACGAAAATTTCTTCAATATAAAATATGGAAACCGTAAAACGAGGAATCTATAAACACTACAAAAGAAATCTATTCGCTTATTCGTACGAATAAGCGAATAGCAAAAAACAAAGATGCATAGACAAAAATCAATTCTTGATTCCAAAAAACGCTATCTTCAAGTTGCGTTGAATTCTACGCTTGAAGACGCGCGGGAAATCATCGGGCTACTCCCTTCAAGCGACCGAATTATTGTGGAAGCGGGCACTCCTTTGATCAAACGCTACGGCGCTCACGGCATACGCCAAATTCGCCAATGGTATGCAGAGCGGCTTTTGGGAGGGAAGTTTGTGCCTCCCGCATTCGGACAAAACCCGAACATTGCGGACATATTCAAATTTCTTGGACGTACATCGGCAAACGACCAGGAAAACAATCCTAACAGCGGGAAAACCATTCTCCCCTACGTAGTTGCTGACTTAAAAACCATGGACCGGGGAGAGACCGAAGTTGAAATGGCGGCCGAGGCAGGCGCAAGCGCCGCAATTGCGCTTGGATCTGCTCCCGTGGAAACGATTGATTCTTTCATTGCAAGTTGCGAGGCGCACGGACTTGATGCAATGCTCGACATGATGCATGTTGAGTTCCCTCTCTCTGTCCTTCGTGCGCTTAAAAAAGCGCCGCAGGTTATTATCATTCATCGCGGCGTAGACGAAGAGCGCCTTAACCGGGAAAAACAAATTCCTTTGCACGAAATACGGCGCATCAAGGGAGCATACGACATCATGATTTCAATTGCCGGAGGCGATACGCTTCGCGAAGTGCAGCGCTCGATTTTTAACGACGCCGACATCGTCGTTATTTGGAAATCGGTTTTTCAGAAAACAGAAGAAACCGTTGAACTGGTTAACGGCTTCCTGAAAGAGATAAAATAACTTTTATGGTCGGGCTGCTGGACTCTCTTCCTCAAGGTATTGTTAGTTGACAAACCTGGCCGGACAGTTGTATTTGGCTCATGAGTGCAATTACGTACTCTTGTGGCAATGAACCATCTGGGAATGTCCCGGTAGGGTCACCAGGTCTCCCCGTTGCTACTGGTTTGGATAACTCGTCGATATCTTCCATGCCGTCACCATCGGTATCTAGGCGACGCGGATCCGTTTCAAAAATGAATTCAAAGTAGTTCGGCATACTATCGCGGTCGCTATCTCCACAATCGGGGACTGCAGTACTCCCAAAATAATTCATGAGCCAACGATCATACAGCGGAAGATATTCCGCGGTCGGCTTTGAGCCGCCAATCCGATTGGTGATATGCATGACGGCAAAAAGTCGACTGACGAGGTCTCCGAAAGGACTTATAAGTTCCTCGCGAGGCGGCGCAATAGCAAAGTCCTTGCCATAATCGCGGAAAATAAATGTTACCTCGGAAGAAAAACTTTTATCGAGAGTATAAACGCTCGAGAGCGTAATTTTCCTCACCGTAAAATTCTTGCGATCCACCTCCATCTTTGCAAGCACTTCTCTTCCCTGGAGGTCGTACACCCGAAAGAGTTTCGCCAACACTTCAAGCGTTTCTCCGGTAAGCTTTGTTTTATCAAGTATGCCAAAGTCAAACTCGATCGTCCCTCCATCCGAGGGGATCGAAAATGGCGGTTCGTTTTTTACCGCAAGCGCTCGTATGATAATGCGTGGGTCAACGTCGATCGAAAGAAATCGCTGATCAGAGCGTATGCCGCTATACTTTTCGAGATACCAAATGTCACGATATTTATCCTTAAAGTAACCATCCCCTTTTACGCGTACATATTCGAGTGGAAGAAAAGAGCCAGAGTCCTCTTTATCGCTAATAAAGACATGGAACTCGAATTTGAAAGAGCGATCATCCGGCTCTACGCCAAATTTCCATAATGCCATGCCTGATTGCGTACGTCGTACTGGTTGGTTTACTTCACGAAAAACTTCATTCTCAACGCCCGTAATTTCTGCCGCAACATTGGTCTCTTCCTCAAAATTTTCCACTGCAATCCGTAAAACCTCGCTAGGGTCCGGTTCACGGGAAAAATAGAAATAGAAAAAGATCGCTCCCCCTAAAACCGTCAAAAGCACCGATATTGCAACAAAAATGATTGAGAGAGAAAACCGACGAGAAGAAGGAGTTTCCGGCACCGCTTCTCCTGGAGACGGGACGGTAAGATTTTCCATAAATTTATTCGATAATTTTTATTTCCCTTTGTCTTTAAAAAACTGTGCGAGTGTTTTGATGCCTTCAAAAAACTCTACGGGAAGCGCGAATATGACTGTCTTTGAGGGGTCGGGATTTATTTTCTCAATCGTTTGAAGCGTACGCATCGCCATACCGCCCGGCGCCGCGCTCAAACGCTCCGCGGCCTGCGACAGGCGCTCCGCCGCCGAATACTCTCCTTCTGCTCGAATGATAACAGCACGGCGTTCGCGTTCGGACTCGGCTTGTTTTGCCATGACGCGCTTCATGTCAGCCGGAAGTTCGATATCCTGAATCTTTATATCTTTTACAAAAATCCCCCATTCTTGGGTTGCTTTTTCAACGATTTTTTGAATTTCGTCCGCAATTTGCTCGCGCTCGGACAAAATCGAATCAAGCTCAATCCCGCCGATAACATCGCGAAGCGCGGCTTGTGCATATTGCGAAACCGCAAGCGTATAATCCTGGATATTCAAAATCGCTTTTTCTGCGGAATTTACCTGAAAATAAACAACCGCGTTAATCCCGACGGGAACGTTATCTTTCGTAATCACCTCCTGCTGGGGGATATCAACGGTCGTGATCCGCAAATCAATTTTTATCATCCGTTGGATGCCGATAAAAATCCACGTAAGGCCCGGGGTACGGGTACTTGTATATTTTCCCAAAGTCAGCACAACCCCGCGTTCGTATTGATCAACAACCCGAAGTCCGATAATGATAAGCGCAAGCCCCCCTAGAATAAAAGGAATAAGAAGTTCCATATGGTAATAGCTTATAGCGGTAGTACAAAAAAGGAAAGAACTGTTTTCCCCTATATAACGGAGTGGGAAACGAATCGTTTACTGAAATATAAAACAGCAAATCCGGAGACAATGCCGATCGCCGCACCCCCAAGAATGTCCGACGGCCAGTGGACGCCCGCGGCAATGCGCGTAAAAGAAATCAGAATCGCGGAGGCAAAAAAAAGCATGCCGACTCGCGGATAATGAAATGTGACGACCGCGGCAAGCGCGAATGAAAACGCAGCGTGTCCGGATGGGAATGACCCCCCGCCTTCGCGAAAAAGAAGCTGATTCGCATCCGCCAATGCTTCAAACGGCCGCGGCCGCGAATAGAAAAAGCGGATGAGTTCGGTTACCCCAAAGCGCGCAATGAGCGCGGAGGCAAGCGAGACAATAGCGATCTCAATATTTTTCCTGCGGAAACGCGAATATCTGGGGAGGATCGTTGCGGCTGCACACGCAACAACGCCTGCAACAATCCAATAGCCGAGAAACACCGCAAAAAAAAGAATAAGCGCGTCAAGGGCATGCGAGCGAAACGCAAAATTATTGAAAAAATAAAAAATCGAGAGATCGCTCATTTTTTCGCGAGCGCGAGCATATTTTTAAAAATCATCGCGACCGTGAGAGGCCCCACGCCGCCAGGCACCGGCGTAATGTAGGACCCTTTTTTTGAGACAGAGTCAAAATCAACGTCGCCGCGAATTTTCCCTTCCGACTCTGACGTTCCCGCATCCACGACGACAGCGCCCTCTTTCACCATATCGCCCGTGATGTATCCGGGCTTGCCGATCCCGGAAATAATAATATCCGCTCTCTTCAAAATTTCCTCGGGGTTTGGTGTTTCCTCGGTTATCACGGTCACAACCGGGGACTCACGCATGAGCCACATCGCGACCGGCTTTCCAACAAGAGCGCCCGCGCCGAGAATCACAACTGCCTTTCCCTTCACGTCAATTTTATATTCCCGGAAAAGTTCCTGGATCGCGCCGACAACAGTTGGCGCGATGCGTGATTTTCCGACAGAAAAATTTCCGATTGCGCGCGCGGACAAAACATCAACGTCTTTTTCGGGCACGACCGCGTTTAAGATCGACTGCTTCTCAATGTGTGCAGGCAAGGGAAGCTGGATAATGACGCCTGAATTTTTTTCTTCGTGGACGATTTCGGCGGTGCGACTCCGAAGCTCGGTCGATGAAATCGATTCCGGGAAATGATAGACACGGACATCGATTCCAACCTGCTCCCCTATTTTTTTCTTTTTTTCGACAAATTTTTCTATGATCGCGTTTTCGCCGACAAGAATAACCGCAAGCCGATATTTTTTTGCGGATTTTGAAACATCCTCCCGAAGTTCACTATATATTTTTTCGGCAAGCGCCTTACCGTCCATGAGAATCATCGGCGAATGGGAAAACGGCGGGTAAGCGATAAAACGTTCTTCTTACAAAGCGAAACATACCCCCCCTCGAGCGCTCCTTTGATGATATGCGCGAGCGTCCGCATCTCACGCTCCTTCATGCCTCGCGTCGTAAGCGAAGGCGTTCCGATGCGAATACCGGAAGGATCAAAAGGAGAACGCGTATCGTACGGAATGGTATTTCGATTCACAACGATTCCAATGCTTTCCAGTCGATCCTGCGCCTCTCGGCCCGAGATCCCGAATTTTGTCACATCAACAAGCATTAGATGGTTATCAGTGCCGCCGGAAACAATGTCAAAATCAAGTCGCTTGAGTTCCGCGGCAAGCGCACGAGCATTTTTCACAATTTGGCGCGCATAGCGCTTGAATTCCGGACGCATCGCCTCTGCAAACGCAACCGCAATAGCGGCGGTCTGGTTATCATGCGGCCCGCCCTGAAGCCCGGGAAATACCGCTTTGTCTATGGCTGACGCAATATCGACTTTGTTTTTTTTCGCGAGCCGCGAATTTCTATTTGCAAAAATGATCGCGCCCCGCGGCCCCCGAAGCGTTTTATGGGTTGTAGTTGTGACAACGTCCGCATAGGGAAAGGGCGACGGATGCGCGCCGCCCGCGACAAGCCCCGCGATATGCGCCATATCAACCATGAGGTACGCCCCGGCTTCGCGCGAAATTGCGGCGAATTTTTTGAAATCAATAATACGGGAATACGCGGTCGCGCCCGCGATAATCATTTTCGGCTTTTCTTTTTTCGCAAGGCGCCGAATTGCATTGTAATCAAGAAGGCCGTCACGGCCAACCGTATACTGAACCGATTGATAGAGCTTCCCTGTTGCGCTCACTTTCCACCCGTGCGTCAAATGGCCGCCGAAGGGCAACGACATTCCCATGACCTTTTCTCCCGGTGCCAAAAGCGCCATATAGACCGCGAGATTCGCGGGTGAACCCGAGTAGGGCTGAACATTCACATGCCAATGATGCCCGAGACGAAACACTTTTCGCGCGCGCTCGATCGCAAGGCGCTCGATATCGTCCACCACTTCGTTCCCCGCGTAGTAGCGCTTGCCCGCGTATCCTTCGGAATATTTATTCGTCAACGCAGAGCCGAGCGCGGCGAGCACCTCTTGCGACACAATATTTTCCGACGGAATCAAATCGAGCGTCCGCTCCTGACGCTTTTCCTCAAGCTCTATGAGGCGAAAAATTTCGCGATCATTCTTATCCATAGTGAAATCATGTCAAAGCCCCAAGAAACGGTCAAGCTCTGATTTTGTAACAAGCCCCGAGCGAAGGAGAATGGGATGGTCAGACGTAAAATCTATTACCGTTGACGGCGTCCCTGAAAGTGCTCCCGCAGAGACAAAAAGATCTATATCATCTGCCGCTGCATCGAAATAGCGGAGAACTTCTTCTGGCGTGCACGCCGCGGGCTCTGAAGAAATATTTGCTGACGTCTGCAGGAGAGGAAAATCAAAAAACGATAGCAATTTCAAAAGAAACGCGCTGTCCGGCACCCTGATTCCAAGGGTTTCTTTCCCGCCGGTGAGCACAGACGGAAGATATCCTTTTTTCTGGAATATGACAGTAATCTGCCCGGGCCAGACGTGATCCAGGAACTCCGCTTTTTGATCAGAAATATAGGCCCAGCGCCTCGCATCCCGCGCGCTCCCAATAAACACTGGAAACGCCTTTTCATCGGGCCGCTTTTTTACCGCAAAAACTTTTTTGATTGCGGATTCATTCTTCGCATCAGCGATAATTCCGTACACGGTATCGGTTGGAATAATCGCAATACCGCCCCGACGGATTGCCTCCTCGACATCGGCAAATACGTCTCCCGCGTTTTCACTCGTAAGAGCGATTTGTTTCATATGTAAAAGAGCGCCATAAGCGCTTTTGCCAGGCGAGCCGGATCATGACGAATGTAGCCAGTCGCCCGAATGTGATTCCCTGAAATCGCCTTCGGGCGCGGCGGAAGATCGCCCGGCTCTACAATTTCTTTCCCTTCTTTTTTATATTTTACGAGGCGCGGCGCGGGCGGCTTTTTTGAATTTAGAAGAATATAATCAAGTACGCCCTTGCCCAAATACGTTTCGAGTTCCCTAAGATAATCAGAAGCGCGAAACCCGTTTGTCTCCCCCGCCTTTGTCATCGTACTTACCACATATACCTTTTTTGCTTTTGATTCCCTAATAGCTCGCGGGATGCCAGTGACCAAAAGATTCGGGATGACGCTTGTAAAAAGATCACCCGGCCCGATCACGACAAGATCGGCATTCGCAATCGCCTTTTTTGCGCTCGTGTTCGCCCGCGCTTTTGGTTCAAGCCATACTTTTTCTATACGAAGCGACGAATCATGCTTCGGGATATCAATATTCGTCTCCCCGCGGATTACGGTTCCGTCCTCGAGCCGCGCCGCAAGGCGGACGCTCGCGAGCGTCACGGGGATAACGCGTCCTTCCGCGCTTAAAATCTTCCCCGCTTCCTCAAGCGCCCGTTCAAAACTTCCGGTGAGGCGTTCGAGCGCGGTAAGAAGAATATTCCCGAACACGTGATTTTTGAATCCGCCTTCGGAAAAACGATAATTAAAAAGTTCGGAGACGATTTTATTGTCCGCGGCCGCAAGCGCAACAAGCGCGCGGCGAACGTCGCCCGGCGGCAAAATTCCGAATTCTTCGCGAAGCACTCCCGTAGACCCCCCATCATCAGCCATGGAAATAATCGCCGTAAGGTCAACCGGATATTTCCGGAGCCCCGAAAGCACGGTAAATACGCCGGTTCCTCCGCCGATCACGACGATTTTTGATTTTTTTTCTTTATTTTTTGACATGCGATAATATTTTCTTCTCCAAATTTTTTAGAGATGTTCCTAATATAATGGAATAATGGATGGTTACAATCTCGGGAACGTACTCCTTGACAAGTTCAAGATTTTTTTTGGTGTCGTCAATAAAAAAGATGATCGTATGCGGATATTTCCTCGCCAGCTTCTTGAGATATATAAATTTTGGTTTTTTTGTGGTTGAAATCTTTATAAAATGCCGAATAAACTTCTTGCCGCATCCAACGCGAATTTTCTTATGCTGGTAGGAGGATGCTCCCAAACTCAGAATTATATGCATAAATCCTAAATTTCGTAATCGCCGCAAGAAAATATCTATGGGTGCCGCAAAATATCGAGTAATCGCAAGATGATTGTGAAGCGTTTTTCTTATTGCCCTCTCTTTAACCGAAACGCCAAGAGAGCGCATAATGCGAATTGCACGTGCAACGGAAAATTGGCCGCCATCTTTTCGAATACGCAGAATGACCGCTTGGAAAACGGCGGATGGCACACCATGCTTTTCAAAGATACGCTCGGCGTTTTTGCGAAACCTCTCAATATCAAACAAAACGCCGTCAAAATCCCAGACAATAATTCCACGAATGCGTTTCTTCATGCGCGTTAATTCGTTTTCGTCCGCCGGAATGAAAGACGATATACATTCGTATTCCGTTTCTCGAACCCGAGCGCGCGATAGAGCCGATTCGCTTCTTTTCGCGAAGGACCGCTCGTAAGATCAATTGTTGAAACGCTGGATTTCTTTGCGGCGCGGATCAAATGAAACATAAGTTTTTTTCCGATTCCGCGCCCGCGGAATTTCGTATCGACGACCACATCCTCGACGCGCGCGCGAAACGAACTCGGCGCGCGAAGAAAAAGAAGCGTTCCCATGCCAGCGATTTCTCCATCAAAAACCGCAAAGCAAAGATACGTATTTTTGTCACCCAAAAGTTTTTTGAGTTCCGCGCGCGATAGCGTACGCGCTGAATCGGAAAGCTGCGGCAGGAGACGATTCACCGCATCTCGCACCCCAGATTTTTCTTTTGTTATACGAACAAATGAAAGCATACCTCAATACATTACTTCCCGGTATATTCGATATCCTCTTCATCAAGGTGGCGATACACGCCGGTCTCGTCGAGTTCCTCCTGCGCGTGGGCAATGAGCCCCGCCGTGCGCGCAAAAATAAATATTCCCCACAGAATCCGCGGATCAAACCCAAGCTCAAGCAAAAGTGCGGCCATTGCACCATCAATATTTATGGGAAGAATTTTTGCGCTCGCGCGCTCAAGTGCGGTTTTGATATCGTGCGCTTTTTTTGCAAACACGCCAAAAAATCCGATTTTCTGCGCACGCAGAAAAAGCGCCTCTGCCCGCGGATCTTTTTCTTTATAGAGCCGGTGCCCGAACCCGGGAATTTTCTCTTTTGAAGATATAATCCGCCGGACAATCTCGTCGGGCGCCTCACCCGACTGGAGCAAAAGCGCGGCTCCCTCAATCGCGCCGCCGTGGCGTCTACCCAAGGCAAGAATGCCTGATGCGAGCGCGGAATTCATCTGGTTTCCCGTTGACACCGCGATTCTTGAGGCGACCGAAGACGGAACATCAATCCCGTGCTCGATTGCAGAGACCAAGATCGCCTCGAACATTGTTTTTTCGTTCGCGCTCGGAAGAGTCCCCCGCCAGAGCAAGAAAAGAGACGCGATAAAATCCGAGCGCTCGACAAGATCAAGATGGCGCACGCCGCGGATAAAAAGCTCATTATTTTTCCTGGTGCTGATAGCGGTCTTCCATTTTTTCATCCCGTTAGAAATAGGACGCGGACGAAAAACTCCTACGCCCTAGATTATTATTGTTAATAAAGCTCAATCGGTAAAAACATAGATTGTGTGCGCGTCCCGTTAGAAGTAAGACACTCTGCGTCTGCCGATGCGCAAGCGTATCGGACTTCTAACGGAACGCGTCTGCGATTTCTAACGGGATTCATAGTCGAAGAATTGCTTTTAATATTTGTGGAACGTCTTCGAGCGTGTTCACGACGTGAACCCCGGCTTTTTTGAGCGCCGATACTTTCGAATAATACCCCCCGCGGCCGCGGGACACAATCGCGCCCGCGTGCCCCAATATCGTCGCCGGAGGAAGGTCTTTTGTGAAGTACCCTGCGATAATCGCGACAACAGGCTTAGTGAATTTTCTTTGCAAAACAAGGCGCGCGGCCTCTTCCTCGTATGATCCGCCGACTTCTCCGAAAAGAACAACCGCTTTTGTCGCCCGGTCGCGCTCGAACAACATAAGGAGATCCGCAAAGTCGGACCCGATGATCTGGTCGCCACCGATTCCCACGGCCGTGCTTTGTCCGATTCCTGCGCGCGTAAGAAGAATACCGATCTCTGAAGTCATGCCTCCGCTTTTTGAAATAATACCGACGGGTCCCGGAGAAAATATTTTTTTCTCAACCGCCGAGCTCCCTATGCTTCCGACTTTTGCCTTGCCGGGTGATATAATCCCGACAGACGAAGGCCCGACAATGCGGACGCCGCGCGAGCGCGCGGCCGCAAGAATCCAGGCGCTATCGCGCACCGTAACGTGCTCTGTCAAAATATTAACAAGGGGAATATCATTCGCAATCGCTTCTGCCGCCGCATCCCGCACAGCCGGCGCGGGCACGGCAATAAGCGACGTATTGATGCCGGGATGGCGCAACATCGCCTCCCGAATGCTGTCATAGACCGAAACGCCTTCGATTTTCCTCCCGCCCTTTCCCGGAGTAACGCCCGCAAGAACGCGGGTACCGTACAAAAGCATCTCGCGACACGCCCGCGCGCCCTCGTGCCCCGTGATCCCTTGGATCAGAACTCGTGTTTTTTGATCAACGAGAATGGACATGTTTTATTTTCTCGCGCGTCTTACTCCCGTATTCCTATAGGAGTGCTCGACCATTGCTCGCGCGCTTTCGGAAAGCGACGTCTCAGACCCAGAGAAATACAATTGATATCCCTCGTCCTCGCGGACGCGCTCAAGCATGCGAAACGCCTCGCGCTGACGCGGGCCGTCGCGGCGGATCACAATCGGATAGCGGGGCCGCGGCCGCACCTCGCGGAGGCCCGCGACAAATCCGGAAAGCGTTTCGTAAATATCCGTGAAATTCGCCGTTCCCCCGACAACCCAGCACCCGCGAAGGCCTTTTTGCGAAAGCACTTTTTTTGTAAGCGTGCGAACAACCGATGCGGGCGGATTTCCTGAATACTCGGTATAGTTTGCGGGCCGGCCTCCGGCGCGGACAAGCGCGTCTATGCTCAAAAGCGAGGCGCCGCCGCCGGAGGCAAGAATCGCGATATCTCCCCCCAAAGAAATAAACCGCCGCGCGGCAGGGCGCACTTTTTCGTCATCGAAAATGATTTTTGCGTCTCCGGCAACGAGCTCTCCTGACGATAGACGAAACAACGGATTAATTTCTGCAAGAAGTGCAGATTCGTTCCAAAAAATACTCCATAATTTTTTCACGACGCCGAGGAGCTGAAAAATGTCCTCCCGTTGGAATCCGGCAGAACGAATCGCATCGCGAAAGAAAAAATCTTCAACCCCTGACGAAGGGTCAATAACAAAAACGCGGGCGCGCAGAATTCCCGTTCCCCCACTAGGCGAGAGCGCGAGTACCGGTGCGCGGCGCGCCGTATCGCAAGAGAACGAAACATACCACTCATCAGCTTGGGAAATCCGCTCTTCAACGAGAATATTTTTAACGATCTCTCCAACAATATTTTTTCCAAACATAGCGTGGGATCGGCGCGCGGCATCGGCCGCTCCCGTCGCAAGAATAATGCCGCCCGCTTTTTTGCGCTCACCGAGAAGAACCTGCGCCTTGAGAACAACAGGCCCCGCCATCCATGCCCGGCGTGGCGCGCGTCCTTTGCGCCAGAGAACCGAACGGGGAACCGCAATACCGTAACGCGAGAAAAGTTTTTTGCCTTCGTATTCGTATAAATTCATAAATTTCGCGCGCTATTCGACCGTCACGGACTTTGCTAAATTCCGGGGTTTATCAACGTCCAATCCCTTAAGAACGCCGAAATGGTACGCGAGAAGCTGGAGCGGGACAACGGATAGAAGCGGAGTAAGCATTTCAAGGGTTTTAGGGATGAAAATTACGTCGTCCGCGAGTTGGGCGATTTCAGAATCCCCCTCGGTCGCGATTGCAAGAACCGGGCCGCCCCGCGCCTTAATCTCCTGAATGGTCGAGATCATTTTTTCATAGACAGAATCCTTCGGCGCAATTACGACCGACAAAATATTTTTATCGATCATTGCGATTGGCCCGTGCTTGATCTCTCCCGCGGCAATTCCTTCGGCGTGGACGTAGGAAACCTCCTTCAATTTAAGCGCGCCTTCGAGCGCAACCGGAAAATTATATTTTCTTCCGAGGAAAAAGAAATTTTTTATATGTAGATATTTTTTTGCGATCTCTAAAACCTTGTTCTTTTCAGTGACGCGACGCATAAGGGCGGGGATGCGGGTGAGTTCATGTAAGACGCGCTCGCCTGTGACGAGGGACATTTCGCGCTGTCGCCCGAGGTACACCGAAAGAAGCGCAAGAATCGCAACCTGGGACGTAAACGCCTTTGTCGAGGCAACGCCAATCTCAGGCCCAACGTGCTGATATACTCCGGCGTCGGTTTCGCGCGCAATGGTTGAGCCAACGACATTTACAATGCCGAACGCCGGAACGCCCTTTTCCTTTGCCTCGCGAATCGCGGCAAGGGTATCAATGGTTTCGCCCGACTGGGAAATTGCAAAAAATACGTCGCCCTCGCGAAACACCGGCTTTCGGTATCGGAACTCGGAGGCAATATCAACTTCCGTTGGAATTCCGGCGTATTCTTCGAGCATATATTCTCCGACGCGGCCCGCGAAATACGCAGTACCGCACGCGGAGATTAAAATTCTTTTTGCCGAGCGGAGAACCTCTTCTTTTGCCTGAATCCCTCCGAGTTTTGCCATGCCTTCCTGCAAAATCATTCTCCCGCGGATTGAATTTTCAATTGCGTCCGGCTCCTCAAAAATCTCTTTTTCCATGAAGTGTGAAAATCCTCCTTTTTTCGCCTCTTCCACGGACCACTCAATCGTATGCTCCGGCTTTTTACGAAGCACGCGCGCGCGATCGTAAATCGCGTGCGAGGACGAAGTAAGAATTGCGATTTCGCCGTCGTCAAGATAGACGACCTGCGGCGTGTGCCTCAAAATCGCAGAGGCGTCTGATGCAACAAATCGCTCGCCCTCGCCAATGCCCACGAGAAGCGGGCTGAAATTCCGCGCGGCGAGGAGGGTGTCGGGATTTTTCGCAGAAACCGCGACAATTCCGTATGTTCCTTTTATTTGTGAAAGCGCGGAAAAAAACGCGTCTTCAAACGTCGCGCCGCTCTTCACTTCCTCCTCGACGAGGTGCGCCAAGACCTCGGAATCGGTTTCGGATGAAAATGAATGGCCTTTTGCAATGAGGCCCTCTTTCAATTCTTTGAAATTCTCTATAATTCCGTTGTGGCACAAAGAAATCGTCCCCGAGCAATCAGAATGCGGATGCGCGTTTTTTTCTGTAACGCTTCCGTGCGTTGCCCAGCGCGTATGGAAAATGCCGATACCCGAATTCCACGAAGGATCAATGCGCTCCTCAAGGTTTTCAATCTTTCCCACGGCGCGCGCGGAAACAATTTTCCCTTCATTCAAAAACGCAAGGCCCGCGGAGTCGTATCCGCGGTACTGAAGCGCCCGAAGCCCGTCAACGCCGACCTCGACCGCGTTTTTCTTGCCGATGTAGCCCACAATGCCGCACATATATATAGAACGAAAACTACATGGAAAAAGGTTATCAGGCCACAAAAATACTGCGGTATGAACGCAGTATTTACCCCGTTAGATCCCCCATGAAGGACGAAGCGCGTATTTACCTTTAAAGAAGCGCCTTTCATCTCCAGCTCAAAGACAAAAGTTTCCCTGATTTAATGGGGTTACCAGCCAAGAAGGATTCGGCGGATCCTTCCGATGGGCTTTTGTTCCCAGTATTGACGTTCGGCGCGACAACCCCAAACAACCGCCCATATAATGCTGCCGATAAATTGAATGACTATGCGCACCGTGGAACCAAAAACGCCCTTGGAACTCAAAAAAATAAGAACGAAAGACAGAAAGACCAAATGGAATATGAACGGCAGCAGAGTATACAACCTTGTACGCAAAGAAAGCTTTTTTCGTGAATCCACGCCATACCCCCCATATCACACTATTTGGAAACTATCAACGAACAGTCAAACGGTCAAGAGCAGGAAAATCAAACAACGAAATTGATGAGTTTATCTGGAACGAAAACAATACGCCTCGGTTCACCCAAAACAAATTGCTTCACTGACGGAATTTTTAATGCGGCATCTCGGGCGTCTTTCTCCGATACACCCATTGGCAAAGAAATTTTTCCTCGCACTTTTCCATTCACTTGAATTATGAGATCAAACGAACTTTCTTTGAGAATTGCCTCATCATATTTCGGCCACGGCTCTCCGTGAATTGATTGAAATTTTCCTTTCCGGTTTTTCTGCCACAATTCTTCCGCCATAAACGGCGCGAACGGAGCAAGAAGTTTTAAGAACGTCTCGAAGTGCGACTGCATAACTCCTGCTTTTTTGTCCTCAAATACCCCGAGAAGCACCATCAAAGCGGAGATCGAGGTATTATATTGAAGGCGTTCCGTGTCTTTCGTCACTTTTTTCACCGCTTCGTTTACTACCCTTTCGATTTCGGAATCCGGCTTCCCGCGGCCTTTCATTTTTTCAAACTCAATCTCGCCCGCGAATTTCCACACGCGCTCCAAAAAGCGCGTGATTCCCTTAATTCCGGAGTCGCGAAAATCTCCGCCTTCGGTGAGCGGTGCAAGAAACGCAAGATACATCC
>Ga0209542_10013162_pt1 | contig 14328 bp, 18 predicted proteins | sample RifCSPhighO2_01_FD_184028 | JGI IMG/M metagenome (GOLD analysis project Ga0209542, IMG submission 184028) | Soil microbial communities from Rifle, Colorado - Rifle CSP2_plank highO2_0.1 (SPAdes) (version 2) | ecosystem: Environmental > Terrestrial > Deep subsurface > Rock core/Sediment ...
AAGTGTGTTGTTATTAGGATTATTATTTGCCTTTATCGTGGGGATGTTATCAGGCATATTACCTGCTTATCAGGCCTCGAAGCTGAAGCCGGTGGATGCACTGAGGTATGAGTAGATGGAACTTTCAAATGTAATTACTTCTCTGAAAACATTGCATCAGTTAAATTATCTTAAGAGAAGCGGATGGTTACTGCGAGGAGTTCCTCAAGATATCTGCGAATCTGTAGCAACCCATTGTTATTCAGCGGCTAAAGCAGGTTTTCATTATACTCAAGATTTGCCTCTTACAACTATGCTTTTAGTACATGACTGGCCTGAAGCAATTAGCGGTGATCCAACTCCGCATGATAAAATTGATCCGCGAATCAAACATCAGCGTGAATATGAAGCAATGCAGTTTATTACAAAACCTTTGCCTTATGGAGATGGGCTAATGAACATTTGGCTTGAGTATGAGCATAAAAATACTCCCAGAGCGCAATTGGCACATCAATTAGATAAATTAGATGCAGGTGTCAAAGCGCTATTTTATGAACATCTTGGTTTTAATGTTTCTGAATTTTATCCTTATACCCTGGAAAAATTAACTGATCCAGTCTTAGTTGAAATCTTTGAAACATTATTAGAAAGAAATCACAACTTACTGGATTCGCATAGAATTTATTTTAAGATGCTGGCTGAAGCAGCTACTCCCGCACTGGACAGGTCCGGCTAAGATATATAAACCTCCTTCTCTGCTGAGCTTATATGGAAAAACAAATAATCATCCGATTAAGAACTTCTTTTGAAGAATCAGCGCACCAACAAGATGGCGTAGAATTCTGGTTTGCCAGAGACTTACAGAAGCTGTTAGGTTATGATAAATGGGAAAATTTTCTCAATGCAATAGAAAAAGCGAAAGAAGCTTGTAAGAATTCTGGCCAAAATATACTTGATCATTTTCCTGACGTCAGGAAAACGATAGCTATGCCAAAAGGAGCAACCAAAGAAATAGAAGACTTCATGCTCACCCGCTCACTACAAAGTCTGATACACTCTTCCTCGTTTATCGAAAACCTGAACCTTTAGAACTTTATTCTGAAAGTCAATATCGATGAGTGCACGGTAATCACCGATTCTTAACTTATAGAAATTTTGTCCTTCAAAATGTTCTAGAAATCTAAATGGGTCTTCCTTAACTTCATTCATTTTGTCAAAAATTCGTTTAATCGTATCTTTAGGAAGTTTTGCTAAATTCTTACTGGCTTTTGGGCCCCATTCTACTTGAAAGCTCATCTGAGAAGTTGCTTTCTAAGATCTTCCTGGGAAATATATTCTTTTTGGGAAGTTTTACGTGCTTTTTCAAGGTCTTTCAAGGCTCTAGGAGTAAGTTTATGTTCCTGAAGAAGAACATGTTTTATTACTGCCATATCTCGTTTTAACATTTCCAAATCCTCATGCATATGTTTCATGTCGCTGTCCATACAATATTAAAATGCTTATTTCTTTATATATTTTGCGAGAGTGATGAGAGTGATCTAAAATGTTATCATCCTCTCTTCCTCAATAAAACAGCAAAAAGCTTAAATCTTACCTTCTCCTTCACTATCACAAGAGGAGATAAGATGAAGAAGGTTCTTGATAAAGCAGTAAATCACTTTAAAAAAAAAGAAAAGATCCTCTTCTTGACCACTTCTAACCGCTGGCCGGGCGACAAGGAGAAACCTAAAAGCACCCAGTTAGCAGAACAGATAGCTAAAGCAGTAGGTCAAGAAAAGGTAACCATACTTGACGTCCCTAAACTGATCATCTATAATTGCGAAGGAAATATCTCCCGAGGAGCAGGGAACAACTGCGGAGTGAAAGCAGCTTTACTGAAAAGCAAAGAAAAGAATCCTTCCAACAATCATCGCTGCTGGGCCAGCTTCAATAATAAGGATGATGAGCTCTGGAAGATCTCCAAAGAACTGTTCCAGTCTGATTGCGTGGTATTCTTCGGGTCAGTAAGATGGGGGCAGATGAATGCCTATTACCAGAAGCTGATCGAGAGACTAAGCTGGATCGAAAACCGCCACAGCACTTTACAGGAAGAGAATCTCCTCAAAAACATCGATGCGGGCTTGATGATCGTAGGTCAGAACTGGAATGGGAAAAATGTAGTGGAAACCCAAAAACAGGTGCTGCAATTCTTTGGTTTCAATGTGGTAGATGTATTGTGTTGGAACTGGCAATTCACCAAAGATGCGGAAGATGAGAGTCAGAAATCTTACCAAGCGGCTCTTCCCAAATTCAAGCAAGAAGTCTTGTCAAAAATAAAGAAGACAAAAGAAAATTAACTAAAGTCTCTTTTTTGCTTTCTTAGCCTTTGCTTGCGCTTTAGTCATCACTCCAGCTCCACAGCTGGTACATTTACCTGTATACTTATACTTAAATGTATGCTTATGACACATCAAACATGTTGTTATTGGCATAGTAAACACCTCTTTTTGTGGTAGAATATTTTTCTTTCTTTTATATTTTGTGTTGATAACTACAGAATAAACTTTTATAAACCCCCTCTTCTTCATCTAGCATATGCCCTTAACACTTTACAATACCTTAACCAGGACCAAAGAAAAGTTTGTTCCGCTTAAGGATAAAGATGTTAGCATGTATGCTTGCGGTCCGACCGTATACAATTACATGCACATTGGTAATCTGCGTTCTTTCTTGTTCGAAGATATCCTTAGGCGCACGCTCCAATTCAACGGCTTCAAGGTAAAGCACATCATGAATATCACTGATGTTGGCCATTTGACCTCTGATGCTGACGTAGGAGAGGACAAGATGCTCAAAGGAGCGCGCAGAGAAGGAAAAACCGTCTGGCAGATCGCTGACTTCTACACCAAAGCGTTTCAAAATGATGTAAAGAAAATGAACCTCCTTCCTCCCAGCAAACTCTGCAAAGCAACTGACCATATCAAAGAACAGATTCAGATGATTAAAATCTTAGAAAAGAAAGGTTACACTTATTTCAACGGCGGCAATGTTTATTTTGACACTTCAAAGATTAATGATTACGGCAAATTAGCGCAGCTTGATTTAGATGCCGATTCACAAGCCCGAGTCGAACGAGATCCTAACAAGAAAAATGCTCACGACTTTGTCTTATGGTTTACCAAATCAAAATTCCAGGAACAGGAGATGAAATGGCCATCTCCCTGGGGTAAGGAAGGATATCCCGGCTGGCATATCGAATGTTCAGCCATGGCTACCAAGTACTTAGGAAAGCAATTAGATATTCATTGCGGCGGCATAGACCACATACCTGTACATCACACTAATGAAATCGCCCAGTCCGAAGCAGCTAACGGCAAAAAGCCTTGGGTGAAATACTGGTTACATAATGAATTCTTAGTCTTAAGCGGAGAAAAGATGTCAAAATCGGGAGAAAATTTTATTACCCTTTCAACCTTAGAAGAAAAAAGAATTGATGCTCTTGATTACCGCTATTTCTGCTTAGGAACACACTATCGCAAACCGTTGATGTTCAGTTACGAAGCCTTAGAAGGAGCGAAGGCAGCGAGAAAGAGATTGAATGAGAAATTTCTAGAACTGAAGAAAACAGGAACTGCCTCAGCGCAGAAACAAAAAAAGTACCATCAACAGTTTACGGAAGACATTGATGATGATTTGAATACGCCGAAAGCTCTGGCTACGCTCTGGGAAACTCTTAAAGATGAAAAAGTGAGCGATAAAGATAAACGTTCTTTACTCTTGAAATTTGATACGGTCCTTGGAATAAACCTCAGCAAGCTCAAAAAAGAAAAAAGCAAGATTCCTGTTGCAGTGACTAAATTAGCGGAAGAACGTCTGCAAGTACGCCACAACAAAGACTGGAAGAAAGCAGACGAATTGCGAGAAAAGATCAAAGAATTAGGGTATGTTGTTGGAGATACAAAAGAAGGGTATGAGCTTACGAAGATTTAAGCCAGAAGAATTAATAAAACCAAAAAATAAATGACTTATTGCTCTTCTTCCAATAAACTATCCGGAACATTAACTAAAACTTTGATACCATTAATCTTTATTTCTCTTTGTTCCATCTTCAACACCTTTATGCTTAGGAAGTAATCTCTTTTTAAAACTATTGTGTAGTACAGAAGAGTAGTTAACAACGTAAATAATGTAGAATATAAGAAAAAAAGAATAATTATTGGTTCTTATTATTAATTTTCAACAGCTGATGCAGCAAGCACCATCCGGCGAAGCTTTCTAGCAGAGCGATCCAGCCTACTGCAAACATGAGCCAATTCAACCACATCATGCTATATTGCGGCATCCAAGGCCCTAACCACCAAAAAGCTAAGGCAAAACGGAGGATTCGATCCAATTTTCCAAGATTTTGTTTCATTCTCTTACCTCTTTTTATTACTCGCTGGGTCTAATACCTATCTTAGCTCAATTCTGCGATGAGTGTATAAAAATATCGGAATCTAATCTAATGCTCTATACAATAACCATATTCCCGCTAACATCAACATAACTGCAATAAAATATTCTATCGCTATTAAAAACGGATGTAATGTTGTAGACCATGTACCTAGTGTTCTTCCTAATTGTACAAAATCGTATATTGCATATAAAAAAAAACTACTTCCCATTAATAATCCTGCTTTAGATTTTGTTCTTTGGTATATTGCAACACCTATTCCTCCTATAGTAACTTCACCTAAAATTCCTAATATTTGTAAAACAAAATATACATCAGCCATTTTTACCCTCCAATGCTTTCATTATTTTTTGTTGTGATTTATCTTTTTTAGTCTTAGTAGCAAAGCCATATTGTTTTGCAAAATTAAAAAATAAATTTGAAAAATACAGCAACGATATAGTTATTATTAGGCCTAGTATGCTTCTATAAAAAGTTACATTAATTATTTTAAATACGTGGATGTCAAACACGGATAAAATTCTAATCAAAAATATTGATGTAAGTGCAATCAACAAAGCAGTAGTTATATTTCCTATCTCTTCAGATCTAAATAATTTCTTAGCACTATAAATCAACATTATGCTCCCCATAACCATTACTGCAGACAAGGCTTCTATTATTGCAGCAATATCTGTGGATGATGTGTATTGAAATATTATTCCTATAATATGTTCCACCATTTGTAATATAAGATTTCATCTACATATTATAAACTTTCATAATCACTCAAAAATGAAAACTTTATTATTTGTCACTTAAAAAGTAACACGCTTCTTTATATAATACTAACTAAATAATCAGATATGCAATTTGCTAAACCCTGCGGTATCCTATCTATAATTTTATTTGTAATAACTGCAACTCTTTATATCTCAGTTGGAAATTTAAACATTATTAGTCACGTTTCATTCATGCTAATGTCAGCTTTAACTACCATATGCATTTGGAGAACAGCATCATTTGTAGAATTTAAAGACGAAAAAAAATTTTGGATGCTATTAGCTATCTCTATGTTTATTTATTTTATAGACAAGTTCGCAACAGCTTATTCTGAACTTGTATTAAACAAAGTTGTTGTAAGTCCATCAGTTCCAGATATCTTTTGGATCATCGGTACTATCATGGCAATTTACGCCTTCTATTCAAAATTACAAATCACTTTTTTACCAATCATAGCAAAAAGAGCTATTCTAACCATAATTCTTGGTAGTTTAGGTGTCTTAGTAATGTTATATCCCCTAATTAATTTAATTTTAAATCAACAAGTAAGGATCGATATTTTTATAGACTTTCTATATCCTATCTTAGATATAATCCCGGTGGTATTATCCATACTAATAATAATTCCTATCATAAATTTACCTAAAAGAATATCTTTGCCTTGGATACTATTGGGAATCGGTTTTATTTGTTTTTTAATATATGACTTTTCATTCGCATTATACAAATTAGATGCAGCATCAACAAACGGAATAATTGATTTAATTTACTTATTAGCATATATGTTAATCACACTAGGAGGGTACTATAAACTTTCATTTATCTCTAAAAAAAATGACTGACTCAAAAATCGAAACATATGTGGTGGATACAGAAAATATACCTAAAAAAGCAATTGAGTTAATTAAAAAACTAACCAACTATCAAGGCGTAGTAGTTAGTCTAGCAAAACCTGCAGAGTTAACTTTAAACGAGCTTAAAAAAAGTAAAGTAAATACACGGGATATTCTCTTTATAGACGCAAAAGAAAAAGGAAGTTCTGATCAAATCATCTCAATCTCAAGTACATCAGCATTAACAGAACTCAGTATTGCAATTAGTCAGCTATTACAAGCTTTTCCAAACAAAAAAAGATACTTTTTGATAGAAGGAGTCAATATATTAACAATCCATAATAAAACAGAAGTAGTTCAAAGATTCATCCAATTTATTATCAGCAAACTAAGATTATGGGGTGTCGATGGGTATTTCATTTTAAGCAACATCACAAATCACGAAATAAGCACTTTAGTAATCGAAAGCTCAGATAAAGTAGTAAGGAAATAATTACTTTAAAGAGAATACATCTATTTATATATTCTAACTAATATAACCCTGTAAAGTTATGAGCCGGTGGCTCGGCCAAATTGTATTTTCGAAGCTAAGCCATTGCTCGCAAATAGTTAAGATTAAAAAATCTTCGAATAAGCCAGCGATATTCAGTCATATTCACAAAGAATTTTTTGCTGAGAAAATCGGCCCGCCACCTGCTCTGCCGATTAATTTACAGTGTCGTATTTACATCTCTTCAAAGACCATCGCTTCAGGATAAACTATAATTCCTTTTTTGCTTTTAATCTCATACGGAACCATCTTTTTCTCAATCTTGACTCCCCGCATTTTTACGACTTCAATAGCAGTAGTTCGTATATTCCTCTTACGGTAATTATAAAGAGCAATAACTCCATCAGCTAAAAATTCTTCAATTCCGCTTTCGGAATATTTTACGGGAGTTTGTTCGGTTTCAGAAATAAGAAAGGAAGTAACTCCAATTGATTCTAAATAACGGAAGAACTGTTCCACAAACACTCTATATCCCTCATCTTTAGAGGGAAGAGCAGAAACAATAGAGCTGATTGAATCTAAAACTATTATGTCTGGTTTGAATCCAGGAGGAATAATTTCTAGAACTTCATCAACTCCAATAAGCAATTCTCCCCGAGCATTAGCCAGCAGCGCTTCGATCGAGCCAGTAAGCGCAAAAGGTGCTTTCCTAATTATTTTGAGTAGGCCTTTTTCAATCAGCTCTCGGCCATTCAAGCCGAAGTTATCCATGTTACGTAATAATTGTTCTTCAGACTCTTCAAAACTAAGGAAGAGACATTTTTCTCCACGTAAGGCTGCTTTTGCCAGCAGGTGCAAACAAAAGATGGTCTTTCCACTTCCTGGACCTCCAGCCACCAAGACAGACATCCCTTTAGGAATGCCCTTGTCCAATAAGGAATCAAAGCCGGGAACTTCGGTAAAAAGATAACCCTTTGTAGGTTTTCGCGGTTTTTCCTGTACGTCATCAACTATTGAAGGTTTTTCAAAATCTTCTATCTCTAAAGCAATATTTCCTTTAAGTTTCTTTTTTATGTTGGATTTAAGAGTTGAAAAAGATGGAGTCAGTTTATTGATTTTCTTTTTTTTTCTTTCTAAACTTATCTTCTTTAATGGTATTGTTTTCACAGATTTGTGCAGAATTATCTTTTTAAGTACATTCCTTTTGGATTTTTTTCTGTTCATCATGGTCTATGTTTTGCTCTCTTACCCTTCTTCTGTGATTTATGGTTCTCTTTACCAAACATTCTTTTGGCTAGTTTTTTGTGGAGATACAGTTTCTTTTCTCTAAGCTCTGTCATTTGTTTTTGATATTTCAGAGCAAGTTCTTCATACTCTTCTCGAGTAATGGTGTGATGCTTGAAGTAACTTCGCTGGGTTTCTTTCTGTATCTCGGTGATTCTTTCTTCTGTTCCCACCACTTTCTTCGTATTTGATTTTAGGTGGTGGGTATACCAGAACGGCTCTACCATAAGCACCAGCAATATTATTCCTAATACCAAGAGATACCAATATCGTGCTATAATATTATAATAAAATAATCGCACGGCTAATTCAAAGGAACTAATTTGCCGTACGGAAAAGGCTTCTTGGGAAGAAATCACGCTATTTCCAAAAATATCTTCTCCGCTTAATTGTAACGATGTCGCAGTTGCATCTTTTGTGGTGAAGAGATAATCCGCTCTATAAATCCCGGGCTCTATTTCCAAAAGGATCACGCTTTCATTACCTAAATTAGCTTTAACTATGGCGTTTTGTACGCCTGTCCCGTCAGCGTAAGCAAGTTCTGCTCTTATCCTAATTTGCTGACCAATAAAAAAATCAGAGGAAGTAGGTTGTAATAATCTCAAACTCAATGCTGCCGGAAGAATAACGAGGGGAATCTTGTTTCCGCCAGCTTTAGTCACACCATCTATAGATTTGACTGCTTGGGTAGAGAGGTACCATATTCCTAATGGGTCATCAGCAGCAATTACATGCTCCAGAGAATAAACGCCGGGACGAACTTCCGCTAAAGATATAAGTTCTCCGCGAGGAGATTTAAACTCTACAGCTGCTTTTTCTAAAGATATTCCTTCATCCTTTACTTCAACAGTTATAGGAACAACACTTCCTCTTTTAAACTCTGCATCCTTAAAAGGACTTAGGAAATTCACCGTGTAAAATACTACTCCTTCCGGCGTGGAAACTTTTGTTTTCAAGAGCTTTGATCCTTCATTTCCATCCTTGTCTTTAGCCGTAATCCTAATGTCCCAGTTTCCTTCAGGTTCTGCAAAGCTGATAGGATAACTTACCGCAAATTTCCCATTTTGGTCGGAAGCAGTACTTATATTAAAAAAATAATCGCCGGGGGCAAAGATGGCAATTTCCATTGAGCTGTTTTTTGCTAAGCTGCCATCAAAATATTTAGCTTCTCCTTCAAAAAAAATACGGTCTCCCTTAAAATAAGAATCCTTGATAGAAGTAGCAACATTTATAGTTGGATCAAGTGTAACCAGAATTTGATGCTCATCAACTGCGCTTTCTCTCCTTCCGTGCACCAGGATGACATAATTCCCTTTCTTTACATCTTTGTTAATAGTAACATTTGTACCGTAAATGCCGGGACCGCGCTGCTCAAAATTATTGGTTAACGTTGCTCCCTCGAATAAATCAGAAGTAGCAGTTACAATCATATCTGTTTCCGGATTAGTGCCCCTGTATCCTTTTACGATAAGAGTAAGAACTCCTCGTTTCATGGTTTGGCCATCTTCTGGGCTTTCTATCGAAACAATAATTGGAGCAGGTCCTCCTCCTCCCGTGGTGGTAGTGGTCGTCGTAGTTGTCCCACCTCCTCCATCCGAAGGAGGGCAAGCACCGCAATCAGCAGAACATGAAGAACAGCTCTCGCTTGGATGGCAGGATCCATCTCCACAAACCGGCGGCGCAGCATTGCTGAATAATGGTAATGTAATCAGGATTATAAGTATGAGAACTAAAGCTACTCTTACTCTATACACCTCTTTTTTCATCTAGGAACAGAGAGAAGTTACCCTTATTAAATATATCTTCAGATTTCTATTTAGGAATGAAGATTATCCGTAGTTAAGATTAGTAAGGTACTTTTAGATTGAGTATTTTAGGCTTACTAAACTTGGGAGAAAAAGGGCTTTAATCTACGAAAATAAGAACAAATGTTAACTTAAATTAGGAAAGACAACAAAATCATCTTCTTTTCTTCCCACTTTTACTCTTTCCTTTCTTGCTGCTTTTTCTAGAACGAGCTTTCGCCAGCTTCATCAATTTTGCAACTTTAGAATGCTTACCCTTGCCGCTTGGACCACGGCCAGTCTTACCACGCTTTCTACTTGGCTTGAGAACTCTATTACTTGTTTTCTTTACTGCTCTTTTTTTCATCTTAATACTGGACTCGGTGAAAAAGTGCCTGAAACAACGACCAAATCTAAACGAACCTATTGATATGTTTTACAGGTGATCTTCTTCGCCCCATACACAAGCTTTAACTGGCACAGGTTACCTGCGGTGAGTTTTAGTCCAGACACCGTGGCATTTGTTGAGCGCCAGACAGAGGCCGCTATGGTTGCATCCTTTTCAGGACAACCGAACTGTCCATATTGTAAATTTACAAAGATATTGAATATAAATATATTCTGATACTGAGACAATATCGACGTTACCTAGGGTTTTAACTATGTATGTTGTATTAGGCAAGTGCCTTAACATCACTCCTTCAACTCTTCCTTCAATCTCTTCTCATCCAGCTTAAACCCCTTGCCTAAAAATTCCACTACCTTGCGCGCATCATTCTCCGCATTCTTCAGGCATACCGAAGCTCCCGGAGAAGGAGTGATGTTGAAAATAATATTATCACCAATAATCTTAGCTTCATCCATATTCATTTTCTTGTTCTTAGTATCCACGATCTGCGGTCTAATACCGCCGATGCCTTTTCCGAGATGAATATCTTTTGCTCTCGCAGACGGAACGATCTTCTGCACATCCTTCAGAAAGATTCTTTTGCCGAAAAAAGGAAGATCGTAGCTGAAGTTCTTCAAGACGAAGCGAAAATAGGTCGGATCGGCAATGATTTTCATCAAGCTGATAATCCCATCAATAGTGAAGGCAGAAGTTCTAATAAAATCAGGAACAGTATTGTAATGGTGCCGTTCTAACAAAGGCAATACCTTAGCAGTTGGCCCAAAGCGGGTTTCTGCAGGGTTTTTGACATCCGGATCGCCATGGATGGCCGCAAAGGGCAGTTTCTTCAGCTGCATGGTGTATACTTTTCCATTCAGCATGTTTTTTCCAATGTAAAAACTTCCCGCGACCGGTAACAAGCCTAGCTCTTTTCCATAACCTAGTTTCTGGGCGAAGATCAAGCTGTGCGAGCCGGCGCAGACCACCACAACAGAAGCTTCCACTTTTTTTCCTTCGGCGATGATCTGATATCCTTTCTTTGTTTTTCTGATCTCTTTGAGCTTATGATGCAAGAAGACATCTACTTTTTTATCACTTTCATGAGCATGTTTCACAAATGATCCTGAAAGTTTTCCGAAATCGATAGCATAACCATCTTCGGTGCATAGGGCTAACAATTTCTCTTCCGGATCTCTTCCGTTGACGATATTGGGTTCCAGCTCGGCGATCTCCTCCTTTCCAATCTTACACAATTTTGGAAAGAGATCTTTAAACTCTTCATAGCGTTTTTCCAGCTCTGCAACTTCATGCTCTCCTACGGCGAGAACCATCTTATGAGTTTTGTTAAAAAGCTCTTCTTCTTTGCCAACTGTTTCAACATAGTTTGCGGTCATTTCCGCTGCTGCTTTCACTTTAGCGGCCTTTTCTAAAGAGTAATTAGTCTCGATATCGCCGAAATGCAGGGTCTGGCTGTTATTATTTCTCCCAGAATTGACCGCGGCGATTTCCGGATACTTTTCTAGTAATACTAGATTTTTGACATTGGTATATCTGCTAAGGACATACAATAAAGAAGTCCCGGTAATTCCTGCTCCGATGATCGCTACATCGTATTTTTTCATGTTTAGAAGCGACACGCCTCGTTACATTTAAATATTATGGATTTTATTATTCTGGTATGAAAGCGCAACCACAACAGAGAAATTGGCGCATCTTTGCTGCCAGCGTTTTCTTTGTGTTTGGTTTTTCTATTGTCTTTTCTTTAGTTGGCGTTCTCCTTCAAAGTGTTCTCGCCAATGTAGCGGCCAGTGTCCAAACCTGGCTAGGTAGGATAGGCGGAATAATCATCATTCTCTTTGGGATTTATCTCTTAGGATTAATTCACATCCCTTTCCTAGAACAGGAACACAAACTGCAAGTAAAACGAAAATTTAACTCTATGTATCTGACTTCCTTTATTTTTGGCGCTGCCTTCGCCGTCGGCTGGACTCCTTGCGTCGGAGCAGTCTTAGGAGCAGTGTTAAGTTTGGCCGTCACCCAGCCCGGCACAGCATTTTTGTTGATGTTTGTGTATTCGTTAGGATTAGGGATTCCTTTCCTGTTGGTTGGCCTATTTACAAATCAAGCTCAAAGGCTTATTGAAAAATCAGAACGGGTTGTTTCAATTCTCAAATATATTTTTGGAGTCATCTTGATCTTGTTGGGAATTTTAGTCTTTGTCAACCAGCTCAGTCGAGTCGCGAATTTAGCCTTTGCCACAACATTTTTGACTGCGCTTAATCTGGGAACGGTCGGCGCGGGAATGTCGCTCAATCTTGGCATTGCTTTCATCGCAGGGTTGGTTTCTTTCTTAAGTCCGTGCGTTCTTCCCTTGATTCCTGCCTTTTTGTCTTACCTCGCTTCAGTTGGGGTGCAGAAAAAATGAAACAAAAGACAGTAATCCTGATAATTCTAGTAGCATTTATTGTTTTGGCAATTTATTATTTAGAACCAAGCAAAGTAAATCCTAGCAGCACTATGACTCAAAAATCAACCCCTTCCTCACTCAAAGAAGGGAAATATCCTTTAGCTCCTGAATTACAAGGCCTTACCGGATACATTAATACCCAGGAAGGATTACAGCTGAAAGATTTACGCGGAAAAGTAGTATTAGTAGATTTCTGGACTTATTCCTGCATCAATTGCCTCAGAACTTTACCTCATTTAGTCGCTTGGGATAAACAATACCGTGACCAAGGCCTGGTCATTGTCGGTGTGCATACCCCGGAATTCGAGTTTGAGAAAGATAAAGAAAATGTAAAGACTGCGGCGAAGAAATACGGCATCGAATACCCGATCGTGCAGGATAACAATTACGCTACCTGGAACGCTTTCGGCAATAGATTCTGGCCGCATAAATATCTGATCGACGCTGACGGTTACATCCGTTACGATCATATCGGTGAAGGCAACTATGACGAAACAGAGATGAAAATACAGGAATTGCTGGCGGAGAAAAATAAAAGCATGGAGCAGAAAGAATTTACTAAAATTCCTGATACCACTCCAACCCTTCCTACTACTCCTGAATTATATGCCGGTTATGCCTTCGCCTTAAATCGCGGGCAAAATATCGGCAACAAGGAAGGATTGCAAGTAGAACAGGTCATCAACTACACTCTTCCTGAACAGGTTCAGCCGGATATCATTTATCTTCAGGGCTTATGGCGCAATAATAAAGATAATCTGGAAGCGAAAGAACCAGGAGCTTCCATTGTTCTTGATTATCTTGCCAAGAATGTCAATATCGTCGCTATGGATGGTGACGCTGAATTAGAGGTCTTTATTGATGGTGCTTATATCAAGCCGGAGATGGCCGGTGAGGATATTCATTTTGATGTAGAAAGAGCTTTTATTACTATCGATGAGCCAAGGTTATATAATATTGTAAACGGTAATTATGGGCGGCATACCTTAAAATTAAAAGCTTCCAAAACAGGATTTTCTTTCCATGCTTTTACGTTTGGATAAGTGTTTCAGTAGTTTTAAATACTATTCTTTCTTGCCGATCATCATGCCGTATCTGAAATTTGCTTCAGAGAAAGAACGAGAAAAAGCGCGGGATATTGGACTGAGATTAGCAGAAGAAAATGGTAGAAAGCCCCAAGGCCTTATAGCAGTAATGAATGATCCAAAGTATGGAGTAATTGATTTTTATTCTAAAGAGCCATATCTTATGGCTTTTGAGAATGGTGATCTTGAATATCAAATTATTGAGAAAGAACAGATTTCCGCACCGTATGCAGAAGTTTTGCGTGAACTTCATCCAGATTTTTTAGACGAATTATGACTTTTTCTAGCCGGGAGATGCTTAAAATTTAAATATAATGCTCACTTTGAAGACAAAGTGGTAAATAGAAGAATAAAAGTGCGGGGAAATACCTTTCCAAAGGTAGATCATGCTCTAGTAGCTGAAGGATTGGGAGCAGAACATTTTCCTCTTCTTCGTGAGTTGACTAAAGAAGAAGCAGAAAAATATGTAATATTGGGGTTGCCAACAGTAATACCTGAGCTAAATCCTGCCATTCCTTCCCCCGCTGCAGCGTCAACATTTTTAGGTTTTGTTAAGTATCAAGGCTCTAAGATGCTTCAGCAAAATGGGAAATCAATTGATGACTTGGTCGGCTACCGTGTCCTTGACGCAGATGAAGAGCCGGAATTTAGAAAACAATGCAGAAATGAATACGCAACCTTAGTTAGATACTACGCAAAGAAATAAAATGAAATTAAGCATAGCAGACGGCGGATTTTATAATTCCGATAGTAATCACTTTCATCTAGAATCAAGCTTTACAGATGGTGAGGGTGAAAGAATCGCTCTTCTTAGCTTAATCATA
>Ga0209542_10013163_pt1 | contig 14327 bp, 16 predicted proteins | sample RifCSPhighO2_01_FD_184028 | JGI IMG/M metagenome (GOLD analysis project Ga0209542, IMG submission 184028) | Soil microbial communities from Rifle, Colorado - Rifle CSP2_plank highO2_0.1 (SPAdes) (version 2) | ecosystem: Environmental > Terrestrial > Deep subsurface > Rock core/Sediment ...
GTATTTACTTTACTTTTACTAGCACGAAATGGGAAATACCAAGACAAACCTGTTGTAACGAAGAAAAACACTATGGCAGTACTAGATTTTGCTACGGGGTTCCTTATGCTCTCGTCGATCATCGCGGGACAGGGGACAAGTTCATCGCAGAGCACATCCCCAATCGTTAAGGTGGATAGGACGGTAGTCTCAGAGGCAAAGTTCGTGGATTATACGCGTCGCGAGTCTATCGCGGCCTATGTCCAGGAATATTTCACTGATTCTCCGGTCCTCGCGGAGATCGCTCGTTGTGAGTCAACGTATCGACACCTTGGCCTTGACGGCAATGTCTTGCGTGGCAATGTGAATTCCAACGATGTTGGAGTGATGCAAATAAATGAGACGTACCATAAAGAGCGTGCCGAAGGGCTCGGGTTCGATCTCCATACCCTTGAAGGTAACCTCGCGTATGCGAAGTACCTCTATGAGAAGCAGGGCGTTCGACCGTGGAAGTCGTCTTCTAAATGCTGGTCTGAGTTCCAGAGCTAAGGAAATGGCTTAGCGACACGCAAAAAGGATCTCCACAGGGGGTCCTTTTTGTTACTTGCCCCATTAGTAGAATTTCGGGTTACGCCCTTGGCGTGATCAAGTTTTTCCACAGATGATGTTAAGCCGACCCGAAATTTCACTACGGGGCTTGTCTGTTTTACGAAACAGGTATAGTGTTACATTTCAGAGGGTTCGCTTTTCTTGGAATTTAAACGTCAACCATCGGAGGACACACGCATGATGACAGGTTTTCAGATCATGGACATTCGGGAAACCGAAGGACAAGTCAGGCTCCGCATCAAACGATCATTCGATGAGCCGCATCGCTCACAAGTTCTCATTGCTTTCAACGCCCTCCTCCACAAGGCCCACAGGGAGAAGAGGGGAGGAAGCGTTGATTGCGAAGAGATTCTGAAACACGCCTCAGCGATCACTCATGCTCCAGAGCCAAAACCATTCGTTCCTTTTACGCCACAGAAATCCGCCTTTCCCAGGCGTTCCCTCTGGAGCTATTTAAGAAGTCTCTTTGCCCTTTGATCCCAAAGTCCCCGCGATTTGAGAAATCGTCGCGGGGACTTTCTTTTATAAGGAGACCTCGAATTGATAGGGGGGGTTCTTGCAGCATAGTTTGAATGTAGATACGTCGCACAATATATCTTTTGCGCGTGTAGGTTGTACGACATATAGCCCCTATGCCCAGTAGGTCCTCCCCCTTAAGCTTTTGAAAGCCGGAGGGGTTTCTTACTTTCGCAGAACCTCTTGAATGTTTCCCAGGACATAAGAGTTTGTCCGTTAAGAATCCTTCTCTTCTTGTGATGCACAAGAAGATCGAGTCTTTCTTGTGTGATCTCGACGTTCATTTGCAGGAATATCACTGGATAGTGGCGCATGTATTCCGATTGATATTTACTAAGTTTGCTATTCAAGCATCCTGATACATTACGAAGACTTGAGGTAAAGAATATGTCAACGCAGAACCCTTTATCGGCATCAAATACAAAGAAATCAGCCCGTGTCCGTTTATCATCGGTAAAGAAATACTCTCTGTGGACGAATTGAGTGCTAAATCTCTTAACCAAGTACTCGTAAACCTCTTTTTCTACCTTATGAGCTCTCGTATTGATTGTGAAAGCCCGTTTGGAGCTATGTTCGCCAAAACGGAAATCTGTCTGTGACCCGATATGCAGATCTTTCCTAAATGCAACCAGACCTCCGAATCTTCGTTCTATAGTTCGTGTAGCGGGCAAATAGTCACAATCATCAACTTCAGTCGCTGTTGGGTAATGACCGTATTGTTTGAAGAACTTAAAGAGCCCTTCTTTAACACTATCGCTATTCCAGATTTCTTTTTTCATTATGTCGCAAAAGATACTGTAGATAAAGTCTGTATTTAAACCTTTGTTGCCGTCCCAGTTCGGGAGAGAAAACGAGGATACGTTTTCTCTCCGCACATTCGGCCTACTGGCCTCAGTATTCCTTACGTTCGCACTGCTGTGCTCAGTATTTCGTCGCCTGAGCTCCTCAATCGCCTCAACGTTCGGTCGCCCACTCGTTAGGCAATAAGAAATTCCTATTCGGTCGTAGTTTATTCTGTAGTATCAGTGTCACCGTCCTTTTTATTGAAGATATTCATGATGGGTTCATAGACATAGTCAGTCCAAATCTCCTTTGACTTATCCCACGTAAAGTTGATATTTTTCTTCAAAAGAGGCTTCGTAAAGACCTCTTCGAGGTCTATACCGAAGTAGCTTAGGGCTAAAAGGGCTACAAAGATGAGAACAATGAGGTGAATAATCCCTCGCTGGTCGTTTTTTTTCATTTACCTGCCTACATTTAATACCGAATAATATTTCGCCCCAGAAAAAGCCTTATTGTTTTTAGCATTTTTTCTTTAGTAATTGTGCTCCAATAAGTCATAAATTTTGACGGGTGGACTCAAGTATATACCATTTATGGAAGTGCGGGCAAATACGGTATGGGGTTAAGATACGCTCGGAGGTCTGCGATAGGCATCGTGTAGGTGCCTCCGCATACACGGCTCTTTCTGTTGGCGACTATAAGGCCTTGCGTCGCGTAGACCGTGAAATGAAGGTGCGGGCCGGTCGAATAGCCGGTGTTTCCGCTATAGCCTACGGTGAGACCTTGGCCTACAGCGTCTCCTTTAGAGAGAGAAATGACCGAGAGATGCGCGTAGAGGGTCGAAAGACCGTTGTCATGCTCTATAAGGATCCATTTGCCGTAGGATGCCCCCGGGCATACTGCGTCGGTATCTCCGGTCGCCGTGACTTCCCCATCCCGCGCCGCTTTTATGGGCGTTCCGACGGAAGCGGCAAGGTCGATTCCATTATGACCATTTCCGTTGTAGACCTGGGGGTTATTTTTTGCAAACGTCGTATTGCCGAAGTATTGTGTAATACGGATCGAGTTTAAAGGCCATGAAAGTATCCCTTGCTGTGGTGTGGGAATACTTGACGGGTCTTTGAGAAGTTTCAGCTCTGATTCAAATCCAAGGAGCTCTTTCTCGAACGCATCCCGAAGTGCCACCTTTTCATTCAGGAGCTTTTGGTAGTTTGCTTCACTGTTCTTGGTGGTCGTGAGAAGAGAATTCTTTTCTTTCGTATTGTACTCGATGACTTTTTTCTGACCCGAGAGATTAGATTTAAGCCGTATGAGCTCATCTTTTATGCGTGTTGACTCAGCCTGCCTGTCTTCAAGGTCAGTCTTGATCTCACCCAGCGCAGCAATTCTCTGTTGTATCCCCATCTGTACGTTCTGGATGGTTTCCACATCTTCCCAGGCATCTGAAAGATTCTGACTTGAAAGCAGGCTTTCCACAAAGGTACGCTCATCGTGCTCATTGACCACCCGAAGGCCTGCAGCGACTGCTCTACGGCTTGTACTGATCCGCACCTCTTTGTCATTGATATCTAAGGCAAGGTTCTCAAGCTGCAAGTTGGTTCGAGTAATCTTGTTTTCGGTGATGCTGAGGTCTGCGACCAATTTTTTCCTCGTTATGTCGAGGCTTTTTATCTGATTTTGGAGGGTTTTTTTATCACCATCAATCGATTTGAGCTGCTCTTGGTATCCTGCTATCTCTTTCTCGAGGTCTGCGATGGCGCTAGATCGAGCATCGATAAGGTCTGCAAGCTCCCTCTCACGGTCGGGAGCTTCTTGGGATGATGCGACGAATGGAAGCGTGATGAACACTAACGTAGCTAATAACATGAAGACATGCGTGCGAATTTTCACAGGTTTTTCCCTATCAGACGAAATCGGGTTTCGTCGGACCTTTATTGTAACAGAAACAGCGCGTTTTGGAGGCGGACGACGCTCTCATCTCGTCCCAGTATCGCGACGAGATTGAACGGATCTATCGATTTCTCACGTCCTGAAAGAGCGAATCGGAGCGGCCAGAGCACTTCCCCCTTCCCTTCTTTTTCGGCGTAGGGGAGCAGTATCGATTTAATGTTTGGAGCATCGATAGTTTGAGACGTTCCAGAGAGCAATGAGATTACATGTGCCAGATGCTTTTTCGCTGTTTCCGGATCTGGATGCTTACTCCAGAGCAAGGCTTCTTTTTTGTAGGATGGTACCTGAAGGAGGTAGTCGAACTCTCCTGCTGTGAGCATTTCTTCGATTTCGCCGAAATAGTGGATGCGGTCGAGGACCAGCGCCGCGAGCGTATCGATTTGGTGGAGCGTGAAGGAAGAGAATCTGCCCCACGCCGACAATCTGTCCGTGATATTCGCGATAACTTTGTCACGAGGAGCTTGGAGAAGGTAGGCTTTGTTCATCCAGTTAAGTTTCTCGACAGAGAATATCGCACCACCTTTTTGCACCTTATCCAGGCGGAATTCCTTGATGAGCACATCTCTCGAGAGCACTTCACGCTCGTCGCCCGGGTTCCACCCGAGGAACGCAAGATAGTTGGTGAGCGCTTCGGGTAGGTATCCTCGGTCGCGGTAATATTTTACAGAGACAGTCTCTCCGTGCTTTCTTTTTGAGAGTTTTGACCGATCAGGTGCGAGTATGAGGGGTATATGGGCGTAAATAGGCGGTGTGACGCCGAGGGCTTCCCAAAGAAGGATTTGGCGCGGCGTGTTGGAGATATGTTCTTCGCCACGGATGATGTGCGTAATGCCCATGTCTGCATCGTCGATAACGTTTGCCAGGTGGAAAATGGGTTCGTCTTCGCTCTTGGCGATGACGAAGTCTCCAAGCTCGGTGGTATCGAATTCCACGCGCCCCTTGATGAGGTCATCGAACGCAACGTGTTTGTTGGGGTTCTTGAACCGTATCACGTCGGAGCGCTGGCCCGCTTCAGTGACCATTTCTTTTGAGTGGAACGCGGCACCGGACTCAAGCAGTCTGGCTAGTTGCTTTTTATGTATATCGAGGCGCTCTGATTGGCGGTAAGTCTCATCAAAGTCGATCTGGAGCCACTCAAACGCGTCCAAAATATCTTTTTCATACTCCGGCTTTGAACGTTCCTTATCAGTGTCTTCAATGCGCAAAATCAGCTTGCCGTTATTCTGCTTGGCAAAGAGATAGTTGAATAGCGCGGAGCGTGCCCCCCCGACATGGAGAAATCCCGTTGGGCTTGGCGCGAAGCGACATACGATCGGTTGCGAGTCTGGCATAAAAGTCATTTTAGCATACTTTGAAATGGAGACGCTGCCATTGACATGTGTTATATTTATGATATTCTGACAATCAGAAATGTCGGTTTCTAAACGTGCGTCAAATTACGCACGTGGCTGACTTGGCACATTTAAGATACTATGAATACCTTTCAATCTGTCGTCGGGCTACTCCTTTTCGGCATCTTAGTGATGGGAATAGTCTTTTTTGTCTTTGGAAAAGGATACAAGCCTATTCTTATTGGCGCCGCTCTTTCTCTCGGCTCCCTCATTGGCATTGTAAGTGTTACAGCTGAGGTCCAAAAAAGAATAGTGCACGAAAGGCAAGCTGATGAGTACAATCGTCGGGTCGTTGAGAGAGCTTTTGTTGAGGAGCTCCTGACAGGCAAACCAATCCAGTTGAAAGAAGGTTACCGCATTCCTCAAGTAGTAGCAGGAATGGCGCAAGAAACGGGCTTTTCAAGCAATTTAGTTCGTCAACTTATTGACCCTCACCGCTATATCCTTCATTTCAACACGAACGACTTGAGTTCTCGGCAGATGCCTTTGTCTGAGGACCATCGGTCGCAGGATCAAGTACCCATGTCCGACGAAGACATCTACCACCGTTGAGACGTCCCGTTCTTCCCCAACAGCCTCCCCTTCCCTGGGTCGAGGCTGTTTTTTCGTTCACACACTTTTTACCCTTTTTCCGAATCCTATAATAATAGTGCGACCGCACTATTATTATAGGATTCATGTAGGCAATCAAGATAACTGGAATTCCCTTTTTAGCCAGTGATCATTTTCAACTTCATCGGCGATGATATACAGAAGCTCCTTTCCGATTTCAAAATCTGCCTTAAGGAGGGCAATAAGATCTTCACAATCATACGGATACACCCAGACACTGTTCTGAAGTTTTCGAAACCCCATTGTAGAAAGTGTGTTTCGAACTTTTGCCCGCAATCCTCTTTTTGATTCTGTGATGTCAAAAATAAGAAGACGCCACTTCTTATCCCACCGTCGAGGTTTTTTTCGGATTTGTTCAGAAAGAGTCATTACTTGAAATGCCCTCCTTCCCTTGATTGTTGCCTCCCAGAAGCCTTCTCGGTACTCGATAAGTCCTTGCTTGGCAAGCCGAGCACGTGCTACATAGATCGCATTTTGTGAGTCGCGACGTTTGCTCTTAGGTGATTTTAATTCCTTCAGCACTCCCCGTACTAGTGCCTGCGGGTTTAGTGCGGCTGCTGTTGCGAGTAACAACGTAAGAAGTATTGCACGAGTTATTTTCGTATTCCGCGTGCGGATTTTCACTGATTGCTCTAATTTCCCCATATTTTATGGTCCGATGAGACATCCTATTATAATATGACGACCGTCAAATAATAATAGGATAGTACTTACGTAAAATCACCGACATTCAAGGGTTATCCCTATTCGTGTTTGCGAATTTAAGGGCGTTCTCAGACATCCGCTCGCGAAGCTTTTGGTCTCCGATGATCCTTCGAATCTCGGTAATAAGAATATGTGGCTTGAGGTTGGCTTCTTCGATGACGATGCAGGCTCCGGCATTCTCATAGGCGATGGCGTTTTTTCGTTGATGGTCTCCGTTGCTGTCCGTAATGGGGATGATGAGCGACGGTTTTCCCCAGAGGGCTATCTCAGATAGAGCTCCCGCACCCGCACGCGAGACCACGAGGTCACTTGCTCCCGCGGCGGTAGTGAGAGCTTCGTCGTGTAGAAAATCGAACGGTTTATACCTAGCGGCGTGGGCGTTCTTTTCGAGTATCGTCTTGCTTATGCCTGAAACTACCGTCAGATTTTTCTCGCCGGTCTGGTGTATGATCTGGAATTCGTTCACAAGGTTTGGGAGCGAGTCCAGTATTGCATTATTGATTATCTCCGCGCCGAGGGAGCCACCGAGGACCAGGATGGTCGGAACCGTCTTTTCGAACTGTAGCAGTTCATGGGCTCCCTCCTTAGCAACCTCTCGCAAGGCATTTCGGATAGGAGTCCCTGTCCATGCCACTTTAGTTTTTGGAAAATACTGTGCCGTTTCCGCAAAAGTAACAGCTATCCTTGCCGCTTGTTTTCCTGCTCGCCCGTTCGCCCGCCCAGGAACAGTGTCCGATTCGTGGATAAAGAGCGGGATTCTGAGTATTCTTGCGGCAAATGTCGCGGGGAAGCTTCCATATCCCCCCTTGCTGAAAATAACATCAGGATATATCCAAAAGACGGAAACAAGGGCACGTATGACTCCAAGAGTTGTCTTTAGTACATCTAGAGCGTTTTGCAGGGATGCGTATCTGCGTAACTTGCCCGCTGGTACACGACGAAATTCGATATCGTTATCAAAGAGCGCCTTTTGATCATAGGGTTCGTCGGACATGAAATAGAGCTCGGGTTTGACGAGTTTTTCTTCACGCGCTATTCGGTTGAGTTCTTCAGCAACGGCGATGAGGGGGTAGAAATGTCCCCCGGAACCGCCTCCGGTGAGTAATATTCTCATACCTCTTAAGTATACACGATACGTTTGGGTTACTACTGGTGCGAAGCTCTTGAAATCGAAAGCAACATCCCCGCTTCCGCAAGTGTAAAGAGAAGCGCCGAGCCCCCGTGGCTGACGAATGGCAGGGTTATGCCTGAGAGCGGAAAAAGACCTATCATCGCGCCGATGTTGTCAAAGGCCTGGGAGACGAACATGATGACAATGCCGGTAGCAAGCAGTCTCCCAAAGAGGTCAGGTGCGCGCGATGCGACACGCAACCCTTGATGGGCAAGCAGAAAGAAGAGCAGGAGAAGGCAAGAGCTACCGAAAAATCCGAATTCCTCACTGGCAACCGCATAGACGCTATCCCCTATCGGTTCGGGAAGGTAGTTGAATTTTTGGATGCTTTTTCCGAAACCTCTCCCAAAAAGGCCTCCGGATCCGATGGCTATCAAGGACTGCTGGATCTGGTAGCCTGCGCCTAGCGAGTCACGTGAGGGGTCGACGAACGTAAGTATGCGTTCTTTGGCATAGGGAAACGTGAAAATGAGCGCAGTGCCGATGATGAGCATTAGTATGAGGAAGCCTGCGATGTGTTTCCATTTCGCTCCCGCCACAAAGTACATTGCCGTAGAACTCGCGATGATGACCAGGAAGGTATCTATATCAGGCTGGCTTAAGAGGAGTCCCCCGCCGACCCCGATGATTATAACGAGAAAAGGAAGGACACCCCACTGGATAGTGGTTGCTTTGTGCTTGAATGCCGCAAGCCACGCCGCTAGATAAATGATGATAGCGATCTTGAGGAGTTCAGATGGTTGAAAGGTGTGAGAACCCACGGATATCCAACGCTGGGCTCCTCCGTGCTCGAAGCCGATCCCCGGGATAAAGACGAGAAGCGAGATGGCGATAGCGACCAACAGAAGATAAAAAGAAATCCGACGGAACGTTTTATAGGAAAGGCGGGAGAGTATGTACATAAGCGCTAGTCCGGGCAAGAGTCCCAGAACGGTCTGACTGAAGACGATTGATTTAAAATCCGCTCCCGAATCACGCGCCACGAGTCCTACAGATGCCGAAAGAAAGATGATAAAACCGAAGCCTATCAGCATAAGGAGTATGGTCAGGAGCCACCCGTTTACAGGATTACGTGTTTGCCACATAGTTTTCTATCCAATGATTCCAACGATCATGCCCATAACCGCAAAGATAACACCGATAACCCAGTAACGCATGGTCACCTTGTAGGGCGGCCATCCCAAAGCTTCGAAATGATGATGGAGAGGTGCTACCAGAAATATTTTTTTCCCGCGAAACTTCTTTGATACCACTTGCATGATGTCGGAGAGAACGGTGAGCACCAAAGGCAATGCGATGATGGGGAGCACGAAGACCCCATGGCCGCCATCTACGGAATCGGTCAGAAAGGCAACGACCGCAAGTGTCAGCGTGAGAGCCATGCTTCCTGTCTCAGACATGTAAAAACGCGCAGGGGGTATATTGAACCAGAGGAATGCGAGTATCGCGCCTACGACGGTGAGGCAAAAGGCAGCAAGGTTTATCTGTTGTTGGAAGAAGGCGATGCCCGCGTACGCTGCGAATATCGCGGCAAAAATACCCCCCGCAAGCCCGTCGATGCCGTCTATGACGCCACCTGCGTAAATGCCGAGAGTGACAAGTAAGAAGAGGGGTATAAAGAACCATCCGATGTCGATCGCTCCCACGAAAGGAACTCCTATGGCATGCGTTTCGAGTTTTACATAGAACCAGAATGCGATAAGCAATGAGAGGCAAGATACAATCATCAGGCGTTTTTTGAGCGATAACCCCCCTCCGATGTGGTCTCCTGATCCTCGCACCTCCAGGTAGTCATCAATGAGACCGATGAGTCCACCGATGATCAGCGTTGCGAATGGGATCCAGGTTTGGTCACGACTGAGGAACAAGAGTTTTCGGGTCCCCTCTTCCGGAAATAACCATCCTATGAGAAGCAGGAGGAAGAGTGTTACAAGCGGGCTTGCCCAGATCAGAATGCCTCCCATTTTTGGGACGCCTACCTCACGAGTTCTGTGGAGCTCATTGAATATCGGAGTATCCTCGCCTGAAAAAGTCTTCTTACCGGGTTGTTTTTTCCATACTTTGTATTTGTAGAGATAATGATTGAGTATGGTAGAGATGCCTATCCCCAGAAAGAAACTGAGTGTAGTCGGTACGAATATCTTTACAACATCGAGGATCATGTTTTTCTTATCGTGTCTCGGGAGACGTCATCGTCTCCTCTGTTAGAATGGCCGATCCTAGATAGTCTATGGTGGCTACTAAGAGCTTTTGCATATCCTGGAATCTTCCTTCTTGCGTAGAACCAAGAATAGTGATGATGAACGGTTCGCCGAAGCTTGCGTCAAAAGCGATAGAGAGATTGCCGCCTGCTAGGTCTGTAAGCCCTGTTTTCGATCCGAGTAATCCAGGAACGCTGGCAACCGTAGCATTGGTATTTTTTGCCTCCACCGTCCGTCCGTCCGGTGCTTTGAAAGCCATTGTTTCTTCTCGGGTCACTTCAAAGAGATCGTCATGTTTTTCTAACATATAGGCCGTGAGCAGAGCGACATCTTTTGCCGAACCGTAGCCCCCCCCGACATTTTTATAGGTATCAAGACCGGAGCCGTTGAGGAAATAGGTTTGGGTCAATCCAAGCTCGCTCGCTTTGGCGTTCATAGAAGCAACGAATCTGTTAGGAACGGTGTCAGAGATATCCTCCGTCCCCTGCCCTTCAAGAAATGAAGCCGTGGCGAGGGCTACCGAGTCGGCTCCAGTATTGGAAGAGGTTATGAGCGTATATTGCAACAGTTCGCTCAAGGTCCAACGCTCTCCTACCTTGAGTTTAGGATCGTACTCGATGTCGCGTTTGACGATGGGTACGACGGTGAAGCTGGGGAGGGTCTCTGACGAAACGATGGCAGTCATGAGCTTGGTTATGGAAGCCAACGGAAGCTGAGATTCTTCATTAAGGGCATAGATAAATCGTTCACGCGATACGTCGTATACCACTGCCGCTTTTGCATCAAGAGAGATATCTTTAAAAGGGTTTACTACAAGCCGTTCGGGAAGAGGGAGTGTCTTTATTGCTGCCATCCTGATCGCGGTACGAGAGGCAATGAGGTCATCTGCGTAGGTTTGTATCAAAAAAAGCGAACCTGTGATGACCATACAAAAACCTACCAGGTTCATCGCCCAGAGCGGTACAGGTGACGGTTCATACGGTTTCATGTTCACATTCATGATACCAAGGGAGTTGATTGCGGCGCAGATTGCGCCTGCTCGAGCGTTTTTTCGGACTCGTCTCGCTCGGACTGGGCCTTTCTGAACGCCTCAAGTTCGTTCCTGGCTACCTTATATTCAGGCAAGTGCTGTATATCTTTGATGCCAAGATGCGAGAGAAGCTCAAAGGTGGGTTTGTATAGAAAGCTTCGCTGGTCGGCTTTGTTCTGGACTCGTTCGATGAGGCCGCGTATGAGAAGTGTCCGAAGGACGAACGTTGAGTTGACTCCGCGTATATAGTCTATTTCAGACCGAGTGATGGGACCGAAGTAGAGAATGATAGAGAGCGTTTCAAGACCGGCTTTGCCGAGATCTTTACTCAGCTCCTCTTTGGTGAGCGTCTGAATGAGCTCAGAGAGCTCGGGAGCCGTACCAAGCATCACCTCGTCCTCTTTACGCACCAAGGTAATTCCGCTCGGCGCGAGCGTCGAATCGAGCTCAGTGAGGGCTTCCTGAATCTCCTGAGGAGTCGTCTTGAGCCATTCCGAAAGCTTCTTGAGAGATACAGGTTCCGCCTTCCAGAATAAGAGAGCTTCTATTTTTTGAGCGAGTGTTTTCATCCCGTTAGAGATAGGGAGCGCACCACTGCATTTTTCTGGACGCGCTCATTTTTATTAATGACTTGTTTGCAACCTTGTTTCATTTGTGTGTTAGAGTACGTGCGCTCCCGTCGTGTTCTTAATATTTCTTTCGAAATACTGACGCAGTGATATTTCGAGAAAAACGCTCGGTTCATAACTGTGTGATCTCTAACGGGATTTATTTTCTAGGTGTAGCGTGGGACGGCAAGCTGACCCGTTTCCATATGGATCTCATCGAAATGCCTGTCTTGCCGCACCGATATAGACCCCTGTTTGACCAACTCAAGCATGGCAAGGAAGCTCACGATGACATGCACCTTCTCTTCCTTTCCCATATTCGAAAATTCTTTGAACCCCAGTTTAAGGCTTGTTTTTATGCGCTCCGTCAGGGTGTCGATCATTTCTTCGAGACTTATCACCTTGCTGACGAGCCCCTTGGGGAGTATCTCCGCCTTAGGGAGGTTTTCCATCAGGGATTGGAGAGAAGCATGCAGCTCACGGGTGGTGGTGTGAGTGTCGGGTGCGAACACGATATTTTCTAGGCTCTGCAGTGGAGGGAAAATGACCGCATTGCCGAAGAGCGCGCGCACATGCCTCCCTAGGTCTCGGGAACGCTGGTATAGCCTCAAGCGGCGCTCCAAATCCTCGATGCCCCCCTTTTCCTCGTCGGAGAGTTCAAGTGAAGGAAGGAGGGATTTTGACTTTATGAGGAGTAGAGTGGAAGCGATAAGGATAAAATGGGCACTCATCGCTATAGGGAATTCGGAAAGAGTCTTGAGGTACGCGATAAAATCGTCGGCGACGCTCGCGAGGGATATCTGGCTTATGGAAAGCTTCCGCTTTTCAATGAGGTCTAACAGGAGATCCAAAGGACCTTCAAAGCCCGTGGTTTTAACGACGTATAGCTTTGTGGCAGTATCAGTTTGAGAGAGCATGGGCCAAATAATAACAACAAAAGCTTTATTTTACTAGGAAACAAGTCAGTATAAGGATATTCACAGATGGAGGCTTTGCAGATATAGTTTATGTGATAACATAGTCCCCATGTCTAAAATGGTTACAAAGAATCTCTCCATTGCACTCGTCAACGACGACGTGTGTGTTGGGAGTTGGTCTTTGTAACAGAATTCTCTCGGTTACTAGAGACGGACTCCCAACCAGGGGAGTCCGTTTCGTTTCGCCTTTCCGTGGGTGCGGAAAAGGAAGGAATCGGAATGTAGTTCGTTCTCAACTCAAACCCACAACTCATCAACCGGTATGTCCAACACAAAACATCAAATCACCAAAATACCCGCCACGTGGGAGTCAAACCCTTCGTCGCCTGGATTTGTCTCCGTCGATCCGCCGGAGATAGATCCTGCTGTTCTCGAACAAAATAGGAAAGAGAAAGCTCAAGACTGGGAACGTCTCGTAACTGCTTCCCAGAGCGACTAATTTGTGCCACCTTGATTAATTCATTCCAGAGAGGATGAGATCAAGGTGGCTTTTTTAGAAAAGAAAAAGCCATCCCTAGAGGGTGGCTTGTGTGACACCGTACGTCAAAGAGATTAAGAGACCTTAATCCCAAGTCTCCTCCGGGTCTCCTGAAACGCCCATGCATTTACAACTCCCCAGGTTTGATCCTCTGTGTCACCAATTTTTCTTGGCGGAGTGAATTGCCACGTGTCTGACCACGTTTGCTCGCATTGGTCTAGAACCCGTTTAAAGGACGCGCCATTCCCCATTCCCAAGATGAAGGTCTGCACGAGATGTGCTTTCCCCCTTTCGCAGAATTGTTCAGCGAAAATCCCCAGTGCCCATATTTCTGTTGGCTCGCACCCGACTTCCACGAGTGCTACTCTAGCTTGCTCACTGAAAACGCCATTACTTGATGGGTTCATAAGAGAGGAGAACTGTTCTAAGTTTCTATACTAACGTAACGCAGAGCTTAACGCAAATTGAGTTTTTCTATGACAGAGAGCGCTTTTCGGTTTGCCGCGTCGGTACTTGTATTAACGGCTCCTTCGGTAGATAGCCATTTTGTTTGATGAAACTCTGCGGGGTCTACTTTGAAATTCGAGCCGTCGGTTTCCATTAAAAACCAGATGTCGTAGTGGATTTTACATGGTCGGATATCGGTTTCGATATGCGTAATGGTAGCCAAAAACGGTGCGGGTAATATCGGGAAGAAGTTCTTCACACCCAATTCTTCACCAATTTCCCTATTGAGGGTTGTCAGCAAGGTTTCTCCTTTTTCAATATGCCCGCCTGGTGAGATCCATTTACCGGATTTTTTGTGATGAACGAAGAATACTTCTTTCGTGGCAGGGTTGTATGGAAGAAAATAGGCACAGAAATGAGTAGCGGGATTCTCTTCTCTTGTGAGGGCACCCTCTTCAAGACGTTTCTCATATTCTTTGTATGTCTTTTGATCGGCAGAGACTTTGGAAGTAACGATTCTTTTTATTTCGTCATAGAGCATGGTGTTATGGTTTAGGAGTTAATAGTTCGATAAGTCGATTGTATTCCTCGGTATGCTTGACAAGATTTTCCTTCTTTTCATCAACCCACCTCTTTAATTCCGAGATATCGATATACATCACCTCTTCGACCTCTCTGTCAGAGAAAACAAGCTTTGATAAATCTAGGTCTTTGCGAACCAGATAGACATCTTGAAATTCTTGATCAATGTACGTCCCGTTGTTTATCGTGCTATGGGAAGCCACGGTGAATAGGTGTTCCAGTTCCGTCGGATCAAGATGTGTGCCTATTTCCTCTTGTATTTCTCGTTCGGCAGCTTCTTTGCTCGTT
>Ga0209542_10013164_pt1 | contig 14326 bp, 15 predicted proteins | sample RifCSPhighO2_01_FD_184028 | JGI IMG/M metagenome (GOLD analysis project Ga0209542, IMG submission 184028) | Soil microbial communities from Rifle, Colorado - Rifle CSP2_plank highO2_0.1 (SPAdes) (version 2) | ecosystem: Environmental > Terrestrial > Deep subsurface > Rock core/Sediment ...
AAAAATAGCAACTGATGAGGACTCTACATGCTCATATTCTACATCATGCACATTTGATATTAAAGACGGAACTGAGATGCCTTCAGCAGAAACTAAAGAGCATATTGCAGTCTGGGATACTACAAAAGCTTATTATATAAAATGCAGGGATAAATATGAAAATGAACCAGGGCCTACTCAGTGCACATCTATTATAAGAGCTTATAATTAAAAAAGATTGGTTAATAATATTCTAACTTCTCTAAATGTTTTGTGATAGAAATTATTTCTAGGGGAATAGTTATTTGATTAGAATATTAATGGGATAATTATCTATTTTACTAATGAATTTAATAAAGAATATAATTAAAAGGATTTAAAAATATCTTATTCTATTATTAATAATGAAAAGAAGAGGAAAAATTAAGATAAAAAGAGTGGGCTCGCGCCTTGATTTCATATATAATAGAAAATTAGTAAAATCAAGACGCTCGATGATGGAGCTGCCATTTGGAATGATATTTTCCATATTTTTAATAGCAATATTTATTGTTGTTGCAATTTATGCAATTAATTATTTTTTAAATTTGCAGAAATGCACACAAGTAAATTTATATGCTGATGATTTGCAGAAAAGAATTGATAACCTATGGAATGGGCAAAAAGGACAGGACTCTTTTTCTGCTCCTCTTCCTGTGGGAATAAAAATGGTTTGCTTTGCAAATCTATCAATTCCTTCGAATGCTAATAATGAGATTTATGATGAATTATCAAAGAATTATGCACCAGATGCTAATTTTTATTTTTATCCTGGAAAATATGCCTGTGGAAATCCTTATAGAATAATAAAGCATATAAAGATGCCTGGGAGAAATCCTTTTTGCATTAATGCTAAAGATAGTATAAATCTGGAAAAAGATTTTTATGATGCTCTTGTAAATATCAAAACTTCATAGATGATAATAATTGGTTGTGATAATAAGATATTTTTATCTTCGTAGAAAAATAAATCAATTATTTATAATGTATACATATTGTTATTTGTATTCTCTCCAAGTGCAGTAAGATTAATAAATAGAGTTTAGTTAATTATATTATTAATAAAGAGGTAAAAATGAGTGGAATAAATGCAAACAAAAAAGGGCTGGAGATGAGCTTTGCTTTTATATTTGCAATGATTGTTGGGGCTGTAATCTTGTTTCTTGCAATATATATGGTTGCCAGGCTGATTTCTAATTCAGAGCAAACTCATGGGGGTGAAGTAAGCAAAGAGCTTTCTATTTTATTAAATCCTATGCAGACTTCTTTAGAATCCAGCAAGGAGATGAGCATAGAATTGCCTCAAGAAACAAGAATTGAAGATAATTGCTATTATGATGGAGCATTTGGCAGGCAGACTTTTTCTACATCATTAAAAGGAATTGGAGATAAGTGGGGAAAACCAGGAGCAGCAGTTCCTATAACAAATAAATATATTTTTTCCCCTATAGATTTAGAAGGAAATCGCTTGTATCTATTCTCAAAACCATTTGATTTTCCCTGGAAAGCTGTGGATATAATTATTATTACTTCTAAGGCTTATTGCTTTGTCAGCCCTCCAAAAAGTGTTGAAGATGAAATTATGCAGATAAAAAATCAAGGCGGCTTAAATAATCTTGAAATAAATTATAGTATTGAAGAATGCAAGAATAATAGTATAAAAGTATGTTTTGGATTTGCTTGCGATATTTCTGTTTATAGCGGGGATGAAGAATATAGAATAGGGTATGTTGAAAGCCAAGGAAATAAGATGTTTTACTCTGGAAGCCTGCTATATGGGGCAATTTTTTCTGATAAAAATCTTTATGAATGTAATTTAAAGAGGATTATGAAAAGAATATATCAGCAAGGCTTGCTTTTGTCATCAGAATCTATATTAATAGCAAATAAAAACTGCAATTCTAATATGGAAGCTGATTTGAATCTTTTTACAACAGCTGTTGCACATCTTAACAGCTCTGTTGAATTATTGCAGCTGAGAGAGATAGTTAGTATTCTTAATATAAAAAATTCAAATAATAATTGCAAGCTATGGTAAATAAAATAATAAAAATATTAATTCAGGCGATGCCTATATTATTAATGATAATTTTAATACCTTTTATTAAAAATGATTATTTATTGTCAATAGCATTTATTGTTATTATTAGTGTATCTTTGCTGATTAAATATGAAAAAAGAGATTATTTATTTTTAATTTTTGGACTTATAGTAATGACTATTACTGAGTCTATTTTCATCAAAACTGGAGTTGAAACTTTCAATAGAAATACTTTATTTGGAATTATGCCAATTTGGCTCCCTATTTTATGGGCTTATGCTTTTATAGCAATTAAAAGAGGTATAAATATAATAAGATGAAAACTAAAAAATCTCAGCTGAAAATACAGAAATCCTCAGATTTCTGTCTCTTTAATGCCAAAGGGCAGTTAAAGATAAAGCAGATGAGTTTTATGCTTTTAGCAGTCGTTTTGTTCTTTATAATAGCAGGATTATTCTTTTTAAGCTTTTCATTTTCAAATCTAAAAGGAAAAGTAAGTGAACTAAATCAGGAAGAATCCATCAGCCTGGCAGCAAGACTTGCTGGAAGCACTGAGTTTGGGTGTGTTGGAAAAGACTATTGTATAAGCACAGACAAGCTTCTTGTAATAAAATCAATGCCTGCTTATTCCAGCTTGTTTGATGTTTCCCGCATAGAAGTCCAGAAAATAGGAAATCAAAGCAGAGAGTGTAATTTTGGAAATTATCCTGATTGCGAAGTTTTTAAGATAACTAATAATAATGACAGCAATCAGATATCAACAAGTATATTTGCAAGTTTATGCAGAAAAGAATATGAAAACGGAAATGTTTATGATAAATGTGAGCTTGGAAAGCTTTTAGTATATTATAAACAACTATGAGAATAATAAGAAAAAAATCAAAGGCAACTCGCACTTGCACTCGAAATGCTATACTTAACTTAGCCTCGTGCAAACGCTCGCAGGAAGAGATAATAGGTTTTGTGTTAATAGTTGTGCTTGTAGTCATAGTTGGAGTAATCTTGCTTGGATTAGCTCTAAGAAAGTCCAGCCCTTCACAAAACTCTGTAGAACTTAGTAATTTTCTGGAAGCAAGTATGCTTACAACTACAAGCTGTGCTATTAATTTTGTTCCAAATTATGAAAGTCTGCAAGACCTAATCCTAGCCTGCTGGAATAATGAAAAATGTTTAAATGATAAGCCTGCGTGTGAAATGCTTAATAAAACTGCTGCTGAATTGCTTGATAAATCCTTTCCTATAAATTCAGGCAGATATTCTGGCTATAAAATCAATATTTTTTATGCTATAAATGAAACAGAATCAAGGCAGGATATTTTAAGCTTAGATAAAGGCAATTGCAGTTCTGGAGCAGGGGGAGAAAAGATAATCCCGGCAAGTCCTGGAAATATAATAACAAGACTAGAAGTATGCTATCAAGAATAATTAAATCTTAATTATAATATTAATTGTATCAACAACTATCTCTGGTTTTAGCCTTTCCCTGTTGCCTTTTTTCTCTGCAATTAAGTCTAGAAACCCAAACTTTTCAAGCAGTTTTACATCCTCTCTTACAGACTTAAAATCTCTGCCTAAAATCTTGGCTAAACCATAAATAGAATCTGGTTTATTGGCTTTTATTACATACAATATCCTTGCTCTTTCATTACTAAGCAGTTTTCTTAATGCAGCAATTCCTGAAAAATCGAAACTTTCTTTTTCTCCTTTGAATCTTTTAAATAAAGTATAAAATGTTCCTGATTCATCATTAATTGTGATTGTTCTTGTTTTTGTTTGTGCCATGTTTGTTTATGTCAGAGAAATTAGATATTTCTCTGAGCATCCAGAAAACCCGAAACAAAACTCAAGGTTTTCTTGATGTCAGATGTTTTTATCGAATATTATATAAGGTATAATAATATAGATATCTAAATAATATATTTTATAGATATATGTTTATTATAAACTTATATAGTTAGATATACCCTATAAGTATATAAATCTTTTGTTTTCACAAAATTGGCATTAAAAAGAAATAGGTGTTTTCCTTAAAAGTAACACCGAAAGCTTTATAAATGAAAAGTAAACAAGTGAAGGAAAATCAAAGGTTTTAAGCAGGAAATAGAAAGCTTTTTAAAGCAAAATTATCTCTTTATTTTGCACTTAAATTATATTTAAGTGCAATCGGCATGTGTCCTAAAATAGGGTCACAGTCCGAAGTATTATATAGCATCTCCCTATTGTGCTATAAAGATACATTGACCTAACCAAAAATTAAAATTTGGAAGTCTTGAAAAAGATGTCTTACAAAGACAGTCAATATGACATTGTTGAAAGGAGGTTAAAAAATGAAATTTAATTTTAGAAAAGTAGCATCAGTATTAGCAAGCGTTGTTATGCTTGGATCAACTATAGGAATAGCTGCTGCTGCACCTTACCCAGCTCCTTTCGTACAGAGTGGAGTTGCCAATGTTGGAATTGTCGCAGGAAGTTCTGCAGCAATATCTGACTGGGCTGCTATGAGCGATATTGGTGTTGATTTGCAAAAGCAACTTGCAACACAAACAGCTGTAGCAGGAACATCAACAGGTTCAACATCTTCTGGAGGAGATGCAAAAATTGTATCTTCTTCATCTAGAAAATTATACTATGGTGATGCAATAAATGATGCAGTCCAAACTATAACATCAGCAGAAATGCCAAATGTTTTAGGAGATGGCAGTTTCTCAGATTTGTCAGGAACAAAGTACACCTACACTCAAAATATAATTGTTGGTGGATCCAATGTAACATTTGGAAATAGTGGAGGAGATCTTAAAGACCCTACATTATTAATAGATCTTGGCAATAATGGAGCTTTAACTGATGGTTGGATTTACAATTACTCACTATCTTTAAACAAGAATCTTAATGTCTCAGACTCAACAAATGTTCAGGGACAAAAAATTAAGATACTTGGAGTAGATTATGTAATTGGCGCAAGTTCCACAAATAGTACACTATATCTATATGGTGCTGGTGAAACAGCAATAGTTACAGGTGGAACACCTGCAACAGTAACTATAGGTAACTCTTCACATACAGTAGAACTTACAACAACTTCTAGCGCAACTGCTGGAACAATAAAAGTTGATGGTGTAAGCAAGTCAGTAACAGAAGGAAACAGTTATACATTTGCAGGAGAATTGAATGTTTATGTTAAAGACATAATACATCCAGCTTATGCAGGAGATTTAAGACAGGCAGAATTAATTATTGGAGCTAATTCCTTACAATTGACAAACGGACAGACTGTTAAATTAGGGTCTGACGCAACTGCAATTAAAGGAACAAAGGCAACAATAACAGCTGCTGGAGTCGGATTAATCTCAAAAATTGTAGTTGCTATAGGAGCTGCTAAATCCTCAACAGATAGCTTAGAAATTGGACAATCATTTAGTGATCCAGTATTTGGTGGATTAAAAGTAAGTTTTGCAAGTGCTGTTCCAGACTTAAATTCCTCAGCAAGAGGAACAATAAAAGTTGAAACTGATAATAATCAGTATGGTTTTGTCACTTTCACAAGTGCAAGAGCAGGAACTAAAGGAGCGCAGAAGCTTACATATGTTTATGACAATAACACAGCTACAACAGCTGTTGCTCCATTACTAGCACATCAAACCCTTACATCTAATAGCAAGGGATTTATACATGTGTTAGAAGGAGAAGCTGCTAAAGAAGGCGATTGGATTGTTATAAATCAAGGAGATGCTGGAACTATCTTATCAGTAGATAGTATTAGCATTGATACAGCAACAACTGGAAAAGTTACTTTCTCTGATGTAATAACAGGAGAGGCACAGACAGTTACAGTAACAAACTTAACTAGTACAAGTGGAACTGGAATGTACCAAAAAACAGGAGTAAATTTCTTTGGTGGACAGAACTATATTGTTAATGCATCAGGAGCAGATGCTGGAGTTTATGTTAATGTCACTTGGAGTGCTGCTAACACAAAAACTTTGTTCCCTAGAATAAAACTAGCGAATGGAGGATGGTTAGCACTATTGACGCAAACAGCTCTAGGAGGTCTTGCTGCAGAAACTATTATACTTCCAGATGGATTAACATCATTGGGTACATCAGGAACAAGTATAACTAATGCTACTACAATATCAAATCCTAATGGAATTTCTTGGGGTTTTGCTATAGGAGCTGCAAACACATCTACTATAAGAAATATAACTGCGCCAAATTGTAACTTTAATGTTACAATGGGACCAGCTATACTTTATATAGAACCTAAGAAATGGGATGACTCAAGTTACGGAAACTTCATCTGTGTTCCTTTATCAACATCTGGAACAACAGAAATAGGAATTGGAGACCCTGTCTTTAATGGAACAGCCCCTTCATTTGTCAGCTTGACTTCTGATACATATCAGAAACAATCTGTTGACAAGTTTGGAGCTTATGTAATTAAAGAAGATAGAACTAATGAAAATGGTGTTGCAACAATCAAATATCCAAGCTCACAAATGTACTTGGATGTTGTTTTCGCTGCACCTACCGCATCTATAATTGGCGGTTCATCTGGTGGTGGAACAGTTTCAAGCTTAGGAAGCGTAACTGTCTCTGATGCTGAATATTCAAAAGTCAGCGCAAAGAATGTTATTGTAGTTGGAGGAAGTTGTATAAATACTGTGGCTGCTAAATTACTAGGAAGTACTACACCGGTTTGTAGTGCTGCATTCGAGAATGCAACAGGAATTGGATCAGAAAGCTTTTTAATACAAAGCTTTGACAATCCAGATGCTGCTGGAAAAGTAGCATTACTTGTCGCAGGATATGATGCAGGAGACACAACAAATGCGGCTAAGTATCTAGTAGATCAAAAGCCAGACACAGCTGTTGGCAAGAAGTACAAAGGAAGTACTGCTACAAGTGCTACATTAGTATAAATAGAATTTAGTTTTTTTCTTTTTCTTTATTTTTTTATTAACTGGCGAGAGCTCTAAATCAAAAGAAAAAATAATTATTAGACAAATCAATATTTTTACTGCATTGTCAAAAAGTCATAAATTTATTATATAGGATTCTAGACTGCTAATTACAAAATTAATAGAAAGTTAATCTATAGTGAAAGACATAAGTCTTTCCCTATCTAGCCAAGGCATAACTGAGGAAATATCAATGTCCTTGGCTATATTAGAAATAAAAGAAAAGGTTTATAATATTATTTTTCTAAGCTTCTATATGATTAAAAAGATAATAACACCTCAAGAAAAAGAAAGGAAAGATAAAAGAAGTAAGATAATAATTGGAGTAATTTTGGTTGGGTTAATGCTGTTAAGCACTGCAGGATATGCTTTGTTTTCTGGAGAGAAAAGCCAGGAAAATAAAATAAAATATAATGACATAACTTTTTACAAAACTTTATCAGGATGGACAACAATTTTAAATGGAAACCAACATGATTTTCAGTATCTTCCTGGAGAAGCTGGAAGCATAAATCTTCAGGGAATTAGTATATCAAATTATTATAATAAGCCTGTTTTTCTAGTTTCAGATTATCAAGATGCAAATTATGAACTGGCAAGAAACTTACAAAGATATACAGAAAGAATTAATAGGGCTTGTCTAACAGCTGAAAATTGTTCTGAGGATTTGCCTATTAAAACCTGCAATGACACAGTTATAGAAATAAGGGAAGCTAATGTTACAAGCTTCCTAGCTGAAGATAATTGTGTGTTTATAGCTTCAGATAATCCAGTTAAAGCAGTTGATGCTTTCTTATATAAAATTCTCGGCATATAAAATTTAGTTTCATAAGACTTAAAAACACTTAAATAATAAGATAAATATTAAAAATGGCAAAAAAGAAAATTAAGAAAAAAGATAAAAGACAAGATAAACAGTTAAGATATGTGTTGATAGCAATAGGAATAATTCTTGTAGTAATAGTAGGGGCATATTTTTATATTGAGTCTTTAAAGAATTTTGAATTTTTAGGATTAAAGTGGCAAAAAATAAATGAAAATGGATTAAAGCTGTATTATATTGTCATGCCGATTACTCAAGATAATGGACAGACTATTTTATACCCTTTATATCTTAGAAATGACCCCAGAAAGCTAGATTTAAGCCCTATAGAATATTTAAGGTCAGACACACCAGCATATGTATCAATATCTCCAAGTGCTAGTGGTAGTGGAGATGCTTGTAAAAAAGGCAATGTTGCATTCATAGAATTAGGAAAGTTTTTAACAGGAATGGGACTTAATTTTAAAAATGCATTAGCAGATAAAAATCAGTCTGAAGAATTTAACAGGCCTTATATTACTTGTGATGATGCTGGAGATAAAACAGTGTTGTTGTTCGAAGGCGGGAATAAAACTGAAATAGTAAAAGAAGGGGAATGCTATAAAATAAGAATATCAAATTGCGAGGTAATAAAAGCAACTGAGACTGTGATAGTATCTTCAATAGCAACTTCAAGAGGATATATTTAGTTCTTTTTTTTAATTATTCTTGTGATTTCTTGTTAGAGTGAATTTATATTAAGATTGTAAAATATCCTAATGATAAGAGTATTGCTATATCAACGGAAATTAATTTTCGGAAGAAAATTTTTCCTTGATACCGCAAAATTCTATTGAATTTTGGGGCCCAGAAAACATATGAATGTTTTCCTTGGGATAGTAAATGAAATTAAAATATCCGAAAATTAATTTCATTTTCATAAAGCAATCATCTTTCCCTGAAAAACCATAGATTTAGTATTAATAATATCTTATTTTTTAGAACTTTTTCTTGCTTTAATTATCTCAATTATTACAGGAACAATAGACAGCAAGATTATTATTATTATAACAATGCTCAAATTATCTTTAATTATTGGGATATTTCCAAAGAAATATCCTGCAAATATAAATAATGCAGTCCATAAAATTCCCCCTATTAAATTAAATGCTAAAAAATGTGAATATCTCATTTTTCCTATACCTGCAACAAAAGGCGCGAAAGTCCTTATAATAGGGATAAAGCGGGCTATAATGATTGTCTTGCCGCCGTATTTCTCATAAAAACTGTGTGTTTTATCTAAATACTTTTTATTTATATACCTAGATTTTGCAATTTTTTCTCCAATATATTTTCCAATAAAATAATTAACAGTATCACCAAGAATAGAAGCTATGGCAACTAAAGCAAACAAAAGAATAACATTAAAATAGCCTGAAGCTGCAAGTGTTCCTGCTACAAAAAGCAATGAATCTCCTGGCAGAAAAGGGGTAAATACTATACCTGTTTCAAGGAAGATTATTGCGAATAAGATGAAATAAGTAAGAAAGCCATATTGCTGAATAATTAATGCAAGATTCTTGTCAAGATTTAAAAAAATATCAATTAAATTTATCATCTTTTATATAAATATTTTCTATAAAAATAAGAAAAATCAGTATAAATAGGTATTGATTTTATCTTAAATATTTTAACAGATAAAATCCAGATTAAAACAACAAAAATTGTAGAAAGAAAATACCAGAATAATTTATGGGTTAAGTCAAAATAAGGATTTGCTGATAAGAATAATAAGGCAATAAAGAATATTCTGAGGATATTAATAATCAAGAAGGCTAGATAAGAGAAAAACAGTGCTTTAATTCTTTTTTTTACAGGCATAGGAGTTGTTAGATTTAATATTGTTAAAAGATAGTAAGCAGAGCCTGCTATGCAGGCTTCTACCAAGATTATTGATAAGCCAGATATAATTATAGTATTTCCTGTTAGAACTGCAGGGTAAAATAAGCTGAGAAGAAAATAAACAGAATAAATAGTAAGAGGAGAAAAGATAAAATAAAAAATAAATAAGCTGTTTAAAGCAAGCAAAGCTGCTATTAAATATCTAAATAGAATGCTTATAGATTTATCCATTAATTAATGAGAAAAGAGAGGATTATAAAATTATCTAAGAGAAATAATTATCTAGATGCTTTATTATCTTACCCAGACTTTAATCTAGTATCTTCTCTATACCTCTCTATTAATCTTGAGCCTAAATGTCCTTGCATAATTTCATCTAGCATTTGTTTAGGGCTGTAAGAATCCTGTCCTATAATCAATAAAGGTTCATCAGAATTAGGATGTTTAGAAGCCCAATCCCTTATTTCTATTTAACTTATCATCTATACATGCTATTTTTAAATTGAATATTAATAGAACTAACTTTTTCTACCCATAGAAACTGCAACTATAATTATTACTATAATTAAAATTACATTAATTCCTATAATAAGCCATAAATACCCATTGTTTCCAAGACTGAAGCTAAATCCTTTTTGAATTCCTGAGATTACAATCTTCTGCTGCTTTGTCTGGTTGCCAAATGAAGCTGCAACTGTAAAATCCTTGTCGCCTGATATTCCTTTATTTGGGGTAAGATATATTAAAACATCCTGGCTTGTTCCTGAAGCAAGACTTACAGATGGGGAAGAAAGTCGCAAATTTGAAGCCCAAGCATCAGAGCCTGTAACTTGAAGATTATAAGTTGTTTGAGTATTTCCTGTATTCTTTAATGTAAATTTTACTGTCATTTCCTTGCCAGCCTGTGCAGCTGTTTCTAAAGAAGAAGACAGCAAAACATCTTGCTGGACAACAGGAACGCAATTTCCTAAAACAACTATATTTGCAGTTGATATAGATTTGCGAGTTATTCCATAAGCATCATCATTTTTATTGTAATTATAATATAAATCAATTGAAACAGGATAGGTTTTTTCAGCTGCTGTTTTAGGCACTAAGACTAAAAAGTCTAAAGTTTTAGCATTTGAATCTTTATTGAGATTTTTTATTATTTCTGAACTTGAAATTCCAAGTTCAGAATTTCTTATATCTACTCTGACTTGAGGCTCGTTAGTCTTTCCAATATTTGCAACTTTAAAACTTATTTCTCCTGTTCCACTGCATTGTATTAAGTCAGGAACAGATATATCAAATATTCCTACATCTCTTGTATTTTCTCTTACTAAATCAATATTTTTTGTTTGTTCTATACATTGATTATCTTCGCCATCATCATCAAAAGCTTTAATATAAAGAATATATCTTGAGCCAGAATTTTGTGCTTTTGTTGGAACAATTAAATGAAGTGTTGCACTTTGTGTATCGCCATTATCTATAGTGATTGTATCTTCTACAGAATTTCCATCTCCATCTAATCCTATAAAATCATTATTTTGAGTATCATATAAATCAGCTTCAACTCTTACATCCATGCTGTCTTTATTATTATTTTTTATATCAACATCTATATCAACTTCATCAAGAGGATGCCATTCCCATCTTGTATCTGAAGAAGTATCATCTATACTAGTAATTTTTAAGTTGCCTTTGTCTCCTAAATTGCACCATTCACTTACTACATTAATATTTTGAGTTATATTGTTTGTATTAGTTCCATTAAAGGCAGTTATAGTTATTGGAACACTAAATTTTCCTAGCTCAAAATCAGAAGGGAATGAGTCATACTTTACACCATAAACCAAACCTGTACCGTTTAGAATTTCTTGAGAAGAACCTACTGTGAAGTGTATTTTATTACCGCTTGAATCTGTTAAGTCATTAACTGACAGAGAAACTAAAATGTCTGAATCACCAGTGTTTGTAACTGTTACGTTAGCTGATGTCAGATTCCTTGTTAAATCATTAGAAACTGAAACTGTAAATGTCAAACTTGCTGAAACAAATATTGCTGCTAAAATAAGCAGTGCAACCGACGCTATCACAATTTTGTTATTCATTTTGTTGTAATTCTATAGTTGCACTGGTTTTTAAATGTTTGTGTTGTGCAAAATATATTATGAAAAATATATTTTTAAAAGTCCTTGAGTTTGGTTTAGGACTTATATGCTCAAAGAAGGGGTCTTCTCCGATATAAGGATATTGTATAGTTATCGTCATCTCTTAAAATTATCATAACTTATTATAATTTATTTTTACAAATACTAAATAACTTAGATTATATTTGATAAATACTAATAATTGTTTATTCTAATTGATAGTGCTGCTTTTAAATCAAGGGCTATTAGGACAGCAAGATTATATAAAAATCAAAAGTGACGTTTAGTATACAGTATCTGACATATGTAGTATCTGACATAAGTAAAATTTAAATAAGCGCTTTCTATATATAGATATGGCTATACGATCACATGAAAATCTTGTCGGGGCATGGGCATTTTTTATAGGGATTATTCTCGCTATTATATTGGGATTAGTTCAAGTCCAGATTGGAACTCCTCAATATGGATGGATTTATGCTGTACTTGCAGTAATTGGAATAATTGTAGGTTTATCCAATATAGGAGATAAAGATGTTGACAAATTCCTGCTAGCATCAGTTTGTGTTGTTATTGCAAGTTATATGGGGCAGTCTGCTTTAAGAGTGGCCAGCAATATAGGGTTAATAATAGCAAATATGTCTTTAGCTTTGCTTGTAATGGCAATTCCCGCAACAATAATTGTTGCTTTGAAGGCAGTGTTTACTATAAGCAAGAGCTAGCAATATTATTGTTATTCTAGAGACTATTAATATTATCTATAACTATTTCGCACCTTGTTCTGCTGTCTAAATAAAGTTAATAAAGATAGTATATTATTAGAAATCAGATGGAATATCTTCAATATTTAAAATCTTAGAGGAATCTAATGTTAATCCTGGACAAGCAGTATTAATATATATAGGCAAAGGGAAATTTTCCAGTTCAGCCAGATTAATATTATCTGCTACAAATAGATAAACTTTCTTTCCTTTGGCTTCTAGTGATTTCTTTAGCTTCTCAGCTTCTCTTATCTTATTTTGCCCTGGTTTTGTTGAAGCTATTATTCCTATGCTGTCTGACGAATAGAATTTTAATAAAGCTGTTTTCTTTTTTGCCTGCATCTTTTTTATTTCTTCTGCTGTGATTTTCTCTATTTTATCTCCTTCTATTATATATATAGGCAAACCAAGGCGAGAAGCAAGATTTACAGCATGAAATCTGCCTGAGCCTATTAAAACTATTGTTCCTTTAACTTTTGGATTACTACATCCAAGAACTTGCTGAAAAGCAAGAATTTTCTTTCCTTGCTTCTTAGCTTCTTGCTTAAATTCTTCAGCTAGAGATTTATACTGAATAGAGTATAATATAGACAATGAATCCAGCGATTTTATAAAATATTTTATATTTTCAGCTAGAACTAAACCTTTTCTTCTTGCTTCTATAAATAGAGTTTTCATAACTATATTTTGAGATAAGTATATTTAAGACTTGTTATTTAAAATTATAGAAACTGACTTGTTAGTGAGATATAGACAATTGCATAGCTTACATGACATTTAATTTGCAGTTCTCTATCTGTCTAATTGCGACAGATTGTAACCTAACCCACGCAGTTATCCATAATAAAATGGGATTAAAGCCATAATAATTAATAACTAAACAGGCATTAGAATAATATAATGTCGAAGAATATAGAATTACTCAAGCTTCTCAATATTAACTTTTTCTTCCTTGCTTATTGTTGCAAATTGAGGAGTTACTATTATTATATTGTCGCCGAAACCAGCGATGCTGCCTTCAATTGCTTCAGCAGTTTTCTTTATCTTAGAAATTGCTCTTTTTAATTCAATAACATCTTTTGCCTTTAATGGCTTAATATCAATAACTGCAATTGTATAGCCCTCTCTTAATGTATTTAAAATAGCATTAATATCATCAAATTGCCTTAATACAAATGGTTTTACAATAACTTTAGATTTTTTATCTTCCTGCCCTAAATCAATCTCAACATATTCTGCTTCTTGAGGAGAAGAACCAAACATTCTTGACATACCTTCTTTTATTTTTTTTAGCACCATATAAAAATATCAAGTCAGGAGTTTATAAATATTTCTATTGTATTTTATATAGATTATTATATAGAATTTTAGAGTTTTTGAACTTATTTCTTATTAATAATATAGTATAAGAACAAAATATTTGAGCAGTTTTTTGTTTTTACCCTATCTAGCAAAGGCATAAATCTGCTCAATTTTCAAGGTCCTTTGCTATAATTAAAAAATGTGGTTAAATCAAAAACATCAGTAATAAATATTAATTTTTAAAGTATTAATTGTGAAAATCTGCAGAGAAAATGAAATTATTAACTAAAAAGAAATCCCTATCTTTCAAGATGGGGTCGTAGCTATTTAGCGAAGAGAGATAAATATTTATTCTATAAATGATTATGAATTCAATGAGCTAGTTAAAACTCATTGAACATAACAAA
>Ga0209542_10013165_pt1 | contig 14326 bp, 10 predicted proteins | sample RifCSPhighO2_01_FD_184028 | JGI IMG/M metagenome (GOLD analysis project Ga0209542, IMG submission 184028) | Soil microbial communities from Rifle, Colorado - Rifle CSP2_plank highO2_0.1 (SPAdes) (version 2) | ecosystem: Environmental > Terrestrial > Deep subsurface > Rock core/Sediment ...
TAAAAGGGGGAGAGAAAAAGAACCCCCCTCCTTTTAAGGAGGGGTTGGGGGAGGTCAAACTCACCCCCGAAGACCAAGCTATTCTCTACGAACTTAATCAACTCTTGGCCAAAACTACTATACAAATGGACAACTTTGACTTTGCGCATGCGGCGGAAAACCTGTATCACTACTTCTGGCACACTTTTGCGGACAAAATCCTCGAAGAATCAAAAGTCAAACTTGCGAATGAGAAAACAAAAGCCTCGGCGCAACTCATGCTCAAAACCATCCTGGAAACTTCGTTAAAACTTCTGCATCCGTTCATGCCATTTGTCACTGAAACCATCTGGCAACTGGATCACAAGGATCTGCTGATGATAGAGAAGTGGCCCCGCCTGCGCTAAAGCTTCGGCGGGCAGGCAAAATAAAAAGTACTGAGCATGCTCAGTAGCAACCTCAGGAGATGCCTCCTGAGATAAACACTTGCTAAAACAAGTGTTTAAAAAAAGAGCCTCAAGGCTCTTTTTTTAAATTCTTATTTAAATCTCACTGGTACGGCAAACGAAGAGTCAAATTCGGGTAACCCCGAGGGATTATCTTTTTCAATAATCAACACGCCGTATTCCGCATCACCTGGATCAAACGGTAAACTTACGGCGAAAGGCACATAGTCACTAGTCATCCAATCGCCTAGAGCTTGTGCTCCGACTTGGAATAAAATATTACCCTTATCATCTTTCAGGATGATTGGCAGGTTCGCTTCAAAATACCAAAAACCGCGGGCACGACCCATGACAGCCATAGGACTCGTGACAAGTTCACCAAACGCAGGTGTATCCACAATCACTTCCGGTTCATTATGTTCGGCTTCGTTAAATACCAAACCTCGGTATTCACATTTCACCGGTTCACCGTCAATAATGATCCCGCCGGCCAGTTCACAAGATTGAAAATCCGTCACTTCCGGCCCAACTTTTCTCTGGATGATAAATAAAGCTAATCCGGCCAGGATAATCAACACGCCAATTTGTAGCAACCGATTATTCATAAAGGCAGTATAATTAGTAATTAGTAAGGAGTAAAGAGCGACGAAAAAACAAAAAACCATTGCGAGGAGTCCTGGTTGCTCGGGACGACGAAGCAATCTATCCTAATGACAGATCGCCACGGCCTTCGGCCTCGCGATGGTTAGTATTCTTCTTATTACTATTTTATAAGTTATCTGCCACTTCGGCCGCTTCTTTTTCACCCAAGGCCTCGGCGCGATACCCGGTGCCGGCCGGGATGAGTTTGCCGATGATGACGTTTTCTTTCAAACCTCGCAGGTAATCAGTTTTGGCAGTGATGGCGGCCTCAATCAGGACACGGGTAGTTTCTTGGAAACTTGCCGCAGCCAAGAATGATTCCGTGTTTAGAGATGACTTCGTAATGCCCATGAGCAGCTGCTCAACTTCAGCCTTGCGTCCCTTGGCCGCAACTTTGGCATTGGATAATTTTAGCCGAGATTTATCAATCAAATCCCCAACCAAGGTATCGGTATCACCCGGCTCGGTGATGCGGACTTTGGAAAACATCTGCCGGACGATAATCTCAATGTGCTTTTCGTTGACATTCTGCCCTTGGGAAGAATAAATTTCCTGCACGTCTTTGATGATATAGTCCTGACAAGCTTCAATGCCTTTGAGCGCGAACACCTGATGTAAGTTGAGGTTACCTTCGGTCAAAGGTTGGCCTTTGGTGATTAGAGATTTCTCTTTAACAATCACGCTATATCCAGAGGGGACAGTGTATTCCTTAAAATTCTCACCTTCGCGCACCACAGTCAGTTTATCCTTACCAAGCTTAACTATCCCTGCCGCCTTGGCTTTGACGATCACACCTTTAATATTGGTGAACAATGGATCGCCTTCGTTAACTTTCTCCCCGTCAGTCAGCTGTAATTTCCCGCCTGGCAGCAAATATTCATCCTTGACCACATCCTTGGTTTCCACCCGAATAGTGGTTTCTTTATTCGTGGCTTTGATGTTGGTCACAAATCCGTCAATTTCAGAAATCAAGGCTTGTCCTTTTGGCTCTCTGGCTTCCAGCAACTCCTCAACCCGCGGCAATCCTTGGGTGATATCTAAACCCGCCACACCGCCGGTGTGGAAAGTTCGCATGGTCAGCTGGGTGCCTGGTTCGCCAATGGCTTGGGCCGCCACAATTCCCACAGCCGCGCCCAGCTCCACCGGTTTGTTAAATCCTAAATCGTAACCATAACATTTGGCGCACACGCCGCGTGTGAGGGTACAGCGAAGCACGGTGCGAACTTCTGCCTCCGCTGCGGTAGACTTGTCAATTTCCTGAGCCAATTTTTCATCAATCATGGACCCGGCTTTGGCCACAACTAAACTCTTGGCGTCTTTGACGTCAGAAGCAAGTACTCGGCCAAAAATTCGACGGGCCAGCGGCCGGCCCAAGGCTTCCGAAGAAACTCTGGTAATGACGCGCCCGGAATCAATTTCACAATCATCCGCGTTAATCACAATGTCTTGCGCCACATCCACCAAACGACGAGTCAGGTACCCGGCGTCAGCCGTACGAAGGGCGGTGTCGGTCATCCCTTTTCTGGACCCGTGGGTGGAAATAAAATATTCCAAAATATTCAAACCTTCTTTAAACGAATCACGAGCTGGGAGTTCAATAACTTCTCCGGCCGGATTGGTCACGAGTCCCTTCATGCCGGCCATTTGGGCGACCTGGGAGACTGAACCTCTGGCTCCGGAGTTGACCATCTGATACACCGTACCGTATTCGTCCAAAGTGGTGGTGATGGCCTCGGTCACCTTATCGCGAACCTCGGCCCAAATTTCAATGACCCGGTTATAACGCTCCTGCGCGGTGAGCAACCCTTGCTGATACTGTTCCAGGGTTTTTAAAACTTCCTCATCAGCTTTTACCAACAGCTCTTTTTTGATCTCTGGGACTTTCAAATCATCCATACCCCAAGAAATTCCTGATTTGGTCACATAATGAAATCCGACACCCTTGATATCATCCAGAAGTTGCGCCGTGCGCTCAATTCCATAATCGCGGTAGCAAACCTGCACCACTTGCTGTAAGCGTTTCTTATCCATGACATCATTGTTAAACCGCATGCCTTCAGGCAAAACCTGATTGAAAATAATCCGGCCCACACAAGTCTCTAGACGCTGCTTATTGCCCCAGCTTTCATCTAACCGCACGGAAATTTTCGCTTTCAAACTAATAATCTCGGAAAGATAAGCCAAAAGGGCTTCATCGGCTGATCCAAAAAACTTGCCTTCCCCTTTTTCTTTCGGATGAATCCGGGTCAACCAATAACAACCCAAGACCATGTCCTGGTTCGGGCCCATGATCGGCTCACCGGAAGCCGGCTTGAGCAAATTTTTGGCAGACAGCATGATGTTGCGAGCTTCTTCTTGGGCCGGAGCGGTTAAAGAAACGTGTACCGCCATCTGGTCCCCGTCAAAGTCCGCGTTAAAAGCCGGACAGACCAAAGGATGAATCTGAATAGCTTTGCCTTCAATCAAAACCGGCAAGAAAGCCTGGAAACCCAAACGGTGCAAGGTTGGCGCGCGATTTAAAAGCACATAATGTCCTTTGGTCACTTCTTCCAAAATATCGTAGACCACGGTCGCGCCCTGTTCAATGAGCCGATTCGCCGACCTCACATTGTGCGCGTATTCGCGCTGAATAAGCTTGGAAGTCACAAATGGCTTAAATAATTCTAAAGCCATTTTTTTAGGAAGACCGCATTGGTGCAGTTTCAAACTCGGTCCCCCGACAATAACGGAACGACCGGAATAGTCCACTCGTTTACCTAAAAGATTTTGTCGGAAACGGCCTTGTTTACCTTTGAGCATGTCCGCCAAAGATCGGAGCTTGCGTTTTTGTCCGGTCGAGGCAGTCACTTCCTTGCCGTGCCTGATGGAATTATCAATCAGGGCGTCCACGGCTTCCTGCAGCATGCGCTTTTCATTACGGGTGATTACTTCCGGCGCGCCGATTTCCAAAAGTTTTTTTAGTCGATTGTTGCGATTAATGACCCGGCGATACAAATCATTTAAATCAGACGCAGCAAACCGGCCGCCGTCTAACTGCACCATTGGGCGCAAATCCGGCGGAATCACCGGTAGGTTGTTGATGATCATCCACTCCGGACGAATAGCAGCCTTGATCATGGATTTGACGAGTTTCAACCGTTTGATCAATTTACGCTTATATACGCCTTCGGCGATTACGATTTCTTCATGAAGTTGCGTAAATAATTTTTCCAAATCAATTTCTTCGACGAGTTGGGTAATCGCCGCGGCTCCAATCCCGGCCGCGAATACTGGCCCATATTTTAAAGACAGGTCACGATATTCAAGTTCGGAAATAATCTGGTATTTTTTAATGGACTTAAGTTCAGAGCGCGCCAGATCGCGGATGCTTTCCAAATGTTCAACTTCCTTGCCCCACATGTCGCGCACGCGCACGGTTTCCGGATCAGAGGAATTGTTTTGTTTAACCAAATTCTCATATCGGCTGTCAATTTCCCGGCGCTTAGCTTTGAATTCCCGTTCAATCTGCTCGGTCGTTTGGGCCCGGGCATCTTCATCCACACTGGTAATAATGTAAGAAGCAAAGTAAACAACTTTTTCCAGTTCCTGTACTGACAGATCTAGGATTAATCCTAAACGGGAAGGCACGCCTCGTAAAAACCAGATGTGGGCCACCGGGGCGGCCAGCTTAATATGGCCCATGCGTTCGCGCCTGACCGAGGCGCGGGTCACTTCCACCCCGCACTTGTCGCAAACAATACCTTTGTAGCGGATACGTTTATATTTACCACAATAACATTCCCAGTCTTTGATCGGGCCGAAAATCTTTTCATCAAATAGCCCATCTTTTTCCGGCCGCTGGGTCCGGTAGTTGATCGTTTCCGGCTTGGTCACCTCACCATAAGACCAATTCAAAATATCCGCGGGAGAAGCGAGTCTCAAACGAACAGCTTTAAATTCTTCGGTCTGTTGGAGCATAAAAGTTAAAAATTATTTCTTGGCTTTTCGCTTTTTATCTGATTTGTCTTCGGCAAATTCCAGAACTTTTTCATCCAAGCGATCCGTGGTCGCCATTTCCTTAAGCTCCCCGGCGGTGTCAGTCTCGGCAGACAATTTTTCACCAATCAGTTCTACATTTAAACAAAGCGATTGCAGTTCTTTGACCAAAACTCGGAACGATTCCGGGACATTCGGTTTTTTAATCGGCTCGTCTTTAACAATTGATTCATAGGTTTTGGCCCGTCCGACGACGTCGTCGGATTTGATGGTCAGCATTTCCTGCAACGTGTGCGCGGCACCATAACCTTCCAAGGCCCAAACTTCCATTTCGCCAAACCGCTGGCCGCCAAACTGGGCTTTCCCGCCCAAAGGCTGCTGGGTGATCAAAGAATAAGGACCAGTGGAACGAGCGTGCATTTTATCATCAACCAAGTGATGCAGTTTTAACATATAAATAATGCCCACCGTGATTTTCGAGCTAAAGGCCGCGCCGGTCTTGCCATCATACATCGTGACCTTACCGTCTTCGGGAAACCCCGCTTTCTTAAGTTCCTGTTTAATCACTTCTTCCGGCACCCCGTCGAGTGCTGGCGAAGCGACTTTGTAACCAAGTTTTTTGGCAGCCAAACCCAAATGCGTTTCCAAAATCTGACCAATGTTCATGCGACTAGCTACTCCCAAAGGATTTAAAATCAGATCCACCGGGGTCCCATCTTGCATAAACGGCATGTTCTCCACTGGGATAACTTGGGAGATCACGCCCTTGTTGCCGTGTCGGCCAGCCATTTTGTCGCCAACTTGAATTTTACGAAGCACGGCCACGGAAACCTGAATGGACTTAATCACGCCCGAAGGCAGTTTGTCTCCCGCTTCACGGGAAAATTCGCGAATGTTCACGACTTTACCATACTCGCCATGCGGCAGAGTCAGCGAAGTGTCTTTCACGTCCCGGGACTTTTCTCCGAAAATCACGCGCAATAATTTTTCTTCGGCCGTCAGATCAGTTTCACCTTTCGGTGTAATTTTGCCAACCAAAATATCTCCGGCCTTAATCTGCGCCCCGATCCGGATCACACCGTTCTCGTCCAAGTCCTTCAATTTTTCTTCACCAACATTCGGAATATCACGGGTGATAATTTCCGGGCCCAGTTTCGTATCGCGCAGATCGACTTTAAAATCTTCAATATGAATCGACGAGTAACGATCTTCTTCCACCACCCGAGATGAAATTAAAATGGCATCTTCGTAGTTGCCGCCCTCCCAAGACATAAATGCCACCAACATGTTTTGGCCCAAAGCCAATTCGCCTTGTTCAATAGCCGCGCCATCGGCGATGGGTTGGCCGGCTTTAATTGCTTGTCCTTTCACAACTGTGGGATGCTGGTTAATGGAAGTCGAGGTATTGGAACGGATAAATTTTTGCAATAAATATTCTTTTTTCTTGCCACCCTTGGACTCGCCAAGCACAATTTTATCGCCAGTCACGCTTAAAACCACACTGTCACTTTCCGCAATCACAACCTGGCCGGAATCATAAGCCGCCTTGGCTTCCACCCCGGTGCCGACGACCGGCGAATCGGGTTTAATGCAAGACACGGCCTGACGTTGCATGTTGGAACCCATCAACGCGCGGTTCGCGTCGTCGTGCTCCAAGAAAGGAATCAGGGAAGTGGTGACGGAAATAATTTGTTTGGGTGAAACTTCCACATAATCAATTTCCGAAGTTTCCGTGATGGAAGGCTCGCCATGGACGCGCACGGAAGCCCGCGGTTCGGTAAAAAATTCTTTGTCATCCACGTCAATCGTGGCCTGGGCAATCACGGCAAACTGCTCTTCATAAGCGTCTAGGTAAACAATTTCGTTAGTCACCTGGGAGCGGGCATGAGGAACCTTTTTCACCTTGCGATAAGGAGTTTCAATAAATCCAAAATCATTGATCCGAGCATAGCTGGCCAAGTGCGCCACCAGACCGATGTTGGGGCCTTCTGGCGTGGTAATCGGGCAAAGCCGGCCATAGTGGGAACGATGTACGTCACGAACTTCAAACCCGGCGCGTTCGCGTGACAGTCCGCCCGGACCCATAGCCGAAAGCCTTCGCTTGTGTTCCAGTTCCGCCAACGGATTAGTCTGATCCATAAACTGGGACAGCTGGGAAGAAGAGAAAAATTCCTGAATCACGGCTACGATCGGGCGCACATGAATCAGTTGCGCTGGTGTCACTGTCTCCATGTCAGCCAAACTCATCCGGTCCTTGGCAATCCGGCTCATCCGGGCCAGCCCAATGCGAAATTTGCTTTGAATCAGCTCCCCCACAGCCCTGACACGTCGGTTAGACAGATGATCAATATCATCCCAAGTCCCTTGGGAATTATTAAGCTGAATGACTTCGCGGATAATGTCGGTTAAATCCTGTTTGGTTAAAATCCGATCCGCGCGGTCGTTGATTTTTAGTCTTTGATTAAGTTTATAGCGGCCGACTTCGGAAAGATCATAGCGGTCCGCGTGAAAAAACATAGCTTCAATTAAAGATCTGGCATTGTCCACGGTGGCTAAATCTCCCGGCCGGATTCGTTTATAAACTTCCTTAAAACCTTCGTCTGCGGTTTTGGACGGGTCCTTTTCCAAAGTATTTTGGATGTAGCGCATATCCGGATTGGTGTCCACATCCACAAAGGCCGCCAAAATTTCCTCGTCTGATCCAAATTTAAAGACACGCATAAGGGCCGTGATAGGAATCCGGCGCTTGCGGTCAATCTTCACACTGATAATGCCGTTTAAATCGGTTTCCACTTCCAGCCACGCGCCGCGGTTAGGAATAATTTTCGCGCCATACCAATTCCGGCCACGCACTGTTTCACCGGAAAAAAACACACCTGGGGATTTGACCAGTTGCGAGACGACAACGCGCTCGACGCCATTAATCACAAACGTGCCGCGCGGCGTCATCAGTGGAAAATCACCCAAGTAGACATCCTGAGTTTTAGTTTTGCCACTGACCTTGTTAATCAGTTTGACGGAAACATAAAGGGGCGCTTCAAAAGTCGTGTTGCGCTCCTTGGCGGTTTTTTCATCATACTTCGGCTTATCCAAAAAGTATTCCCCAAACTGCAGTTCCAAATTCTTGCCAGTAAAATCTTTAATGGAATTAATCTCGGCAAACAGCTCTTTTAAGCCTCTTTCCAAAAACCATTTATAACTCCGAAGCTGGGCTTCGATCAAGTGAGGCATCTCCATAACGTCATGGAAGGCGGTAAAAAAATTCCGATGGCCTTTTTGACCCATGGGGCTTGCTAAATTTAGGCTTAAATTAGCCATTTTCTTTTTTGGAGACATAAAATAATCCCTCTTTTTCGCATACGCAAAAAAGAGCCGCTAGTGGCTATACTCTTATTAAATTAGATATCACACTTACATCTTAAGCTATATGGAAAAATTGTCAAGCCTGCCGGCAGGCACATACCTATATAATTGGTTTAGGACGAGTCCCCAACCCGAACATCACCAACACCAAGCCGAGGCCGGCCATAATGAATCCCAAGGAAATTTGATCTGCCAAAACCCCAACTAGGATCGTAGGCGTAGTTGCGGATAACTGCAGCAAGACATGCAGGGATCCATAAACCCTGCCGCGGATGTGTGAAAGCGCGTGGGTCTGTAAAAGTGAATGGGCAGGGGCGAAAATATGCGCATTGAAAAAACCAATGACAAAACCGATGACCGAATAATAAATATATTTATGCACAAAAAGTTCGATAAACGATAACGCAAACAACATGAGACCCATGCCTAAAAATCCCATAAGAATTAAGCTGGGTTTCGAAAGAAAACGTGATTCCCAACCTAAACTTAAAGCGCCGACAAGAATTCCGAGACCCAGCGGCACCACGACAAAAATCGAACCGGTATTTAAATTAATGCCGATGGCTTTCTCCATAAACGCCGGCGCGATAGTAATCAGCATACCGTTCACGATCTGAATGGAAACCAAACTCACGAGCGGAAAATGCAAGGGCTTGTTCGCCCAAAAATGAACAATCCCTTCCCGAAACTCCCACCAAACATGCGGGTGCTTTTGGACAACCTCGGGTTTTAAGGAAGGTAAAGACAAAGTTGCCAAACCCGCGATAGTCAGCAAAACCACACCCACGATAAACGGTGCGGCTTGACCGAAAGCCTGCGACATGGGCCCGGCAGCTGCAAATCCGATGATCAGAGAAGCCGAATTAGTAAACGCAAAATAGCTATTGGCTATCAAAATCTGATCATGAGGGACCAAATTCGGAATGGACGGGGCTTCCGCCGGCAAATAAAATTGATTCAAAGAAGCATATAAAAATGTAATCAAAAACAAACCCCAAAAATCCGAGCCAACCACAAAATACAGGGCAATTGCGCCGGCTTGCAGGAAATTAATAATGGTCAAAAGCCACTTGCGGTCAAATCGGTCGGCATAAACTCCGGCCAAACTTCCAAACAACACCGTGGCCAAACCAAAAGCCATGATAATCAAGGCCACGGACAGGGACGAACTGGTCAACTGAAACACTTTGATTAAAATCGCGAAGCTTAAAATGTAATTGGTCAGTTGCGAGGTCGCCTGTGAAATCCAAAGCTTGGTAAAATCCCAATTTTTTAAAACCGCGACGTAGGATTGAAAACTCATGAGCGTTTTTTAGGCCTGGTGATGTTGGGCGCTCGACTATACGTGGACTCTATCAAATCTTGCGAAAGTTTCAAACCAAATGCCAGGGCATTGGCCGTAGCCACCACGGTGCGGGTTTTGGAAAAATGACCAGGATCGGCCTGGACTTCAATTTTAGTTAAATCAGAAAGTTTGATTTTTTGTTTTCGACAAAACTTTTTGATTTCTAAAAGCAGGTTTTCTGATAAATTTTGATTTTGAAAATGGTGTTCCCTAATCCTGTTTTTTGAAACTAAAGCCAACCGCGCCAACTCGGGATTAATAATATCAATCAACAACATAATAATTACAACACCTCTTCTTTCCTCGGATGTTTTTGTTTATCATTCAGTTTGATCAGTTTTACGACTTTATCAATTAGCTTTTTCGGATCCGCATCAAACACCACGCGTCGGCGTCCCCGCTTGGCCAATTTTAAAATTCGATCAATTTCCGGTTCCACCCCCCCGGTACCTGTCAGCACGCCAACCACCCGCTTATCCTCAAACGCGGACGTAAACTCGTTTAGGGTCCCGATCCGGCCGCAAACCACAATAATGGCATCAGCCGATCTGGTCATCAGCATATTCCGGCCGGAATAATCAAAACCCGTATAAATAATCAGATCCATGTAACGGGTCGGCAACCGGTAACTGTGCACATGTGATTGTTTGGAAACCGCCGGCGATAATCCGATAGAAATGCCACCCACGGACTTGGCGCCTCTCGTTGCCCATTCCGGCACGCCGATGGTCGCGCCAGTGATCAAGACACAGCTATGTAAAGCAATTTGCCGGCCGACTTCGTAGGCTTTTTTAAACGCGCCCTTGGTGCAGTTGTTGATGGCCGAACCGGACACCGCGATTTTGTATTGGATCATTTTTTAATTAGATTGCGAACCAGTCTTACTTGCTTATAAACATTATACCAAATTGGCGAGAAAATCAGATCAAACGCGCCTGGAAACATAACTTCCAGTCCGCCGAAGCCTTTTTTAAATCTCGTAATCCCGGCCCAGGCTTGGGTTTGATCGCTACTTCCTGCAATCCCTCCAAAATCGTAAAACTTCAAGCCGGAATTTTTTGCCAACCGAATCGCTTCCCAGTGCAGTAAATAAGACGCCTGCGCTTCTTTCATTTTGCTGCTGGAACCGCCATGCAAAAAAGTTGCCGTCTCGCCAAAGCGGCTGACAAATATCGCAGCCAAGGGTTCGCCTTTATATTCGGCGATTAAAATTTTCAGAAATTTGGGAGACAAATGCTCCCACATTTGTAAATAATAATTTTGCGCGTGCAATTTATATCCATTTCGGCCGGCTGTTTCTAAAAATAATTTCCAGGCCATGATCAGATCCGCCTTGGTCCCTTCCCTGACGACCACACCTTTGCGTTGGGCCAGATTGATATTATACCGGGTTTTGGGTTTCATGCCGATCAATAATTCTTCTTCAGTTTTTTCTAAATCCAAAACCCAATTATGCAACGGCTGCATGTCTTTCACGGCTTTCGGTAAACTGACGGCTTGTATCGGTTCAATTCGAGAAAAAATAATGCTATGATCAGACTCAAATTTTCTTAAATCTGCCAAAGCGGCTTCCACCTTGCCTACCGGCCCCCTCGGACAATAAAGATATTTTTTGCCAGCCGGCAAAGCAATTTCAAAAGCCAGACAAAGATAATCACTGCCTGAAAAACGGTAAATTTTTTGGCCCAGAGCTTGCTGAAATTCACCCCAAGCCCATGCTTGCAAAATCGACCCACCGAGGTCGATAACTTTTTTATCCCAAGCTTCTGGCGAGAGATTTGAAATCATTTTCGTTTCTTCGTCCTTGCATCCCGAATCACAATCGCGCCGTTGATTTTCCGAACCAGCATGCGCTGATGCTCGCGCAAGCTTAAAGCGCGAACAATGTCGGCCGGAATGATTACCGACAAAGAACCATTGCCAATCTTTTGGAGTTTTCTAATCGAATTTGTGGGTCTAGCCATATGATTTAATTATATAACTAATTATATAATTATCTATATAATTAATAAATACTGAGTAATCTCCTGCGGCACCACTTTTTTCTGGAAATTTGCCGCTGTCCGAGCATGATAAATCCGGTTAGATTTGTCCGTTCATGCGAGTCCGGCAAATTTCCGACTTTTTTCCGCCTCTTTTTTCTAGAAAAAAGAGGCTAAAGAAATCATTTACTTAAAGCTTTCAGGGCAATCTTAACTTTCTCCTGCAAATTCGCGACATTTTTCGGCACACTCTGAAGTGCCTCGCGAGCCTGCTGCTGGTTGTACCCAAGCGCTATGAGCGCATCCATGGCATCCGAGTGCTCGCGCGCGACAGGCGTGCTGTCTGTTTCGTCTTTGAGCTTTTCTTTGAGTTCCACGATCACCCGTTCCGCGGTTTTGCGGCCAATGCCAGAGACTTTCGTAAATACGCCCGCATCTCCGGAGACAATCGCGGATTTGATCATCTCCAAGCCGGACAGCGACATGATCCCCAGCGCGGATTTGGGCCCCACACCTGATACGGTCAAAAGTAGTTCAAAAAATTCCAGATCTGGCAAGGTTTGAAAGCCGTACAAAGTCAGCTGGTCTTCCCGCACATACGTATGCGTGACTAAACTTACGTCTTGATTGGGCTTTAAGGTCAGAAAAAAAACTTGCGGCAAAAAAACTTTGTAACCAATGCCATTGGTTTCCACAATGATATAATTGCTACTTTTATGACTAATTTTGCCCTTGATTGATCCGATCATATGGTCATTATACGCAAATTTCGGGCATAAAAAAAGAGCCGGAGCTGAAGCTTCGGCTGTTACTGGGCTTTTTCAGACGGCTTGCTGAACTTTAGGGAAAAGCCCATCAGATCCGCGCCGCTTGATATGTCCTTGATAATGCTGAAATACAAAGCTGACGGCACCCTGGCGCTTGATGCCGGAAACGGAAGGATGAAACTCTTCAGTCTGATTGCTGCTCCCCAGGTAATGCCGATCTCGCCGGCCTTCCCGCTTCCGCCCATGAACATAATTCCGGGTAAGCGACCTTCAACCCGGCCATGAGTCAAAGGAATATCTATACCGGGAGCAAGACCGAGTAGTCCCACCACCCTGCCTGGATCAGTCGTTGGTGCGTAGATGAAGTCGAGCATCAAATACTTGAGTATAATCGACTGCGTCACCAACACTTCTTTGCGCTGGATCTGCACCATCGTCTGAAGCATATCCTGCCCTTGACGCAAACGATTGGCAAGGCTGGGGTCTTTCCAAATCCGAAGCCATTGGCAGGGTTGAACCAGATCAGCGTTATTATCAACGCTTCCGGTCAACTCCTCGCATGCACGCCCTAGAAATGCTGGAGGCGTTGGCTCCTGTTCAAACAGCTCACCGTTAAGGCTCTGAAATAGTGACCACCAAGGATAACTTTCGATCGTGGCAATCCGTCTCCATTGCCAGAATCTCCAAGAGTATCCAATGGGATAACGATTCAGATTCGTCGGAGCTTGTTTCATCCAAGATGCATAAAGCTCGGACCAATCATTTCCCATCAGCAAGTTCTCAAGCGTAATCACAAACAATGCCGGGGCTTCGGCGACATCTTGGCTGACAGACGACGGAGTTTCGGGTGTAGTCACCTCTTGGGCTTGGACTGTTGCGCCCAAGCAGATCCAGGCGACAACCATATAAACAACCTTATTGCGCACACAGTCCTCCCTTCGCATTTTCCCCATTCTAGACCCTAGCCAAAAGTTTGCCAAGTCTGCTAAAATGAAATTTAGACAACATGAAATTTAAACTTCAGTCCGAATTCAAACCGGCCGGCGACCAGCCGCAGGCCATTGAAAAGCTGATCCAGGGTTTGGGCAAAAAATTCCGGTATCAAACCTTGTTGGGTGTCACAGGTAGTGGCAAAACTTTTACCATGGCTAATGTCGTGGAAAAAATCCAGCGGCCAACGCTCGTCATTTCGCATAATAAGACTTTGGCTGCGCAACTAGCAAGCGAATTCCAAAATTTTTTTCCGGACAATGCCGTGCATTATTTTGTGTCTTACTATGACTACTATCAGCCCGAAGCCTATATTCCTAGATCAGATACCTATATCGAAAAAGAAACCGAGATCAACGAGGAAATTGATAAATTGCGAAACGCGGCCACGCAAAGTTTATTGTCCCGCAAAGACGTTTTGATCGTCGCGTCTGTGTCCTGTATTTACGGGCTGGGTAATCCGGGCGACTATTTGGATTTGTCCATCCCGATTAAAGTTGGCGCGAGTATCAAACGCGATAAATTTTTGCGTCGCTTAACTGACCTGCAATTTACTCGCAATGATCTCAACCTGACCCGCGGCACATTTCGCGTGCGTGGGGATGTGGTGGAGTTGATCCCTGCTTCCGCTGACAAAATCCTACGTTTAAATTTTTATGGGGATGAGATCGAGAAAATTTCCGAGCATGACCCCTTAACTGGACAAGATTTCGGCAACCGCAAGGACCTAACCATCTTTCCGGCCAAGCATTTCGTAACCACCAAAGAAAAATTATTGGCTGCCGTCGAAAATATCCGCGCGGAACTGCGGGACCAAATCAAACTTTTTAAAAAACA
>Ga0209542_10013166_pt1 | contig 14326 bp, 11 predicted proteins | sample RifCSPhighO2_01_FD_184028 | JGI IMG/M metagenome (GOLD analysis project Ga0209542, IMG submission 184028) | Soil microbial communities from Rifle, Colorado - Rifle CSP2_plank highO2_0.1 (SPAdes) (version 2) | ecosystem: Environmental > Terrestrial > Deep subsurface > Rock core/Sediment ...
GGCCATACCAACAAGCGCGCAATAGAAAAGATTTATAACTGTGAAAATACCGTTCGCCTTCATCAGCATATTAGTTATAGGGTAGAAAGTCGCAATAGAAATAAGGGTGGAGATAATGAGGCCCTTATAAAGTTCTTTCATGATACCCGCTCCACCACGAACGAAGAATGTAGAAAGTGCGCAAGCGACGAGACCGATAGCCCCCATGGCCAGTGGGAAAACCATTGCGCCAGGAAAATCTGGAAGAAGGAGCGCGCCGAGAAGCATGACCGCAACCACTGACACAACATAAGTTTCAAATAAATCCGCAGCCATACCCGCGGTGTCACCCACGTTATCACCGACGTTATCTGCAATCACCGCCGGGTTACGATAGTCATCTTCGGGAATGCCGGCTTCGATTTTACCCACAAGATCCGCCCCCACATCGGCGCCTTTAGTGAAGATGCCTCCACCAAGACGGGCGAAAACAGAAATGAGTGAGGCGCCAAAAGCCAGGCCAATCATAGCCCCCAAATCCAGAGTGAGCCAATAAAAAACCGTTACAGAGAGGAGGGCCAGCGCCGCGACAGAGAGACCAGTGATGGAACCAGCTTTGAAAGCGGTACTCATAGCGGAGCGAATGCCAGTGCGCGCCGCTTCGGCCGTACGGACATTGGCGCGCACGGCTACGGCCATACCAATGTAACCACTTAGTGCGGAGACGAATGCACCAAGAAGAAACCCTACCCCAGTAATCCAATTGAGAAAGTATCCAAGAATAAGAAAGATAATAATGGCCACTCCTAGAACCACTTTATACTGACGCAAGAGATATGCGTTGGCACCGGTTTTTATGGCATTAGCAATTTCAAGCATTTTGTCATTACCGTCTGGCAAACTTAAGACTTGGAAAGTGAGAAGTCCGGAGAAAGCGAGTGCGGCTAAACCGGCAATCGTAGTCCATAGAAGTACTGCTGTTTGCATTTTATCGTTTTATTATTTAATTATATTTTATTATCCACGGGAACGTCGGCGACCGCAAGCTCAACGCCTTTAGCAGATTGGATATCAATTCTCCAACCAGTCAGTTTGGCCGCTAGACGCACATTCTGCCCGCCCTTGCCTATAGCAAGAGACTGTTGGTCTTCAGAAACAGTAACCACGGCCGACTTCTCCGCCTCGTTAATCTCGATACTCTGCACTTTGGCCGGGGAGAGGGCCTCCTCGATAAACTTCTTCGGCTCGGCTGACCAGTCGATGATGTCGATCTTCTCACCGCGTAGTTCAGACATCACAGTCGAGACTCGTACTCCTCGCTGACCGACCATGGCTCCTACAGGGTCGATGTGGCTATCTTTAGCCTCAGCAGCAATCTTAGAGCGGTAACCAGCTTCCCGAGCAATAGCTTTGATCACTACAGTACCGTTAGCTAACTCTGGAGCTTCCGCTTCGAAAAGTTTCTCAAGAAATTTGGGATGCGAACGCGAGAGACGAAGAAATACTCCACGAGGAGACTCTTCTACTCTATAGAGATAGGCTCGCACTCGCTCACCTTGACTGAAACGCTCACCAGGAATCTGTTCTTCATAAGAAAGTAGGCCAGTAGCTCTACCCATGTCGACGAAAATGTTACCGCGCTCAACACGCTGGATAGTACCGGTAACGATTTCTCCTTCACGTTTACCGAACTCTGATAGTACTGAAGTTTTTTCTGCCTCGCGGATTTTTTGCATGATGACTTGCTTAGCAGTTTGAGCCGCGATGCGACCATAGTCACCTTTGGACTCGATAGGGAAGATGATTTCCTCGTCTAGTTGAGCATCCTTTTTAATCTTCTTGGCATCTTCAAGGAGAATATGATGTTCGGAGTTATAAGCTACTCGTAAATCTCCTTCTTTCGTCTCCTCTTCCTCGTCAAATATAACTCGTGTTTCATCGACAACAATCTTCACTTGAAAAAAATCAGCCTCACCAGTATGCACATTGAAAGTGGTGCGGATAATTTGACCCCTTTTGCCATATTCTTTTTTATAAGCGGTGGCGAGAGCGGCTTCTATAGCCTCGATGATAGAGGCGCGTGGAATGCCGCGCACTTCTTCTAGTTCGCCAAGGACCGAATTAATTACCTTTAGATCGAACATAAATATTTTGGGTATGAAATAGGTCCGCCTTGCGGCGAACCCATTTCACTTACAAGCATAGCAAAACTGATTATATTTTGTCAAGCATTCCTTTTCGAATGGAACTTTTTGTGAGTATCACGGAGGGCTTTGTCGGTGATGTGGGTATAAATCTGCGTTGTAGAAATATTGGCGTGGCCGAGGAGCATTTGGACAGAACGTAAGTCGGCACCGTTTGAAAGAAGGTCGGTAGCGAAACTGTGGCGCATGGTATGAGGCGTGACCTTCTTCGATACACCAGCTTTTATCGCATAGTGCTTCACAATCCTCTCAACTGACCTTCTGGTAAGTGCTTGGCCCTTCTCACCAATCTTTTTTTTACTACGACCGACAGAAACGAAGAGGGCATCGCCCATATCTTTCCTCTTCGTCAAATAATCTTTGAGAGCTTTCTTGGCAGAGTCTGAAAAAAAGACCACTCGTACCTTACCACCTTTGCCTCGGATAGAAAGTTCGTCGGAATGTAGATCAATATCACTCGACAAAGAACAAAGTTCAGAGACGCGTAGACCAGTGGAGAAAAGGGTTTCAAGAATTGCTTTGTCACGTAGTCCCGCGAGAGTAGAAGTATCTGGAGCTGTAAGTAGTCGTTCCAGTTCCCGAGAAGTGATGAGGTCAAGCGAACGCTCTGGCACCTTCGCCAACTCTATCGTCTCGGGCGAAAGAGCTTTGACCCCCCGCTTGGCCAAGTATTTGAGGAAGGCACGCAGAGCTATGAGGTAATAATTCTGGGTTTTTTTCTTCATGGTCTCGCCAGTCTGTCTATTGTTACCAGTGGACTGGCGATTGAGCCACATTCTGAACTCTCGGACTGTATCGTCTGTTAAATCAGTTGGCCGCTCGGCCTTGGCAAAGTTGAGAAAGACAGAGAGGTAATGATCATAATTCTCAATAGTCTTAAGCGCCCGCCCCTTCTCAATCTCTGTATATTCCAAAAATTCCCGCTTTAACTGCTCTAGCTCGTTAATCTTGCTCATATTGTGCGACATTATACCATGGCCTTGTAATTAAGACCCGTCTGTGCTATTATTAATGGGTGATTTCGAAGACCAAGAAACTTAAGCTCATCAAGGAAGTAGCCATCCACGAAAAGGATACGGGCTCTCCTGAAGTGCAAATTTCCATATTGACAAAGCGGATTGAGGAGCTCGCAAAGCACCTCAAAACACATGCCAAAGATAATCACTCGCGCAGAGGCCTTCTTGCCATGGTGGCCAACCGTCAAGCGCATATGAAATATTTGGAAAAGAAAAGTCCGAAGCGTGCTTCGACTCTACAAAAGAAACTTGGTCTGAAGAAGTAACATTTTAATAGATTAGAAAAATTTAATGACAGTAATAAAGCACAAAGCCCAGCGGGTCGGCATTTTTATAGACACGCAAAACATTTACCACAGTGCCAAGAACTTGCATCATGCCAAGGCCAACTTCGGCGCAATAGTAAAGGATGTCCTCGATGGACGTGTCCTTATCCGTGCCATGGCTTACGTGGTAACCACCGAGTCTGGTGAGGAGAACGCCTTCTTCGGCGCCCTAGAGAAAGCGGGTATTGAGATCCGCTCCAAACCATTACAAATCTTCCTTGGTGGAGCCAAGAAAGCAGACTGGGACGTCGGTCTGGCAATTGACGCCGTCACTATGGCGCCGAAAATTGACAGCGTCATTCTATTATCGGGCGACGGCGACTATGTACCTCTAGTTGAATATCTGCAAAATACTCACGGTTGTCAAGTAGAAGTGGTAGCCTTCGGCAAATCTTCTTCAGCACGACTGATAGAAGCGGCTGACGACTTCTTCGACCTCGACCATAATCCTAAAAAATATCTTCTCAACGCTGGTGTCGACAATGGAAAGAATTCGCGCAGGAAAATCTAAAATAAGCTAAAATAGGAGGATGGATCCGCAAGAAAATCCTCTAAAACAGATTCGCACCTTCCAAGGAGATGTGGCGGAAGCTCTTCGAACGCAAGAGGAGTCGCTTGTATCTATCCAACGAGCTGAACATATTAAAAGGGGGGATATAAAACCTCCTAGTGACAATAAGGCGAGAAACCAATCTGCTTTATTGATTCTGGGTAGTCTCGTCCTTTTTGCCTTAGGTGGAACTGGTGCTTGGTATGCCTATAATGAGTTTCTAGTAAAGACCACTACTCCCACTATCACTGCGCCGGCTACGAGGTTCATCACTTCCAACACAGAGGTTAGTGTTAGTGTCAGCGCTTCCAGTTCTCGTGATACTTTGATCTCCGCCATTTCCAGCGCATCGAGCAATGTAGCTGGAGGGCAAATTAGTCATATCCAAATACCTCTAACTTCTAGTGAATTTTTCCAAACACTTAGAAGTCAGGCGCCTAGTAGTCTAGTACGAGCCTTCGATCCATTATTTATGTTCGGAGCACTCGGGACAAGTCGCTTTCTTATCATCAAGCTGGCTTCTTTCGAAAACGCGTTTGCCGGTATGCTTCTTTGGGAGAAGAACTTGGCGCAAGATATCGGGCCACTATTTAGTACGGCCCCACTTTTGCGAAACTTGCCACCAGAGCCCAAATTCAGCGACCTGACAGATAGAAACAAAGATATCCGAGTGCTTAAACTGGAAGGGCAAGATATCATTCTTTATTCATTCTTTGATAATAAGATGCTCGTCATTACAGACAGTCTTGAGACCCTAAGAACACTCATTGATCGTCTAACTAGGGAAAAACTTTCCCGCTAGGGGTGTTTCTGATAAAGTATGAGGATGACCATAGACTTAAAACATTTCAAAGAAAAGCTGGAAGCGGAAAAGAAGCTTCTGGAGAAAGAGTTGGAGCAAGTGGGCAGAAGAAATCCCGATAACCTGACAGACTGGGAAGCCACTCCTGCCAAAGACAGCCGCGTGCATGCCGATGAAAACCTCGCTGCTGATGAAATCGAGGAATATGATGAGAACAACGCCATCGTCAACACACTGGAAACTCGTTATAACGACGTTAAACTGGCCTTAGATAAAATTGAGAAGGGCACTTATGGAATTTGCGAAGTAAGCGAACATGAGATAGAAACCGACCGCCTGGAAGCGAACCCCTCCGCCCGCACCTGCAAGGAACATATGTAATGAGTTTTTCCAAAGTCTACAGCGCGCAGACCAATCTCCTTTCCGTCACCCCCATTTCTGTTGAGACAGATATATCGCGTGGTTTAAATGCCTTCGCTATAGTTGGTTTGCCAGACAAAGCGGTTGAGGAGGCGCGAGATAGGGTCAGTGCCGCTATAAAAAATTCCGGCTTCGACTCTCCCAAGGCCAAAAATCACAAAATAATAGTTTCGCTCGCGCCCGCAGACCAGAAGAAAGAGGGGCCGGTCTTCGATGTGGCAATTGCCCTTTCTTATCTTGTAGCCAACAAGGATATTGACTTCGACCCCGAGGGGAAACTATTTTTGGGAGAGTTATCACTCGACGGGAAAGTGCGTCCAGTGCATGGCATCTTGCCTGTCGCCCGTTTCGCCAAGAAAAACGGTTTCAAAGAACTTTATGTACCAATGGAAAACGTCCGAGAGGCAGCTATCATCGACGGTCTGGATGTCTTCGGCATCTCCACACTTGCTGGTTTGATCGAACATCTATTGGGCACTAAGAAGATCAAGGAAGCGGACTTAACTATAGTAGACAGGATAAAATCTACTTCGAGTGTGGATTTCTCGGACGTTAGAGGACAAGAAAGGGCGAAGCGCGGACTCCTCATTGCAGCCGCAGGTGGGCATAACTCTGCTATGTACGGACCACCAGGCACTGGCAAGACCATGTTGGCCAAAGCGTTTGCGGGCATCCTACCAGAACTCTCTTTTGAAGAATCACTTGAAGTGACGAGCATCCATTCGGTGGCTGGAATTTTGGCTGAAACTTTTATTACCAACCCCCCGTTTCGTGCCCCGCATCACACTGCATCATATGTCTCGCTCGTCGGCGGCGGATCGACACCAAGGCCGGGAGAAATTACTCTGGCTCACACCGGAGTCTTATTTATGGACGAGTTTCCAGAATTTGATAGGAGGGTGATAGAGAGTTTGCGCCAACCGCTTGAAGATAGAGTGATATCAGTATCGAGGGCCAAGGGCACAGCACATTTTCCGGCCTCTGTTTTACTCATCGCGGCTATGAATCCTTGCCCGTGTGGCAACTTCGGCTTCCGAGGCAAGCCTTGTATCTGCACACCTTCGGCCCTTTCAAGATATAGAAGGAAAATGTCTGGTCCCATCATGGATCGTATCGATATTTGGCTGGAAGTGGATAGAGTTTTACCTAGTGACCTTCATGATGACGGAGGAAGCCTGCCTGCCAGCAGGCAGGGAGATAAAAGTGAGATTTTCCGTACCAAAGTAGAACAAGCGCGCAAAGCACAGAGAGAACGTTTCGATAAAAAGGGGAGGAAGTTGTCGCGCAATTCAGAAATGAGTGCCAGAGACTTGGTAACACTAGTCACACTAGATAAAGAATCTCGCAGAACCTTAGACCTTGCTGCAGAAAGACTAGGTTTCTCCCCCCGTGTCTATCACAGGATGATAAAAGTAGCTCGCACCATCGCTGATCTCGAAGGTAGTCCAGAAATTACTAATTCTCATATCCTCGAAGCCGTCGAGTATCGCCCGAAAAAGTTTGATGTTTAAATACGATTATTTTACAACAAGCAAGCTAAAAAATTTGGCCAAAAAGCCTGTTGTAATAATAATTTTATCTTCAATTTTGGTTTCGCTCAGTAACTGGCCAGTTCCGTTTTCCCTAGAACACGAGTGGCTTGTTAAAGATAGTGTTGGATATTATTTTGCCCAAGCTTTTTCAAGTTCTTTGATAATGTTTGTCTTACCAGCTCTCGTTATAAAACTAATTTTTGACAAACCTCTTAGTAGTTTTGGCCTATGTCTCCCCAATAAATTATCTGAAGCGATAAAACTATCTACCGCAGCCATCCTGACTTCTCTACCAGTCATGTTCTTCTTATCAAGCCAAACTACTTTTCAAGAATATTACACCTTTAAACAGAGTTTTGGGCTTTTTTTACTTATATCAATTGGCCCTGGCGGTCTTTACTACTTCTCCGAAGAATTTATCTTTAGAGGAATTCTATTCTTTGGACTTTGGGATAGGTTAAAATTACATAGCTTTTGGATAGCAGGTTTAATTTTCGCTCTATTCCACATAGGGAAACCGTCTGGGGAAGTGCTTGTCGCTTTCTTTTTAGGCCTAATGTTTAGTTATCTCTCTTTCAAGACAAAATCATTTCTCCCTGCAGTAGTAGTTCATATGACTCTCGCATTCGTACTAAATACTATTATTAACTTTTCCCCAATTTTCTAGAATCGATCGATAAAATTTAGAATGGATTTTTAGCTCCTCTAACCTCAAAATGCAGGTGGGGGCCAGTGGTCTTGCCGGTCATACCAACGGCTCCGATCACTTGCCCTTGGCTAGCCCAATCTCCGACCGAGACATCATCGACACTCATATGTGCATAAACGGTCTGAGTGCCATTAGCGTGACTGATAACTACATAAGTTCCATAACCACCATTGTACCCACCCTTACGCGACACAATCACTTTGCCATCGGCCGAAGCAAGCACTGGAGTATAAATAGGAGCGGCCAAGTCAACACCATTGTTGCCGTGGATACCCTGACTCTTCTTACCCCCACTTATCGGTCGCAGATAGTAACCGGAATATGTAGGATAACTGCTAGATTTTGAGCCAGACACACCGGCTGAAGAGATCTGACTGGCGCTAACAACACCATCGGGGATAATAACTACGTCTCCAGGTTTAATTTTGGCATTAGTGGCAAGACCATTGTATGAAAGGACGTCATCGAGGTCCGCTTTATATTTCTTAGCTACAGATTGGAGAGTATCACCAGACTTCACAGTATGACGCACACCAGAGATAGGCAGGATAACCAGTTCCTGACCCACTTTTATCGAATTGGCCTTGATATCATTGGCCCAAAGGATGGTATTGGCAGAAACGCCGAACATTTCGGCAATCTCACTTAGAGTATCTCCTTTGCGCACAACATAGACACTGATCTGGCCAGTGCCCGACTTACCCAGATCCACGAATACTTCACTATCCACCCCGTGAGATTCAAGAGCCACACTGTCGACAATGGCAATCTCGGCACCGCCTGTGCCAGTTGGGTTAATATTCAAATAGCCTTCAAGAAGGCTCATGGTCTGAGAATTACCTGCTTCTCTCACTTCCGACATACGCAAAATCTGCCCTACTTGACTACGCGCATAGGCAAAAATAGGGAGGACAGCTATGGCAAAAACTATGTATCCAACCGTTCTTTTACTAATAGAATAGAGCTAAAATGTTCATACTTCCGTCATTTACCGAATCAAATCATTGTAACCCCCATATGATATAGTGTCCAGCATGCTAAAGTCCTCTGAAAAGCTCAACTCTCAACAACAAAAAGCGGTCGAATCGACCGAAGGGCCTCTTCTTATCCTTGCCGGAGCGGGTGCGGGCAAAACTAAAACGATAACGGAGAGAATTCGCCATTTGGTAGAGAAAGGGGTGGCTCCTTCCAAAATCTTGGCCATCACCTTTACCAACAAAGCGGCCAAAGAAATGCGCGAGCGGATAGATGAGAGTCTCTTCGGCAACTTGAGACCTTTCGTAAGCACTTTCCACTCTCTGGGAGTGCATATTTTGCGAGAACAGTTCGACAAAGTCGGCATCAAGAAGCATTTCATCATCTTCGACAGAGACGATAGCAAAAAGGCGGTGAAGGAAGCGCTCCTCCTCGTGGGTCTCGACCCTAAAACACACGATCCAGCCCGTCTTATGGGCATAATTTCGAAAGAAAAGGGCAAAGGCAGCAGTTTCAAAGATTATAACGAAAGAGATGAGCGGGGATACTTCTCGAAAGTAGTGGGTCAGGTCTGGCCAGAGTACGAAAAGATTTTGTCTAAAAATAGTGCGCTTGATTTCGACGATCTTTTAGTCAAGACTGCCAATCTTTTGAGTAGCGACCAGTCGGTGCGCGATTATTACAAAAATATTTGGGAATACATACATATAGACGAATATCAGGACACTAACCGTGTTCAATATGAGATTTCAAAAAAGTTAGTGGGGGACAGTAGGAATATCTGCGTGGTAGGAGACGTGGATCAGAACATTTATTCTTGGCGGGGTGCAGATATTAGAAATATTTTAGACTTCGAGAAGGACTACCCAGATGCCGAAGTGATCACCTTGGAAGAAAACTACCGCTCGACCAAAAATATTTTGGAAGCAGCCAATGCAGTGATAGAGAAAAATGAGATAAGGCTTAAGAAAAATCTTTTCACCACTAAGCCCGATGGGGAGAAGATTACTCTCTTCCAAGGACTAGACGAAGTAACCGAAGCAGAATTCATCGCCGCCAAAGCAGAAGAGTTAATCAAGAAAAATACTCCGCCGGAAGAAATTGCCGTCCTTTTCCGAGCCAACTTCCAATCGCGAGTAATGGAGGAAGCATTTATGAATCGTAACATTCCTTACCAACTACTTGGCATCCATTTCTTCGAACGCAAAGAGGTCAAAGATATTATTTCCTATCTTCGCGCAGCTCTCAACCCCGACAGTCTCTCGGATTTGAAACGTGTGATCAACGTCCCAGCGCGTGGTATAGGTAAGACGACAATTCTCAAAATTTTTTCTAGCGGAGAATCAACACTACCTGCAGCCATGAAAATAAAATTTGCCAACTTCAAAATACTTCTAGAGAAAATCGAAAAAGTTTCTAGGGAAAAAAATTTGAGCGAAACTATTTCTTTCATCATCAAAGAATCTGGGATGGAAGAGGAGTGGAAAGAGGGTGGGGATGAAGGGCAAACTCGACTTGAGAATGCTTATGAGTTAGTCAGCTTCGCCTCGCGATATGACAAGCTAACGCCCGAAGAAGGGACTCTGGGGTTCCTCCAAGATACGGCTCTGCAGAGCGATCAGGATGAAATGAAGGATGAGCAAAAGGCCGTGCGTCTGATGACAGTGCATGCATCCAAAGGGCTTGAGTTCGATGTCGTTTTTGTCGCTGGACTTGAAGAGGGACTTTTTCCACACCAGAGGGCAAATGAAGAAAATACTAGTAGAGAAGAATCGGAGGAAGAGAGGCGACTTTTCTACGTAGCACTCACTCGTGCGCGGAAAAAAATATTTATTTCATACGCTCAAACACGCACTCTCTTCGGCAGAAGACAGGTGAATATCCCTTCTGAATTTATTTTTGACATTCCTGAAATATTGGTGGAAGAAGAAACTCTCGATGAGTATAGTCTCCCTAGAAAACCTCTATTAGAAATTGATTTTTAAGACATGAGAGCGAAAAAATCACTTGGGCAACATTTTTTGAAATCAGAGAGAGCCCTTTCTACAATCATCGAAAGTGCTCAAATTAAGACAGGAGATAATATTTTAGAAATAGGACCTGGCACAGGAACTTTGACAGAAAAACTACTGCAAACTGGGGCAAGGGTGATTGCAATAGAGAAAGATGACGAGCTTTTTGCATTACTGAGTAAAAAATTTGAGAAAGAAATAAAAAATGAGCAACTTGAGTTGATTCATGACGACATTTTAAATTTCAAGCTGAAGACTGAAAACTATAAACTTGTAGCCAACATTCCTTATAACATTACCGGTGCAATTTTGAAAAAATTTCTTGGAGCAGATAGACAGCCAGAGATGATAGTGCTTCTGGTGCAGAAAGAAGTTGCCAGAAGAATTATGGGTAAATCCCACTTCGCCAAGGCTTCGCGGGACAAGGAGAGTATTTTATCTATTTCTGTAAAAGTTTACGGCAATCCAAGATACGTGGAGACTGTGAAAGCTGGCTCTTTCGCTCCAATGCCTCAAGTAGACTCTGCTATCATTGCCATAGAGAACATTTCTAAAAATTTCTTCCAGAACTTCTCTGAAAAAGACTTCTTCGATATGGTGCATGCTGGGTTCCAGTCAAAACGCAAGAAACTTTCTTCAAATTTATCAACAATCTTTGATAAAGATAAGATTCGAGAGACATTTGGGAAATTGGGCCTAAATGAGAACACTCGGGCAGAGGATGTGAGTGTTGATAACTGGCAAAAACTAGCCAAAAGCCTGTTATAATTTAAGGCATGAAGCCTGGGTTAGCACTTTCACTTACAATCTCCGTATTACTTATCGGAGTAGCGTCTTGGTATCGCTTCGGTACTGTCAAAGTTAGCCAACCGAACCTTGTAGCCGTAGAACTCACAGAAGATGACTACAAAGAGATAACGGCCGATTTCACCGGACCAAAAGAGGTTGTGGTTGCCTCTTCGACAGAACCTTTCACTAGCACTGACCTCATCGGCCACCAACTCATCTTGGATTACGTAAGTTTGGCCGGCAGTGGACAAGTGACAGATAGCGACGTCCTCAATTTGGCTGACAGATATGTTGAGAGTCTCCCTACTCTAAACAATCCGCCTACTATAGCCTATGCCGACCTCAAGGTAGTCTCTGATACTAAAAGCAATTTCCAAAATTATATTGACGTCTTGACAATAATATCTAATGAGTACGTCTCAAGTATTAATAAAATCAAAGCACAAGCGGAAGGAAGTGACCTGGAAAGTCTTAACCCATCACTTTACTCGCTTGCTTCAGCTCTAAACATAACTTACACAAATACTGCCTCTAAACTCAAGACTATTGACGTCCCTGGCTCTCTAGTCCCTGTGCATCTTCAGTTAGTAAACATTTATCTATCGAACGCTGCTGCAATAGAGGCCATATCCAAAACCGATCAAGATTCAACCGATGCCTTCGTTGGCCTAGTTCTCTTGGATGAGAACTTGAAAAAAGAGAAGGTTGTTATTGACGAAATTAACCAAATTTTAACTTCAAATGGTATATAATTTAAAACAAATGTTTAGAAAACAGTCAATCACATTTCTCCTAATTCTATCTATCGTATCTTCTGGTTTTTATCTTCCTAATTTTGCTCCCAAGGCAGAGGCTTTTTGGGGAGTTTTAGATGCAACACTAACTATTAACGAAATCGTCAGGGCATTAGTAGATGGAATTGCCGTGCCTATCGCCCAACAAATGGTAAACAGCATGGTGCAATCAACTGTGAAATGGGCCCAGACCGGCTTCGAGGGCAATCCGGCTTATGCTACTAACCCAAAACAGTATTTCACCGACATTGCAGATAATGTCGCAGGTAAGTTCATAGGCGGAACTGACTTGGGCTTCCTTTGTTCACCGTTTCAGGCCAAAATCCGACTGACCTTACAGAAGCAATATACTCAAGGCCCACAATTTCAATGCAGTCTGACAGGAGTAGTTGGGAATATTAATGCGTTCTATGGCGACTTCAGCCAAGGAGGGTGGGACGGATGGTTTAGCATGACCCAAAATAGTTCTAATAACCCGTACGGAGCTTTCATTGATGCTCAAGTGGAACTTGATAAACGCCTAGCCGAGGCTGTAGGTCTGGAGAGCAAGACACTGGATTGGAACCAAGGATTCAGAAATTTCGCTAAGTGTATTGAGTATGAACAACTAGTAGTACCCGATCCTCTGAACCCAGGAAGGACGATTTTTGCAAACGGTAAATGTCTTGAACGTGACCCAACAACGGCCCCGGGCGCAACCATCAAAGCCCAACTTGATAAAGTACTGCCGTCCGGACTCGAACAATTAATAAAAGTAGAGCACATAGAACAGCTGATATCCTCATTTGCAAACGGTCTCTTGCAACGCTACGTCTTCGGCCCCAAAGGTCTCTTCGCCAGCAACGCTGGTGGTAGTAGTAGCCCTGTTAATATCAACAATAGACTTGGGAAGATTGATTTGGACGGTGATAAAATTCCCGAGGGTCAGGATTTCGACCAAGACGGTAAACTGGATAGCCCTACGGATATTTGCTATCACGGTGGTAATCCTCCTAATTGTATAAATTCAGGAAGCGTTACCACTTCTCCTTACTTTACACCTATCTGCCAAGCAATAGATCAGGCGGTTCTTACTCTCAAAGATTACACCGATTTCTTAGATACTTACGCGTACCAAATGAATGGTGGAGCGGCTCTTGCTGGGACAATCATTCCACCTATCTTGGCTGCACCAACGCTCGCTATTGCATATACAATCTCCCCTTCTAGCAATACTAATATCCAGGACTTTGTGAATAAAGCAGATGCTGGTATTTGGGGAAATCGTACAACTGAAGTAAGCAATACCGAAGATGAGATTTTAAACAGTATTCAAACTTATAGCAGTTCTTACTTCGATAATATTGAAGTCGCCGTAAACCGATATGCAGTTTATATCGGTAATGTTCTACAATCACTTATAAAGGATCCTGATCTTAACCTCGATGGTGCAAGCGAGAAATTCGAAGGTTTAGAAAACTTAATGAGACTTTCGGCATTCAATTTGGTTTACTTAAAGGAAGCGAAGGCACAAATCGGTAAATGCGATAGCCCAAGCATTGGAACTATCGGCGCAATTCCAATTCCTCCACACATACCACCAGGAACCGTTACTCCTCCTCCTATCAACACAATTCCTCCGACTATCGTAGCAAGCATAGATCTAGGTGGTGGAACATTCCCAGACCCTGTCTATCACAACGGCAAGATATATATTGCTGTCCAACAAGGACCAGCCTTAAGTAGTCAATTAAACTTGTACAGCTTTGACCCAGACCTATCTAACCAACAAGTTGTGCAGATTCCATTCTCCGGAGTTGGTCTAGCCTTCCAGAGAATAGTAGTGAATAACGGCATACTGTGGGTAATCTTCAGAGATGGTGAGAATTCTGTGGGCGCTATCCCAGAATCTATCAGACTCTGGCGTGCTGATACAGGTGCAGTGGAAAATCTTGGCAACGTGGTAGGAAGCGGGAACGATCCAGTGGCCATAGGCAACGGTTACATCGCTTGGCAGAACCAAGTAGGTGGAACCATAACAATATTCAGAAGATCAATTACAGGCGGGACAATCACCAATCTAGGAGCTGGCGCACCTACGGGACTCTCTAGAATTATGCCGGGCGGCAGTGTGGTACTCATAGATACAGATAGGAACATGTTCCCTTGGGGCACCAGATTCTGGCTGGCTGGCTCACTGGCTGTGGCCGAAGACTTCACCCCACCACCAGATAACGGC
>Ga0209542_10013167_pt1 | contig 14326 bp, 10 predicted proteins | sample RifCSPhighO2_01_FD_184028 | JGI IMG/M metagenome (GOLD analysis project Ga0209542, IMG submission 184028) | Soil microbial communities from Rifle, Colorado - Rifle CSP2_plank highO2_0.1 (SPAdes) (version 2) | ecosystem: Environmental > Terrestrial > Deep subsurface > Rock core/Sediment ...
ATAATAAATACGGACGTGGCAAACTCTACCATTACCGAATCAAAATCTTCCAGAGATTGCGATAACAGCGCTACTTGTACTTTCCATTTACGGCCTTCTCGCATATCTTGAATCACTTGTTCGCGTACCGATTGCGCTTTGGAGGTTCGGTGAAATTCATCCAACACAATGCGTTTCGGATCTTCGCGAATTTGACGAATGCGTTCTTGATGATAGGTGCGATACAGCTCCGGCATATCGGTTACATTATCTTCGGTGAGAAAATAATGGCGGCCCAATACATAGCGCGCCAACATATACATCACGGCTGTTTGTCGATTGGCGGTATCTCCGCCAGAACGCGCCACTTCGTCTAAATCCAACGAAACCACGCGGGCGTCTCCCAAATCAAACTGAGTGACTTGAGCAATAATCGGATATTCTCGCACGGCGCCTGACATCATTCGCGAATAGGCTTGAATTAAAGGCTCACCGGTTGGCACGATGATTTTTCCGTATAAATCTTGAATGGCAGGTAATCGACAAATAGCAGCTACATCGGCTAATACGGGTATAGCATGGCGCTGGGCCAACATGGCTTCGTGAATAAATCCTGCCATAAAGAGCGCATCGGTAATTTCCCACCACGTCGTGCGTTTGTCCGCCACAAATCCCATTTCATCGAGCACACCGTCAATAACCTCTTCTACATGAGCGGCATACGTGTTGGGATTTCCATCATCTGCAAACGCTTTATACAATTCATCCACCACCAAGCCCGACATATCCGACACACCGTCATATGGTTTATCGCCACCGACGGGTGTGGCTAACAACGTTAAAAAATTCACTAAGAAACTGCGTTCTTGAGGCGTGGGATAACGACAACCCAATTGGGTATCAAATGGATTAATCGCATATTCAGGCCGCATGCGTAAGCGATGATAAGCAACCAAATGTTTTTGTTTGGGAGGAAGTGCATCTTTTAGCAATAGAATTAAGCCACTGCTAGAAGGCCCAATATCTACAATGGAAATACGCGGTAATCGTTGCAAACCGGAGGATAAACACACCGCTAAATTAATGGCATTCGATAATACGGATTTACCGGAACCCGGTCTTGCATAAAATAAATCAATCCACGTAGTTTGTTGACTCGAACCGGGGTGATACGGCCAGGGTTTACCATCGGGTGAACGAAATAAAATAGCCCCTGTTTTCCACGGGGACGCGGGGCGAAATAAAGGCAACATATACAACACATCCGAAAAAGGTGCAATGGAGGCGGTGGCAACACTTTCAGGCGAAACACCTAATGCACTCGAAATTACACCTCCAAAGGTATCACCGGATACTTCAGACACGTCACATGAGCCCCATCCCTCAATTGATCGAGCTAATAATGAGGCGCGCGATCGCAGCAATTTCTCTTCTCCCACCGGCGCCCATGTAGCAGCTGCAACTCGTAATTTTACAACCGCATCATCCGTATTAATATTAATATATTCGAGCAATTTTAATGAATCGTGAATCAATCGATTTTGAGCAGAGGTGAAACTTAATACGGAAGATAATATTTCCCGCATTCGAAAGGATTCTAATCCATGGCTGTCAATTAAGAATGACATACGCCACGGGATATGAGCTTGTAGTGTTCTTGAAAATAACCGAACGAAGGTTTGAATATCTTTGGGGAACAAATCAATGTACACACAGGAATAAATTCGATCACCTACTCGTGCGGTTCGCAAATCTTTATTCACAGCATCGCGAGGAATAATTTGTTTCGCCAATTCTGGCCATAAAAGATCGGCAATATTACCCTTGGTATTATTATATTCTTTAGGGGTCACTTTATCACCCGGTAACACTGGGCTCCATTTTTCATCGGTAAAATCGGGGTCTATCGATCGACGCATGCAATATATAGCTTCATGTACTTCCAATACACGCGAGACTAATCCCCAACTTTCAAAATCCCCATTCACCAATCGTACAAACGAATCGTGGCTCTCGCGTAATTCAGGAACGGCGGCCAAAATATTTTGAGTCTGCGAAAATATCGGTGCTTTGCTATCTTTTAAAGCTTTTCGTTTATCTTTTTGAGCACGTTTTAATTGTTCACGAGTCAGGGAAGATAAATGCGTCCACAAGACGAGATAGACTTCTTCGTGAGCACAATAATGCGATAAAAATTCCAAGCGTTCTTGAAACAAATCTTCCAGAGATAAATTTAAGCGCTGAGCCGTATCGTGGGCCGGTGCAAAAATATTTCTAATATCGTCCCGTACTAATTCTTTATCGTAATTAAAATACACTTGTATAGCATGGCCAGGTTGAGACAGACTGGTTTGTAAGGATTGTTGAAGACCGCTGTGAATGCGGTCAAATTCTTCTCGACCAATCAATGATTTTACGCCAGAGACTTGAATAATCGACATCAAGGAACCATCGTGTGCTACTAATACGGTAGGGCTATCCGCTGTTTGAATATCACAATAAGAAGCCGTGGTTTGCTTAAGAGACGTTCCCGCCCACGCTAAAAACGTATCAAAACCACTTAAAAAAGATTCTACGATGTTTGCCATACCTGTTATTCCTTGCGGTGCTCTACAATCCTCTGTTTAGCACCTTGTACATTCAGCCTAATGGCCCGCTGTTTTTTGATGACCCATTGTCTTATAGGCTTCAATGGACCAATCTTCAATTTGTTGAGCAAAACGCACTGGGGAAGGGAGTAAACGAACTTTAGGTTCTAAACGATTCATCAGCGTTTCAAAATTTTCAATTCGAGCATCGACTAGCAAACGGCCATAATTGTTAGGATTGCTTAATCCTTCGCCCATTTCTTTCTCAATTAATTGACCCCGTAATTTTAAATCGCGAAAAATATTATTCGCTTGTTTAGCACTCGGGAAATTATTAGCCATGATGCAAAATAATTCATGGCTTAAGGCATTAACTTCATTTTGGGTCATTTCTGGGCAATAAATTATAGTACCACCACCATAATCGGTCATACCCACTGATTCCAAGAAAAAACATTGCGAGCAAAAAGGACAAGCTGTGGCGAGGTTGGCCGCGTGATTATTGGAATAATTGCTGTCCAGGTTAATAACATCCATATGCTGATTCGCCCGAAACCCACAAAATAAACACGTAAAATCATCCCGCCTAAAAATACTTTGCTGATAATTAGTAAACCCTGGATCGAAACGACGCAACATAAATAACCGCCAATTTTCCTCGGTGGAAATTAAGGGAAGATTGATTAGTTGCATTCTCATGCGCCTGCAAATCCTAGTAAATTTTGAATAATATGGGCTGTTCCCACAATATGGATGCACAAAATACCGCCAATAATATGCATCATCGCTTTACCCGCTGTACCTGGCTGAGCCTCTTTTCCAAGCCGAGCAACCATTAACCATCCTCGAATAAAAGAAACCACCCCTACAAATCGCACAAACATCACAATAGGAGGCAGCATATTATCAATACTGGAATATCCAAACGTAGGAATAGCCATGGGGTTGGTGGTGCCCCATACGGCATATAGCGCTGTGCTTAACACCGTGGGCAAATATAATAATGCGACTCCCGATAAAATCATAAACAAAGGTGCGGCTAACGTAATCTGCTGCGACATCATGGTTCGCATTTCGCCATAGCGCTTTAATTTAAATAAGCCGCCCAAAAACAATGAAAGACCTGCTGCAATTGAAACATATTCGGCAATGCGCGCCATTAGCGCAATATTTTGCGTAATTAATTGGGGGCTGGTGTCATCCCCTGTTCCGCTTTGCGCTAAGGCTGTGAGCGAAAACCCCGCAAGCAGCAATAACCATCCTCTGCGAGAAGCTTGGAAAAGCGTGCGAGATAGTAAATTATTAGCTATCGTCTTCATTAAAACCAATTACTTTCCCCGTTGAACCGGTTACTGTTCCTTGATCCGGATCAATATATTCCACTCGACCATATTGCGGAATAGTATCGCCCACACTGACAGAACGAGCATCCCCATTAGATCCTTGTATCCACGCACGACCTGGAATAATGGCTCGTAAATAATAAGTCACCGGTGTCACGGGTATAACCGGTTTAGGTTTAGCGACAGGTTTTAATTGTTCTGCTATTTTCGCCGTTTGATCCGTAAGGGATGTCACTGTTTGGCTTAATTGTGTTTGCGTACTTTGAATATTCGATAAGCTGTTTTGAATATCTTGTAACTGCCCCTGCAATTCTTGAATAGCCGTTTTATTTTGCTCTACCTGCGATTGTGCTTGTTTAACGGCATTTTGAGCATCTAATAGCCCTGTTGACACTTGCGGTTTTGGTGCAACTGCAACTTGCATGGGTGCTGATTGGGGCGGGAGGGGCACGGGTTTTACTTTTTTAGGTCCTCCACTAAACATTTTAAAGACTAATGCAATGAGGGCCGCCGCAATCACAATAACAATGATGCGTTTATTGCTTTGCCAAAAGTTTTTTAGCCCATTCAAATCTTGTGGATTACCACCAGCGGGTTCCTCCGGATTTAAAGGAGGAATCTCATTACCTGTTGAGAATTCTCCTTCCGGGTATTGGTAATCATCTTGTTTATAATCATCCGGCATAATGTATTCCCCTATTTAACAGCTTGAAAACTGGCTGGCATGGTTAAATCGCTCATTAACAATAAACCAATTCCTGTCCCTCCTGCCACTTGGACGGTAGGTGGAACTGAAAAATTTTGGCCCATTTGTGAGGCATATTGGGTGCCCACATTCCCTAAACCAATCATCACTTCTTGGCGCGTGTTAAGTTGATCGTATACGGTGGTGGTATTAAACAACCCACCCGTGGTTGTACTGCCAGAGTTTTGAATAGCAGACGAAATACCCGACAAGAATGAAGAAGCAAATAACGTTCCGTAACGCAACAAATAATGATTATTAACATCACCCGCAATAGCCGTACGCGCGGTATCCGGATCAATAGCCACAGCATTTAACGACACCGTGCTGGGTAAAGAAGGAACATTCAGTACATTAAAATTAATCAACAACTTCGTATCGACGCGCGTGAAACGACCTAATAATTTCGCACCTTTTAAAGGACCTGATACCAGCGTGGCTAAAATGGGAGTTTGTTCATCGCTGTTAATCGACGTATCCAACACAGCAAACCAGACAGCACCTGCTTTAAAAATTTCCCCACTAGGCGCTGCAGCACTGGCATCACTTCCCGCATTACCCCCCGCGCTACTACCTCCGCCCCCTTGATCATTGCCGGAAGCATATTGTTGCACCATTGGAGAAGCCCAATTGGACATCAACTGCGAGGCTTGAGCACTCATTTCCCCTTGCAACTGTTGAATCATGTTTTGACGTTGTTGACGAGATGCTTGTTCTGCTTGCATGGCTTGAATATGCGCCAAACGTCCAGCAGGTGAATTTTCATCAATGGGGGTTAAAGACGCTCCCGCATTGATCGGGGCTCCCAGAGCATTGACTTGCGCCGGTGCAAAACCCACGGCTCTGAGTTGTCCTGCCGTAAAGCCAGCATCCGCCAAAGATTTTGCCCCAAAACCAGCCGCTTTCAATTGTTGAGCGGTAAAACCTGCGGCTCTGAGTTGAGCACCATTAAAGCCTGCCGCTTTCAATTGTTGAGCACTATAACCCGCAGCTTTCAAGGCCTCTAAACTACATCCTTGAGCCCGTAACACAGCCGGTGAAACACCCTGCGCATAGTCTTGTTTTAATGCATCCACACTGCAATTACCGGAACCCACGCTGCCTGCCGATATTCCATAGCCCACTTGATCCGGCGTAAAACCCGCTCGCAACAAATCACCTTTGGTATAACCTGCTGTGGTTAAATCGCTGGGAGAAAATCCCGCGTCTTTTAATTGTTGTGCATTAAAGCCTGCGGTTTTTAAATCACCCGCGCTAAAGCCCGCCGCTTTTAAATCAGCAGCTGATAGGCCCGCATCACGCAATTGTGCGGCATTAAAGCCTGCGGCTTTTAAGTCAGCGGCTCCAAACCCAGCATCTTTTAAATCTTGCGCACTAAAACCGGCATCTTTTAATTCACCGGCGGTAAAGCCCGCATCTTTTAATTGTTGCGCGGTAAAACCCGCGGCTTTTAGTTCGCCCGCTGTAAAACCGGCATCTTTCAATTGTTGAGCCGTAAAACCGGCATCTTTGAGTTGCTGAGCGGTAAATCCTGCGGCTTTTAATTGAGCCGCCGTAAAGCCTGCCGCTTTTAATTCAGCAGCGGTATAACCCGCAGCCTTTAAAGCCGCTAATGAACATCCTTTTTCTCGCATTTCGGTCGCAGAAATGCCTTCGGCTCGATCTTTTTTCAATGCATCAACACTGCAAGCTCGATTTTGATTTTTAGCTAAGGCTGCAGCAATGGCTTGAGGGGTAAAACCGGCTGCACTTAATTGATCTCCATCAAAACCGGCTGCCGCTAATTGATCGGCATTAAAGCCTGCATTTTTTAAATCTTGCGCATCAAAACCCGCATCTTTTAATTCACCGGCGGTAAAGCCGGCGTCTTTTAATTGTTGTGCGGTAAAACCCGCCGCTTTTAAATCCGCCGCACTAAAACCGGCTGCACGCAATTGGGCCGCTGTAAAACCAGCGTCTTTTAATTCTTGTGCCGTAAAGCCTGCGGCTTTTAAATCCGCCGCACTAAAGCCCGCTTGAATTAATTCCGCTAAAGTAAACCCACAATCGCGCAATTGTTTGGCTGTGAAACCACTGTCTTTTAATTCAGAGGCATTATAACCGGCCGTTTTTAAGTCAGGGCATGCGCACCCTTGGCAGCGTAATTCTTGTGCGCGTACACCAGAATCTCGCGCTAATTTTAAATTATCCGCCTTACAAACGCCGGGTTCTGGGGCAAAACTGCCGGGCCCAGTGGGGCAGGTATGGTACGTACCATCCGGTGTTGCAAAGGAACTTAAATCACCAATAAAACTAGGGCGTGTGATGGTGGGGACAGCACTGGTTCCTTGTTTGCGGGCTTGTTGGGCCAATTGTACATTTTGAGTTTGCTGGGCTTGTACATACGCTTCGGAAGGATTGCCAACGCCTGGCAACGATTGAATATTAGGTGCGCCGCTGACTAAAGCCGTTCCTTGCAAGGCTTTTTGGCGAGAATCATGGTGCCAATATAAAGAGCCTCCAATGACAATGGCTGCCACAATGAAAATGATCAGAATCACGCGAAGTTTATAATTTTCTTCTGCCATTGTCTCAAAGCCCCTTAATATTCAGCTGGGTCATTTTTCCACGCTGAGAAACCAATAGAAGTGGCGTTTTATTCAGTTGATACGCATGCATACCATCGGCACTGGTCATCATAGAAATCCATCCGGGTGATAAAACTGTGAGGCGAGTGCGCAAATATAAAGTAGCACCCACTACCCAGGCTTGGGCCTCTCCTCCTTGAACCATGACTTCTTCACTGCCATCGGGTGGAACACCGTCTAACACGCTTAACAATTTAGGATCTGCACTGTCTGGCATACCATTTACACTCGGCGCCGCATTGGGCCCTACACCTGGCAAACGCAAATCCACCCGATAATCGACAGCTTGTTGACCCGGTAACAACGTAATCATTACAGGCGTATCTAAATCTTTTAACATCACCGCTAAATTCGCGGATTTATACGCACTTAACGCCTGCACCAACAGCATATTACTTTGTTTATCCCACTGAATATTAAATCCTCTCGGATCTCCTAAATCATAGGCTTTAATAGGCCAAGGTGCACCCGTGGTATCTAAAAAAACCAAGGACGTAATAAAACCCGCGGCTAAGCGAATCACCGGTGGAACGGCACCGGGTGATAAATTCACTATGACAGAACTGGAGGTTGGTTTCGGGGGCAATCCCGGCGCTTGTACGGTGGCTTGCTGATTTTGATCAAATAAATAATGAAGCGCATGCACTTGTTGAGGTGTCATGGGCAACGCACCTCGAGCCACATTGGCAAAGGCTTGATCGCGAATGTTACTATCCTGCAACACCGGTACCCCTCCCTCATCTCCTCCCCCGGTGTTATCTTGCACCACCGAAGCAAAAGCAGGATTAGGAGTAGCCGTAGGCACTAAGGCGTCGGGCTCTGCGACGGGAGCAGGGTTTGCAGGAGCGGTGAGAGCATCAGGAGCCGGCGTATTAGGCTGAGATTGTTTGAGAATGTTAGCGATGGCTTGTGCTTGCTCAGAACTATTGCCGGAATTTAAAGCACTGTCTAATTCCCCGGATTGGGCAAAGCTCACTGTGGTAAAGAACATTCCGATGAAGGCATATAAACATTGTTTTCCACACTGAGTCACTGGTTATATTCCCATGCATGTTAATTGACTGTTTATCCCGGTCAGTGACAATAAATCAGCGTATAGTATAGCTGATTCTATTTCAAGATGCTGCACTGCGCGTATCCATAATAAAGTTATTGATTGCAATTTGATCCGGTGTATCTTGCACCGGCATTCTTACTACCACCATCGTCACTAATGTCGGCTGATTAATCGTTCGGTTGGCATTCACATAGGTTACCAACAGAGGGAGCTGAATTTTCCACGCATAATGCCCATCAACAATCGCTTTTTCTTGGATTTCAGGCGCACCGGTAATAACCGCGTTGGAAACCATGTTTAACTCGGTCAACGTTTTAAGGTTATTGGTCGATTGAAGGGCATTTAAAAAATATTTCCATCCATCGGGGGTAAAATATTGAGAAGCCTCTTGCAGCTGATCTCGCCAATGCAGAAAGTCCAATTCAAAGGCTTTCTGCGCGGCTACCGCACTCCATTGCAATACACGGCCATCGGATACGACCGGGTCACTTAAGGGATGCAAATCAATCATACGCCCATCATCGGTAATGGCAAAATACTGGGGTTTAGGCGGATGAGTGCCTTCATAAATCAATAAAGCCGCTAAAAAAGTATTCAAGACGACGAGCAATAAAAAGGTGAGCACTACTTTGCGATAGCTGTCTCGATAAAATTCTTTTCGGAGTAATACCAATTTTAAAGCATCGTCTGACATAGCTTAACTCAACGCCTGTTGTTGGGCCGGCATACTTTCATTAAAATCATTAATTAAAATACCCTGCGCCGTATCTAAGGTGGAAACTCGCATAATAGTTAAGGTAATCACTAATTGTTGCTTGCGCGTCTCACTTGCACTGACATAGGTGACTAATAACGGTAATTGAACCACCCAACTAAACCGTCCGCTGATAATTTCACGCTGCAACACAATGGGTGAGCCCGTCACCACGGCAGTGGCTTGAAGTTTTTGATTTTGAATGGTCGATAATATGCCTGAAGCATTTAAAGCCGCCATAAACGCAGACCATCCTTGGTCTGTAAAATACGTTCTCGCCTGTGATAATTGCGTTTGATAATTAACAAAATCCAAATTGTAAGCCGCTCGTACCGCTAAAGAAGCCCATTCTAATAAAAAATTGGTGGTAACCATAGGCTCACTGAGGGAGTGCATTGGAATGACGTCACCGCCCGGAGTAGTGGCAAAAAACTGAGGGGATGGTCGCGTATAGTCCACCCCAATAAGTCCTACCGTCAGACCTACCGCTAATATCATCAACATCACGACCCAACGTAGCACTTTTCGATAACCTTCTCGGTAAAAAATCTCGGATTCTGTATTATTATTTTTGCGCCTCATAAGATTGCATTATAGCAAGGATCCTTAAGGGAGTCTTAATCTTTTGCCGGTTAATCATAGGGCTGTATCGCAGGATGATAGCGAAAAACAATTTCCACCCGTCGGTTAGAAGCTTGTCCTGCGTCGCTTAAATTACTGGCAATCGGATGCCCAACACCTTTTCCTTGGCTGCTCATTAACCGCGTATCCACTCCGGCTTCCCATAATCGTTTGGCCACTACCTCGGCTTGGCGAACGGTTAACAACGTTTTGGGGGGCATCGTACCTGGGGTATCCGAATACGCTCTCACACTAATATCGGTCGTATCATAGGAACGAATCAGACGCGCCGTCAATTTTAGTAAAGGCTTAGCGGTATCCTGGATATTGGCTGAATTAGCCAGGAATAATTGATCCGATGAAAAAACCAGATTGATGGTTTCACCCACTTGAATAAAGTCCACGCCTTGGCTCTTTAGCTGATCAATAATGCCTTGTTGGTAGGCGGTGGGCTGCTCAAAGTAAGGACCGCCATAATAAATGGAAGAATGTTTTTTCCATATCGGCTCGCCTGCAGTGGGTTCACAACTGGCTAGCAAACTCGCGCCGACTAGAATCATCGTCGCAATAAAAATCTGTTTAATTCGTATGTATCGCACCGGTTATCCCCAGGTTATTTAAACGGTAGGGGCAGACCGTGGTCTGCCCAGAACGCAGCACAAGATTTAAATTTTGCTCGGGCAGACCACAGTCTGCCCCTACTATTATAAAAAAACTACTTACTTTTGTCCTCTTTCTTCTGCGCTTCTTCTTTTTTCAACGCAATGGCTTCTGTGACTTGGGTAGCAATCAACGCTAATTCATCCGGCGGCGTGGTAGGAAGAACAGGCGGCGGATACTTTGTGCCTTTTTGCATTTCACGCACCAAATCCAAGGCTTGATCCATCGATTTTTGAGGATTGGCCCCGCACAATCGTTCAATATACTCCAATTGATCCCGCACCTCGGTGCGATTTAATAAAGGCTGGCCAAAGGTTTGGGCATCGGGCGTAATCATATATTGCTGTACATGCTCACTGTGTGTCATTGGCAAGAAGATATCTAAATATCCTCCTTCAAAATTACTGACGGTTTCAGCTTCTGCCGTGGCCAAGTGAGGACTGGACACTTGAATTTCCCCCAATAAAGCCGCTGCCCTCTCTAAAGGCATGTCATACGGTTGTTGATGGAATCGATCGATAATTTGAGAGACTTCATCACCCATCGTATTCACACTTAAAAAATCACGGCCTCCATTTACCAACTCTTCGAAATTTTTAAATAAATTAACCGTTCGAATAATTTCCGGATCATTCGGCAAATCCACTTTTAAAAAATGATTTAATCGAAGTGTTTTCGCATGTTTAGGATCCGCATAAAATGTTCTAGCTCGCACGATTTTAGATTTAAAGAGAATATGCATTTCACCTTCGGCTTGCTCTTTTAAATCTAATAAATCAATTCGGCTTCGTTTTTCTAATTTTGCGCCTTTAGCATCTTGATACGTTCCCAACACACTGCCTTGATCCACCGAAAAACTATCCACATGCGTTACGTAAGACTCACCGGCAGATTTCATAAAGAAATCCCACGTTTCCAACGGATCTTCTAGTTTCATACAAATTTTAATATTGGTGTTTGCACCAATGGACATCGCTTCTTCTTTTGAGGCTCTTTGAAATGCCGGCAAATCTTGTCCTGCAAATACTACTGAGAACCCCAGTGAACGTGCTTGCGCCGGCACCACGGCAAATCCTTTTACAGCATAATATCCATACTCATCCAAAATACATAAATAAGGCGTTCGTGAATTGGTGGGTTTACTTTGCACCAAATCCGCATATTCCCCTTCCACATGTTCGCCTAAACCAGACGCCATCATAACGCGCAAGGTGGCAATAATGACTTTACCTAAATTCGATAATTCATCGGGTGATTTTTCAAGAGCTGGCAATAATACGACTAAAATGCGGCGATTTAATACCACATCTTTTAAATCCACTTCGGCCAACTTTGTTCGCATAATATGGCCATAGGTATCCGCTAACGACGTAAATACCCGTGTTAACTGCATCGTAATAAATCCGTGCTGCTCCAATACTTGAGAAACTTGTTGGCCTTTTTTCTCCTGATTATAACCGGGCAAGTTATAAACATAGTTACGAATGGGCTCCATTACTGTTTCGGGCAATCCTTCCAAGCTAATGGTATCCGCTCCATCACGAATAAAGGCATTATCCATCACCATAGTTTCTAACCGATTTAAATGGAAATAATTACGAATCGTGTTCGCATCTAATAAAATATGGCCCGCATCGCGCATTGCCACCAACACTTTCATCAATGCTTCGACGAATGCAATCGCACGGCCTTTCCACATATCTCCATCCGGCGTGGCCGAGCTAGAATCCATCATGCTCACAATTAATTGCGATAACATACTGGAAGAGCCTCGACCAAACGGGTTAATGGTATTGGATAATCGTTTTTCTTGCGGGCCAATAATATCCTTACCACCCGTCATAAAGTTAATTAGCAGTAAATCATCGTCACGCCCCATCGTGCGGACCATGCTAAACACTTTAGAAAAAAGTGAGTTATCACCTTTACCGTCCACATAAATAAAACCACTGGATTGCAACAACGCATTGTACGCAAGCGATACCAACATTTCCGTTTTACCGGAACCGGTTGATCCAAAAATCAATACGTGGGTTCGCATGTCTTCATTGGAAAACCACAATTCTTCTTCGGTTTTAATTTCATTACCAAAGAAATAAATTCCACGCGCCATCCGCGGTTTTTTGCTGCCTGGTATAAGATCATTTGGATCTTTTAAATGAGAACGCATGGGCAAGCGAAAAGGCAATTTCGCTTTTCGAAAATAGCAATAAAGAAAGAAGAAGATACCGGATATCAATAACACATCCGATAACCACGGCAATAGAAACGCAGAAACTGCCCAACAAAATAAAAGACCTGCCACGCCTCGAGGATTTTTTAAAAAATCCCCAATACGCTGGCCGAGCGTACGGGTATCCCGAATAATCTGGGAATAATTCTGTTCCTGATGACTTTCTAATCCTCTAAGGCCTGCCATCGATCTCTCGCATCTATGTATAAAATATCCGCAACACAGTTCTCTAACGCAATCACCGCCTCTTTTACCGTCGGTACTCGTAAAGCACACGCATAGCGTTTTTCCGCCAACCAATGCGCATAAGCACCCGCCACTTCAATCACTGCCGTTTGGCGCCCTACCGTATTTAACATATACCACAACCGTCGATCCAATGGCTTTAACCATAAAAACTCGGAGGTGGCCAATACACCGTCACTGCGTGCAATTTCTAATAAAGAAGCCATAAAAGTGGTGACATACCCATGGCGAGGCAATAAAAATCGGACAATGCGAGAGTTTTGGTATTTGACTAATTGAGAAACCACTCCTGTAAAATCTAGTTTTCCACTGTTAGCCGATCCTGAAATTTGATCAACTAAACGATGAGCAATATCATGCTCACGCTCTGCTTTCGCAATAAAAATCACTATTAACGCTTGTACATAAATAGGTAACTGTTGAAGATTTCGCCAAAAGGGGCCTAATTGTAAAGCAAATACTCGATGGGCACGTGCTTTGCGAACCACCCATTTTTTCTTATTATTTTTATCATCAATCGCTTTAATTAAGTCGTATTTTTTACAAAAATCTAACGGTGTTTGAGCCATAGCCCATGAGCCAGTATCTAAATTTTCTTTTACTAAATCCAATTTTAAAATAGGCGCGATTTGTGGCCAGTTGACAGCCTCCACCATTTTTAATGTTTTCATGGTGTAAACATTTTGAAAACGAGCGGTGTTATGACGAAATAACAACCAACCTCCTAATATTCCCATCACTGCCATAACAGGAAAACGCAACCAAAGCCCAATGCTATTGCTTAATAATTCCACATCTTGGAAGGTTACTTCTTTCCAGGTGGTGGTAGCCATGTAATGTTCCCAATACGTAAGGCTATTAAGATTAAGCAGAGGAAGGTGAACAGATGCAGCCGCAACATTTATTAAGGTCGCACACCATCGAATGGCCACAATTTCATAATAACGAATATGGAAAAGAATGGTGATAATTTTTTCTTTTTCTAACAACCATAGAACCACACCCGCAATAACGAGCATGATCAAAATCCAAAAGAAATTGGCCGTCTGATCCGTGGGGGCATTTTGAGGGGGTTGTCTCATGCTCGTTTTATTCCGTCCGTAGCTTGAATTGAGCCTAGCGAAAATCCAAGTTTCAAAGCTATCCAGTAATAACCTGGGTTTTTGCTACGCTCAAACCAGGCTACGTTAATTTATTAATTGTAGCACAGGGTAATGTATTCACTCTATCAGCCTTCCGCGATCAAATCGATAACGCTGACCGAGATGCACAAACTCTACAATCCCTTCCGCTTGAATGGCACCTTCTTTTAAAGTGAGCAAGGGCTGATCCAGTCGATCGACCACCGTCCCCGTATAACTGCTGGGTGCTAAAATATCCTGCTTACGTATCGCTACCACCACATACGAATCCGCACTGGGATCTGCTTTAGAACGAATCAAACGCTGGACCGATTCTTCTTTCTCATACACG
>Ga0209542_10013170_pt1 | contig 14323 bp, 9 predicted proteins | sample RifCSPhighO2_01_FD_184028 | JGI IMG/M metagenome (GOLD analysis project Ga0209542, IMG submission 184028) | Soil microbial communities from Rifle, Colorado - Rifle CSP2_plank highO2_0.1 (SPAdes) (version 2) | ecosystem: Environmental > Terrestrial > Deep subsurface > Rock core/Sediment ...
CGGGGACAGGGTCCTCGTCACGGTAACGGATGGCGTCGGGCTCGGCGTAATCGTGCGCGTCGGAGTTCTCGTCGGAATAGTCGTCGGAGAATTCGTCGGCGTTGGCGTTACGCTGGGCGGCGGAATAGTCGGCGTCACGCTTGGTGTCACTGGCGTGCTCGTCGGAACGGTCGGCGTTCGGGTTGCCGTTGGAACAGTCCCGGTTGGCGTTACGGTACGAGTTGGCGTCCGCGTCGCGGTGGACGTGGGCGTTCGTGTCGGCGTCGGAACGGTTCCGGTCGGGGTTAGCGACGGAACAGTCGTCGGCGTGACAGACGGAGTTACCGGCGTCGCCGTGGGCACGGTGGCCGTCGGCGTGGCGGTAACTTGCTGTCCGGGACAGGCAGCGATAGTACGCGGACCCTCAATGAACCGATGGGTACCAGCACTATCAAAGCCATATTCCAAGGTCATGGTAACCGAACCGCCGATATAGCCAGCAGGAATCGACACCGAAAATTCATCCTTCCGACCCGAGTGTTGGACAGTGATATGAATCACGCCATCCTTCGCCCAGTTGGACCAATGAACCGAAATAGAGTCGTGGATCGTCACAAAAACAGAAGGACGACCCGCCAATAGATCGATCCGGCTCGAGCCATCATCCCACCAAAGGTTATACACCCAGGGCTCGATGATAAGCTTGTACGTGATTTCGCACGTTCCGGGATCGACTTTCCAGGCCGTGCTGGTCCGAATCGTCGGTGTCGGCGTGGCCGTCGGAATGATGACCCCTGGAACCGTTGCCGTTTGTTGAATCGTGTCCGTCGGGACCACGGTGGGTACCGGCGTCGACGTTGCCGTTTCCTGTGCACTGATCGGCTGGGCCACAATGTGGCCAAACAGCGCGATATTCAGCGTCAGGGAGATGATCGTAACGATGTTGCGAGCGTTCATGGTTTGGTTCTCCTTTGCCCTTGGGGCAGTTGGGTGTGTGGGAAGTGGGGTTTCCAGCGAGCCCTAAAGGGCATGTATTACGTGTAATACAGATACTGCATGAGTGTGTATTCGGTTGGTTAACACCTTATCGTTACATCCCGCCAGCAGAGAACTGCGCCTAACTATCTTCAAAATGTACTGTGATCTGGGCGCAAAAGCGCCTCCGCAACATGGCTAGATGTGGTGCGATCCTGACGAATCAGGAGTCTTCATCTAACCATGATTCGGAAGCACTTCCTCCCAAATCATTTCTCGAATCCCTCTCTGTCAAAGTGCAACACCAGAGGCGAAAAAATCACAGCGAATGTAACGGTTTCGTCCCCTGATGTAACTCTGTAATTATACTATATTATAGGCTATAAATCAAGCTTATATCGGGGCGGCCGACGTCGATGATAGGCCGCCTCATTTTACCGGCTATTTAGCCTCAAACTACATAATTCTCGCCAAAAAGTTCTCCAAATTTACCTGTCTTTTTCGATATTATATAGGCTGTAGATATTAGATTCTCAAAGTCCTATAGAATCAAGGGGATTCTTTATTCTTTTTCTCCCATGTTATAATTCCACTATGACAGCGCTGGCCCATTTGCAGATCCGTAATCCCAAAGACGATGAAACCCCAATTGAGGCGGCAACACAGATTTTTGCCTCATTATTGCCCTCCTCTAACGCCTGGCTAAAGGGGTTACGAGGCGCCCTGCCGACCTACTCTTTTGAGCTCTATTATCTAGGACAGCGTATCTATTTCTACGTCACTGGTGCCAAAAAAAATGAGGAATTTTTGAAAAGTCTCGTTTCCTCCTCGTTTCCCAGTTCATTAGCGGTAAAAACGAAGGATCCGCTTGATTATGTGCTCAATTCGCCGTTTATGGCGATTGGCGAGATGGTAATGAACTCATATTTCTACCTACCGGTGAAGACTTTTCAGGATTTTCGCGATATTGATGCTCTTTCGGGGGTTTTAGGGTTTTTGGCCCGTGGCTCTGTCTCTCAGAAGGCGGCCATTCAGATACTCGTTTCCCCGGCTACTTTCGCCTGGCAGCATCAGGCAACGCATATTTCCCAGGCTTCGGTATATGACGCGCAAGCGGAGAAGTACAATCCTAACAGCCAGAAAATGCTCATTAATCGGAAATCATCATTTCAGGGAGGGAAGGCGCTAATTCGGCTGTTGACGGGAGCGGATACGGAGGAAATGGCCGTTTCTTATCTGCAGAATTTAGGGGGCACGTTTGGGGCGTTTTCCTTGGGGGAAGGCAACCAGTTTAAGCTCAAACGGCCGAAATTCTTTAAGAAAAATTTGCTGGAGCGAATGCAGAATCGGACCACGCATTTTTTTGAGCATCGCCAGCAGATTTTGAATGCCGCCGAGCTGGCGACAATGTGGCATCCCCCGGGGCTCCTGCTCGCTGGCGTCAAGAATATTGCCTGGGGCAAGGCGCTTTCCGGTGAGCCCCCGGAGAACATTCCGATTGCGGAAGAAACTACTCCAGAGGAAAAAAAGGAAATCAATTTCTTCGCCACCACCGAGTTTAAGAATAAAGAACAGATCTTTGGGGCCAGAACACCCGATCGGCGTAAACATTTCTATATTATTGGGAAAACTGGTGCCGGAAAGTCCACCCTGATCGCTAATATGGCGATCGACGATATCCGGCGCGACCGCGGTGTCGGCATCATTGATCCCCATGGTGATTTGTGTGATATCATCCTCGACTATATTCCCAAGCGGAGAATGAACGATGTCGTTTATCTGGAACCATTTGACCAGGAACGGCCGTTCCATTTGAACATTCTTGAGGTGAAAAACAAGGAACAGAAGCATTTGGTGGCTTCGGGAATTGTCTCCATTTTCTACAAAATATACGGCAACAGCTGGGGACCGCGACTGGAGTATATTTTGCGCAACATCATCCTAACCTTACTCGAAATTCCCGAAGCCACCCTCCCCGACGTCCTCCGACTAATGACCAATGAAAAATACCGCAATAGTGTTCTCGAAAGAGTTAACGACCCGGTAATCACCGCTTTTTGGAGAACCGAATTCGACCGGATGAGCGACAAAATGAGATCCGAAGCCGTTTCCCCGATTCAAAATAAAGTCGGCCAGTTCGTCACTTCCCCCATGATCCGCAATATTCTTGGCCATCCTAAATCAACTATCGACCTCGCCGAAATTATGGACGAGGGAAAAATTCTCCTTTTGAACTTATCTCAGGGCAAATTGGGAGAAGATAACGCCTCGCTGCTCGGCGCCATGGTCATTACGCAAATACAATTGGCGGCCATGGGACGTTCGTTTAAAAAAGAGGAAGAGCGGCGCGATTTTTTCCTCTACGTCGATGAGTTCCAGAATTTCGCCACCACCTCTTTCATCAAAATTCTCTCTGAGGCTCGCAAGTACCGACTCTCCCTCTCCCTCGCCAACCAGTACATTGAGCAGTTGGATGAAGAAGTCAGCAAGGCAATTTTTGGTAATATTGGTACGCTAATGTCCTTTGTTGTCGGTGCCCGCGACGCCTATATTTTATCGAAAGAATTTGGCGAAATTTACACGGAAAAAGACCTGGTTTCGTTAGGAAAATACGAGGCAGTGATGAAACTTTCTGTCGACGGACAAACCTCTGATCCCTTCCCCGCCCGAACACTCCCGCTTCCCAGCCTCAAAAATGACAATCGAGAGAAGATTATTCGCCTTTCCAAAGAAAAATATGGTCGCAAAGCCTAGACAGTGAATTGGCCTTTTTCGTAGATGATCTTTTTGACTCCGCCCTGCAAAGTCGCTTCCACGGTCCGATCCGTAGTGGCAATGATATCCGTGTGTTCTGGTGACTCGTTGAAACCATGATATTCCCAATCCTTGTCTTTCATTCCCTTCAGATCACCACGGTACGCCTCGTGATATGACGAGCCTAAGGCGAGATGCGTGTTGCCCCAGGTGCCACCGAAATTCTCGTCGTACAACGTGTTGGCCATGAATTTGTCGATGTGAGAATAACGCTTGTCAGTCAGCGAATATTCGCCGATTTTGTTAGCATTTTTTTGTTTAATTAATTCGTGAAGCAGAGGTTCATTTTTTGAAGCGGTTGCCTTGACAACGTGGCCATTTTTGAACTCAAGATAGACATCATTTAGGATATTTCCATAGCGGTATAAGGGAAGATCGAAACTGATGTGACCCTCTGTGCCCCGCCAATCCGGCGAGGTAAACAGTTCGAAACTAGGAATATTGCGTCCCGAGCCGCCCATAAACTGGCGATTCGCCCCGAGCTGAACCCATAAATCAGTATTTTTTGCCGTTACATGGAGCTTTTCGATGGTGAGCGCGTTCAGCCGGGTGCGAATCGCTTCTAGATCATCAAAAACTTTCTGCCAGGTTTTTAGGGGATTTTTGCTATCCAAAAAACACGCCTTAATAATTTGTTGCCAAAATTCTTCCAGGCTTAATCCGGCTTCACTAGCCATGCCGGCGGTGCCGTATAAGGCCAAAACCCAGGTTAATTTGCCTTGATCTTCTTTATCAAATAGCCATTTTTTCATCATCTGCCGCCCCTGTTGCCCTTTCATCAGTTTCTGGGGCGGCACGTCCTTAAGCAAAAACGGGTCCTTTTCCGCAATCAAATAAATCCGGTGATCAATCGTTTCCACCAACGATTTCTGGTACTTCTCCGGGAAGAAATCGAGCTGATTATCCTTGGCATGTTCATAGAAAATACGGGAAAAATCTTCTTCATGAATTTTTACCATCGGGTGGGCGCCGCGCTCCAATATACGCTGATACACCTCAAAAGCCAGGGGCATAGCCGTCGAGTCGAACTGGAGAAAAACCACTTCATTGGGCTTAATCCCCTTCCCGGAACCAAGAGCAAAATCAATCAAAATTTTCGCATAATTGCGTAGAATTCTTTGATCAGGAACATACATGACAGGTATTGTACCACTAATTTCTCACTTTATCAGCCTCTAATTCCCGGATTCGTTCCTCATGCCCATTACTAACATCGATCACCAGACGCATGTTTGAGGTGACTTCTTGTTCGATTATTTCTAAACGCAGTTCCAGATTATCAAGTCGAATTTCTATTTGATCTAGGCGGCGCTCCACTCGATCAAACCGTTCCTCCATTCGCGCCTCGAGGCCAGCGAATTTCTTGTCAATTTTCGCCTCAAATTCAGCGAATCGGACATCCATTTTGGCATCCATCCTGACTTCAAATTCAGCAAATTTCTTGTCAATTTTAGCCTCAAATTGGGCGAACCGCACTTCGAGTTTCCGATCAACCACCTCTTCTACGACTTCCTCAACAATACCCCGAATTAATAACAGATCCTTTTGAGTTAACATAGAAGCAGTTTAGCAGATAAATATTAAATTTCTATTAACTTTGACCCGTTTTTCAGGCCGATAGAAATTTGGTTACCCAAGTCGTATTCAATTCTCCCTCAAACAGAGCCTGTCTGCTATAATCATCACTATGCTTGACTAATTGCCTGTCAAGTAGTATACTATGGGTCATATTGGGAGCATAGCGTTTGCTGCTATGTTTTTCGATATACAAGCACTTTAACAATCAGGGTTTAGGAAAAAACGGGAAGATTCCCAAGATTAGGGCTGAGATATTTTCAGCCTTGTTTTTGGGGATTTTCCCAAAGTATTAGGGGATCTACCCAGATCCAAACCGGCCTATCTCTCGAAAGGAACCCAGGCCATGCGCAATCAGCGCAAGCAGGACACGCAGGTCCACCCGGCATGCGCGAAAGCGCAGGCCACCACGATGACCCCCAATGGAGGTGTCATGAACAACGTCCAAATCCGCCTCGCCGCGATCCTTGCGGCCCTTTTCGTCGTCTTCGGCGCTTCCGGCTGCTCGGCTTTCAAGGCGAGTGACGCCAACGCTGAAGACACCGCCGGAGAGGTCGCTCGCGACCGCTCCTACGGTACTAATCTGAACGAACTGGAGATGAAGTACTTCGGCTCCGTTCAGCCCTGCAAGGACGACGAAACGGAAGTCGAGTGCACCGACCGGCGCATTTTCGCCGCTCTCGCCGCTGGCGAGAAGCTCGCGTTCGGAGAACCGCAGTCCTGCAAGGACGGCGAGTCCACCGAAGACTGCGTCCAACGACGCAGCGACGCCTTGGCGGAGAAATGGGTAGATTGCGGGAAGTGCACCGAGATTTGCGCCCAATGTGCGAAATGGATCTCGTACTGCGGCGCCAATCACGGCCCCGTCACGAACCGCATGGCAGCTCGCCACGAGCGCGGTTGCACTCCACAGTGCGTTCAGCCGGCACCGGCCCAGCCGTCCAACGGCAATGGGAACAACGGTGACAACGACAAGGTCACGCTCATCGGGCAACCCGGCCCATTTACTCTCGGCAATGTATCCGGCACCGGTGGTGGTGCTTCGGCATCCGCAGGCGGTGGTACGGGTACTGGTTCGGGAAGCGTTGGCGACGTGTCCAGCACGGGCGGCAACGTCAGTGACTCTGGCAACAGCTCGCAAGGGCAGAGCCAGTCACAGGCGGCCAACCCGAGCCAGTCACAGTCGCAAAGTGGTTCGCCGGTGAACATCACCAATGAGTGGCAGGTCAACATCGACGTTTGGGTCGAGGGCCATACCATTTATATCTCGGCACCGAAGTGGGTCCACATACCGGACACGCACGACGCATTGTGCGCGTGGTTGCGGGATTGGTACCGCACACACCCGGACCCGGAATTGCGAGACGCGATCATCTTCTTCTGCGAGTTTGACCCAGAAGATCCGTCCCCAACCCCGGTGACACCCGGACCCGGCACGGCAGTTCCCAGCGCAACGCCACGGCCCATCGAAACGGCCCGACCGTCGCCCACGGATGTTCCGCCACCGACCTCGGGTCCGCCCCCTGGGACGCTTTGTGTCAACGTCCTCGACTTCGGGCAGGACGATGACGCAACGTACCAACTCATGAACTGGATGGAGGTGTTGTACTATGACACCAATACCAGCTACGGTCGGTCGTGTGACACCGGTCCCTGCACCTGGACCTCGGATGGCTCGTCGACTTGGTTGATCGCGACCGGCGAGTACGATCGTTGGAACGACCCAACCCATGGCGATGCTCTCATCCGCATCGGCTGTGACGGTCTCACGTGCGTCTGGCTCTTAAAGTCGGGCAAATCGGTCACCATGTCCTCGGCTGGCCTCGGCATTCACGTCTGCGGCAACACTGCAGATTGGAACGCCGGTAACGCCATGCCGAGCTTCCCGCCCATGCGACCGGGCCGAACCTCCGTGGAATGCGCGGACAAGGTGGGTATCGTTTACCTGTTCAACTCGCACGCCGCGAGCGACCCGCACATCTGGGTGGCCGCTGATATCTACGTCAGTAATCACCCTAATGCGGAGCTCAAATCGTTTGAGGGAACGAGCACGATCCCCGCTGCGCCGAGCGCTACCAGGTTCTTCTGGATCCGCGAGGGCGTCATCGATCACAGCGACCCGGCGATTCTGCCGTTGCGCTGCGTCGGTGGCATTTGTGGCTACCTCATAGTGAGCGATCGCGATTACGACATCGGTTATCAGTTCCGGGGCGGAGTTTTGTCCTGTGAGCCGATCAACCCGTGCGTTGACTTCCGCGATTGGTGGGATCCGTCCGGCTGCTAGCCTGACACCTAAACCCTGAAAGAGGTACGACTGTCGAGAGACAGACGTATTTGAAGGAAGGCCAAACCTGAATAAGGTGGGCGTCCTTCAAGATGGATCGAGCGACGAGTTGTCGTCAGAAAGATGCGTTTACGCATCTTATGTTGCTTCACGCAACTCTGACACTTCTCCTCCTCGATCCATCCTCTTTCCCCCCTGACAGACTAGCTGAACTAGTATGTCGAGAGGGAAAGAGAACTTATGAAAAACAAAATAGTAGTCACGCATATAAAACAACCGATGGTATCGGTAATTATTCCTGTGTTTAATGGGGCAGAATACCTCAAGGAAACCGTGGTTTCGGCGCTCAACAGCGCTTATCCCCGCTTTGAAATCTTATTGATCGATGATGGTTCCAAGGATACCAGTAAGATTATCTGTAAGCAGCTAGCAAAGCAGTACGGCAAGGTAAGATATTATTCCTTTGCCAGAAACAAAGGCCTGGGGCGAGTGCTTAACTTCGCGATCAAGAAAGCTCGAGGAGAATATATTTGCCGTATTAACCAGGATGACAGAATGTATCGTTTCCGGCTGAAAACTCAGGTAGATTTCCTTAAAGAAAATCGTGACGTGGTGGCGGTCGGTTCCTATGTTAAACAATTTACCCCGGAAGGAAAAACTCGGATTATCACCTACTTGGAGAAAGATGAGGATATTAAGAAATTGTGGCATATTGTTAGTCCCTTTGCCGATCCTTCAGTAATGTATAAAAAAAGTGCCGTGCTTAAGGCTGGCCTGTACGATCAGTCATTCTGGCCAGCCGACGACACCCAGCTTTGGTATCGAATGGGCATGGTAGGAAAATTAGCTAATATTCCGAAACCGCTAGTTGAGGTTAGATGGCATGATAACGCGGCTTCGGTTAAATACTTTAAAAAACTCGCCCTTAGTACGCTTAAAATGCATCTTTGGGCTGATGAAAATATTGAAAAAGTATCTCTCACCATTAAAGCTTACTGGCTGATTCAATTTGTTGCTGGAATGTTACTATCACCACAGATGAACTGGTATGTTTACCGAATACTAAAGCGTGTACTACACGTACTTTATATTTCTCAACGCTTCCTCGAAGCAACTATGAATAAAATCAAAATGCTCGTTAGGGTGATTCCCCAACCAAGGAAATTCAGCTTTTCTGGATCATAAAATATATAAAATACTTGTGACGGATTCTCGAGAATAAAACAGTTGGCATAGCCGTCACACTTCACATGCTCTCCAGGATAAGTTTGACCAGTGATCACGTCAGATAGACTGCTATAGATGTTCCACTGTCTGTCATAGGCCTGATTAAATTTAAACATCATGACGTTGTTCATTGGTACTTGACCAATCGTTACTTTCCACAACGAAGGCAGAATTCTTTCCGAACTCGAGTTCGTTGGCAAAGTAAATGGTAATACGGCCGCAACTTGATATAGGCTCATATTACGCCAGCGATTTGGCAATTCAATGATATTCATCTTATTGATCATCATGATTCCCTCATTTTCTGAGTCTTGATGCAGAGTAAAATTTTTCATTTTATTGTCTTGGAGCTCCGTTGACGGTGGTATAAAGGTGTAAAATGACGGATATTCAAGCTTATCTAGCTGATTTTTTACGCCTTGGGGATTAATTAGGGTTTTAAGTTTACCTTCTGGCTCCTGGAATGACTTAAAACCCCTGACATTTGGGTACCCTTGCGACAGACCCACGTAATTATCGACATAATGAGTTAAGCCATTGTCAAGCACGTATTTCGGGTACTTGCCGGAGAGGAGATTATATTGTAGCGTCCATAAATAGAAGTTGCGACTGGAAAAAGGCAACTCGATAGACAGGTCATTGGAACAATTTTGAACGTAGCTAATCAATGGCCCAGTTAATTCTTCAGACATTCTATATGTTCTATAACCATTAGGCTGGCCACAGGGGGTATTGGAGAGAAAATAACCACTCGATAGTAGGTCATAATGAGCAAATGGGCTCTTTCCAATTGGAAGCATAACTGATAAGGCCTGTTCTTCCGCTAAATTAAGCGACGACTGATACGGTTTATTGGGGTCAAAAATGAAGTCTTGTTCGCCAATGGTGTTATATTCTGCAAGACTCATGCTGTGAATACGCATCTGAAAATTCCCCTCTCCCAAGCCCCTCAATACCAAAAGTAACAATAGGTCATTAACCCCCTGAATCGACTGATCGACATCAATAGTAAAATTGCTCCGTTCTCCAAGGGCCAGGATTTGATCACTGTTATAGCAGTGATCAATGGCGCCTGTTTTCACGCACCATTGAAGATATTGCGGCTTCTTTTTAGCCAGAATCAGGGCGGAAAGATTTGGTTTTGATGTTCGTACTAAAGTCTGCGCTATCGCCTTTTTTTCCGAATCATTGTTTTGTTCTATTTCTGCATCAATAACAAAACTGATGTGGCTAGTGGTGTCGGTAGTAAGCTCGCTAAGTCTTTTTAGAATACAAGTGGAGCCATTGTAGGTATTTAGTTCTAGAGAGCTATTGGCAATAAAATTATAGGAATATTCCGCTGTTCCGTCGGCAAAACAATTGGGTTTATCCGTCAAGGTGAAATCACTAAGAGTCACCGGTTGAATCTTGTTTTGCCTGAGAACTGTAACATTTAGCTTGTCTCCTCTTATTAGGTTCCCGCCAAAGAATACTTCGGTATCGCCGATGTCGGCGGGAACCGTAGTAAGCATGTCGTTGATAGAAAGCTTCGTTTGATCGGCTGACTCTGCATCCAAGTTCATTTGCCCAATCGGCTCTCGAAATGATTGACCAGCCATATCGGGTAGCGTTTTTATATAAAAAGTGAGCTGTATTTGCTCTTCAATTCTCCTTGCAGAAACTTCTACAAAAGAAGATATTGCCTCGACGGGGATAGATTTAGTGGGTGGAATATCAATAGTATGAATTCCCTTATTTAGAATTGTCTCGGGAAAAGTCAGTTTGATCTTATCAGCCATTTGTTCGAGAACCCCATTAATCCGTTGTAGTGGGTAGAGTAGGCTTTGGTTCGAAAGCTTCTCTGATTGAATAAAGAGTTCATCGCTATCTATAAGTTCTGAGTCAAAAATTGAGTCAAAATGAGGATCAAGTAACCTAGCTTGAGTCTGAAAAGTAACCATCTCTTCAGACTTATTAAGCTGTAGAAGTTCGATGTCATGATTAGTCACTTTTTTGGTTAAAATACTGCGAGCATAACCATGTTCTTTAAGGGCATTAAGAATATAAACGCTATCAGGACCGTTAAAACTACCCCACAACAACATCTCTCTTGACTCTATTTCTGCCGAAACTGTTTCATCCAAAATAATGTATTTAACTCCGGATTTTCCAAGAAATCGCGACAATTGCTCGGCCCTTGCCTGTATCCCTGGGCCGTCGAGTGCCTGGGCATTATCAATCAGTTGGCGAATATGGTTGTGAAGATAAGCATTTTCCATACTGGCCGGTTCAAAAGTCTTATCAATAAACGGCTTATCAATCATATAGTGAAGAAATGATGACCCGAATGCCCCCCAGGTATACGATTTCCAGTAGGCATTCCGGTCATAAGGCAAATGCAACACCCTAAAATTAGCTTTATCCTTATTGATATATTCTGCTATCTCAAAATAGGCCGAAGGAATTTCGTTGAACATAAAAGGTCCAATGAGGTTGCCAGTGAAATATGACTTGAAAAGAAGCGCGTTGGGGAGCATTATTAGCAATATTAATAGGTACAGAATATTTTTTCGAAACTTTTCCGACAAGAATAGCACTACAAAACCGGCAGCAATACTTCCCGAGAAAGCAATAAAGGTGTGAAATTTGGTGTCTCCAAACCGAAATAAAACTTGAAAAAAGGGGAGCTTTTTACTGGCAATTTCATATAAAAATCCTAATGGTGAAAACTCTTTTAGTGATAGGAAAAGAAACAAACCAAGCATCATCGGAATCCACAAAAGCGGCCTCTTTTTATACTTCAGAACAATCAGTAACGCCCCAAACAGATACAGAATTGGGAACAAGAACGTGATCGATTTCCAAGACTTATCTTGCAATGTATCGCCAAGTGGATGTAACGATTTTTGAGAATTGGTCGTCTGGTCAGTATATTCAGTATCGAAAAAATTGGGGTAAAGGGTACTTTGCCGGCTCAAGCTAAAGAAATCGCTGGGTTTATTCAACTGACTTTCATTGGCATCAATGAAAGTCGGCGCCAGCGGTAAGAGATTAGACCGTTCAATCGTATAGTTAATAAACGGTAACAGCCAAAAAGCACTCAAAACAATATATGTTGCCACCAAGATAAAGCCTTTTTTAACTCCTGACGTGAAGTATGAGAATACCGTCAACGACACAATCATGGTAATAAAGATTGTGGCCACAAGATAAGTGCCTGAAGTGGCAAAAAACACAAAAAAGATTACTCCTAGTAAGGCCCATGAGGGCTTTTTTTTCTTCAATAGAACATAAAAAGATAAAAAAAGCAGTGGCAGAGAAAAGTATCGATTAATAAACATTACCATGGGGAAATAAAAAGTACTCGTCGTGTTGAGGTTAAATAAATACATAAATGCGGCGAATGCAGCAGCAATGTCGAGATTAGTTTCGGTGAATTTTTCCTTAAAGATATCTTTGAGGAAAATAAACACGAAAAGGTACAAACTGATTGTTCCCAGAACCAAGGCAGAAATTATATAAAGTTGATCGAGCAACGGAGTATCTACAAACGGGTGGATAATAAAAAAGAAAAGCTGTCTGAAAATATCTAAAGATTCTGAATCAGAAGGAACTCCTAAGCCGCGATAATCCCGCCAGGTGGCGAATAAGGAGCGAAAAATATTAGCGTGTAAATTAAAATAAGAAGAATAATTGTCCCATCCAACAATGTACTTAGCCGGTCGGATGTTAACTACCTCAATAATTAGCAAAATTAGCGTAAGAAAACTCAGTCCAGGGCGTTTTTTTACAAAATGTATCGCCTTCTCGAAAATATCCTTCATAGCCTACATTCAGTATACAGCATGCTACAATATAGCTTATGGATATTATTACCGTGCCTGATGTAGTGCTCAATACCCCGACCAAACCAGTGGCGGTTATCGACAAAAAAATCAAACGGATAGTGAGAGATATGATTCACACTTTAGAGTTACAAAAAGACCCCGAAGGAGTCGGTTTGGCCGCTAACCAAGTCGGCCTCCCCTATTCCCTATTCATTATGAAGCCGACGAAAAAGGCCGTAGCGATAGTCTGCATTAATCCGCAAATTATGGAAATTGAAGTGGGAGCCGAGCCGGTAGAAAAGCCTAAACAAGATCCGGAAGAAAAGGAAAAAGAAAAGCTGGAAGGTTGTTTATCCATCCCCAATATATGGGGAAGGGTCAATCGGACCAAGCGGGTGAAGCTTAGATATAGTGATCTCGACGGGAAAACCCATGAAGACTGGTTCCGTAGTTTCCACGCCATTATCATTCAGCATGAGATGGATCATCTGAGTGGGGTGGTTTTTACTCAAAGAGTGCTGGAACAAGGAAATAAGATGTACAAAGAAGTTGACGGTGAGCTTAAGCCGTTTGAGATTTAACCTCCGGTTTGGACACCTTGGGTTGAGTGGCCGCCAACGTAAGAAAGGGTCTAACGCCGTCAGTAACGTCTTTTCTGACTCTTTTGAGACACTTGGTACATAGTCGTACTCTAACTCGATCCCCCGCCTCAATTATCGCTACTGGTTGTAGATTAGCTTTAAAGACACGATTGACCTTGGGGGCCCGTTTTTTCCAACGACCACCGGCCACGCCACGATGATGGGTGTGAGTGCGTCCGTACATCGAACCTTTACCACAGTGAAAACAAATTGCTGCCATGATTGTTGTATAATAACAAAAATATGTTCATTCTGCAATTCATAAATAATCCGGTGGAAGTGTTGCTGTTTTTGCTGGCCATTGTGATCGCAGTTACTATACACGAATTCATGCACGCCAGGACGGCGGATTATCTCGGCGACCCGACTGCTGAGCTCGCGGGTCGCGTCACCTTGGACCCCCGAGCTCACCTCGATCCCATGGGGTCGTTCCTCTTCCTGTTGATCGGTTTTGGCTGGGGAAAACCGGTTCCTTTTGATCCGTTCAACCTAGATAATCCCCGGCGCGATGCCGCCTTGATCTCATTTGCCGGCCCAATGTCCAATTTTGTAATGGCTCTGCTAGGTTCTATACTGCTGAGATCGATCATATTATTTGAACTGTCTGGTGTGAGTATTATAGGTTTATTCCTGAATCACTTCATTTACATCAACATCGTCCTGGGAATTTTTAATATGTTGCCGTTCGCGCCGCTCGACGGCTTCAAAATCGTGGGAGGGATGCTCTCCGAATCGGCGGCGCGACAGTGGTATAGTTTGGAGCGCTACGGCATCCTGTTTCTTTTGTTCTTCATCTTCCCGTTTGCCGGCGGCCGATCAATGCTAGAACTACTTATCATCCCAATAATCCACCTCGCCCTATCGCTATTTATTCCGCAATGAAAATCCATCACAGCTTAACTTTGTATTTCCCTTCCACGAAATCTCTCACGAGCACGCCCAGAAGAGTCTGATATGGCATATTGCTTGCCAGAGCTCTAGTTTTCAGCTTAATAAGATCGCCCTGGTTAACTCGCACCGTG
>Ga0209542_10013171_pt1 | contig 14322 bp, 8 predicted proteins | sample RifCSPhighO2_01_FD_184028 | JGI IMG/M metagenome (GOLD analysis project Ga0209542, IMG submission 184028) | Soil microbial communities from Rifle, Colorado - Rifle CSP2_plank highO2_0.1 (SPAdes) (version 2) | ecosystem: Environmental > Terrestrial > Deep subsurface > Rock core/Sediment ...
TAACTATAACCGTTCTAAGGTAGCGCAATTCCTTTTCAGGTAAGTTCTGAAGCGCACGAAAGGCGTAACGATCGGAGAACTGTCTCAACGAAGAGCTCGGTGAAAATGCGATTCCCGTGAAGACGCGGGATACCTGCAATGGGACGAAAAGACCCCAGAAGCTTTACTGTAGTTTGGTATTGGCTTTAAAAATTAGATGCGTAGCGTAGTGGTGAGGATTCGAAGTCCGCCTTTCGGGGCGGATGGATCCGACAATGAAACAGCCATCTTTTGATTTTTAAATTCTAACCTGCCACGCAAAACGTGGTGGAGACAGTGCCTGATTGGCAGTTTTAATGGGGCATTACCCTCCTAAAGAGTAATGGAGGGGTTTATTAAGGTCGGCTTGGTCCGGATGGAAATCGGACTGGACGCGTAAAGGCAAAAGCCGGCTTAACTGCAAGACTGACAAGTCGAGCAGATGCGAAAGCAGAACTTAGTGACCCGACAATCCTTCGTAGAAAGGTTGGAGACATCGGACAAAAGTTACTCTGGGGATAACAGGCTAGTTTGGTCCGAGAGTTCCTATCGACGACCAAGCTCGGCACCTCGATGTCGGCTCATCCTAGCGCCCCGCTGGAGAAGGTGGGAAGCGTATGGCTGTTCGCCATTTAAAAGGATACGTGAGCTGGGTTCAAACCGTCAGAAAATTGAACCCTAAAACATTCGCTTTGCGAATGTTCGGGCAACCCGTAAGGGTTTAGCCTGAGACATTGAGAGTTATCAAACGGCGGCACTTAGCCGTAAGGCTAAGTGGAAAAAAATCAACTCATATCGGTGGAGTCCTAAATATTGCGAAACCTGGATTTTAGGATAATACCGAGGGAAGCTCTGTGCAGAGCCCCGTAGAGACTTTGTTCGTCATATATATGACGAACGGATTCCAATCCGCCAGCTGGCGGATGGGATAATACGTTGATCTCCCGTAAAATCACTTATTAGTGATCACGGGATGGTGGTATAGTCCAAACATTTAGTAATAAGTGATTATTGCGTGAGACAGGTTGGTCTCTACCTATTGTAGGCGGGGGCGTGAACAACGCCCATACACACCTGAGGGAAGTCGATTCTAGTAGAGTGCAGAGCACTCATTGCTACTTCATGAAGTAATTTATGATGACAATTTGGCTAATAACGGTGAAGTCTTAGTAATGCATTGGTTCATTGTTAACCGTAATTAACAGTCGGTTCTATTAATTACGGAACAGTTACTTGAGGACCAAGAGTATGTTAAGATAATACCGTGGGAAGTCGATCTAAAATTGATTTAGCTTATATCGCCGGTTTTCTTGATGGAGACGGAAGCTTAATGCTTCAGCTTAAAAAGCGAAAAGATGGTAAAGCAAAAATAAGATTTATGCTCACTATCTGTTTTTATCAAGATACGCGGCACGAAAAACCTTTATACTGGATTCGTAATATACTCGGCATAGGTTATATTTCTAGAAGAAATGATGGCATGACAGAATTAAGAATTAATGGCTACAAACAAGTTAGAAATATAATTAAAGATTTATTGCCGTATATTCGTTTTAAAAAATATCAGGCCAAAGCCTTATTCGAAGCTTCAGATATTTTATGTAGAGGAAATATCAATAAGTTAAATAAAAACGAACTCAAAACTTTAGTAAATCTAATATTAGTAATCCAAAAGGAAAATTATGTTACTAAGAAAAAGAAAACTAAAGAAGAGTTATATAAAATTTTAGATTTGACCCCGTAACGACTTGTTCCCGATACTTATCGGGACGGAATGAGAAAATATGAAGTTTATTTTCTTATTAATACGCCAACATCCTAACCAAGTCAGACTTGGCGGATGAAGATATAGTCTGCGCACATAGTGATATGTGATGGCGACTCCCGAACAAATTCAACGATTATTGGCCAGAAAGATTTTTTCTCTTTAATTTTGAGCTTCCAATATATCGCTGTATTTGTTCGGGAATCGCTCGTGACGAGAGGACCGAATTGAACGAGCCGCTGGTCTGCCAGCTTTGGTACCAACTGAAGTGCTGGGTAGCTATTGCTCGGAAGGGATAAGCGCTGAAAGCATCTAAGCACGAAGCCCAACCCAAGACTAGGTGTAGGATCCTGGAAGACTACCAGGTTGATAGGCTCTAGGTGTACGCACAGCAATGTGTTTAGCCGAGGAGTACTAATAATCCGATTTTTCTTCTAGATAATTTCTGAATTTATTCGGGATTTATCTAGAGGATTTCTGACCTCTTAATTCAGTATTCATTACAAAACAAATAAAATATATGACAAAATCCGCGTAGTTTTTTGTCTCTCAGTGATTTAATTATGAGTGGCCCACCTCTTCCTCCGCGCACTAAAGCAGAGCTTAGTGCGGGACTCCGCTACGCTCCGCATTCCGAAACCAATTTTCTTCAGCGACTTCTCGGTGATTTAGCCATATGTGACCCACCTCTTCCCATTCCGAACAGAGAAGTGAAATCATATGGCTCCAATGATAGTTGTGACTTTTAGTTACAGCGAAAGTAGGATTCGCCGGGATATCATTGCAGAAAATTGGAAGTGAGAAAGCGGAATGAGCCCCGCTTAGCGGGGCGAATGGAGTTCCGAATAAAACTTTGTTTTTGTGCGCGGATAGGATTTGCTGGGGGTCAAAATAGTAGGCGGATTTTTTATTTATAAAAATCAGAGTATAATTTTTGTATGCCCAGTGCTACAACTTTGACCAGTTGAACGCCGGCAAATATATAAAGAGAATTATGAAATTATCAAAACTTAGTTATTATAAAAAGTCGTCAAAGCGCTTAATTAAAATTAGGCGCCAGTCAAAGTTGTAGCACTGGGTATGCCTCGATTACTAAAGCAAATTTTATACGGGATTTTTTTCTTGTTATTTTTATTCGGTGCCGTCCGGGTCATATATATAAGCGCGCTACAATCAGCGCCATCGTGTTTTGATAACCGGAAAAACGGTACGGAAACCGGAGTTGATTGCGGCGGTGCCTGCATTCCCTGTGAAGAAAAAAATCTTCAGCCAATCGCTATCGGCGCCACAACGCTTTTCAGCCAGGACCGGGTTTTTTCCGTAGCTGCGGAGCTGATTAATCCGAACAGCGCTTTTGCGGCCAGCGCTTTTGATTATCAAATTATTCTGAAAGACGCTTCCGGAAGCGTGCTGCGTGCCATAACTAACAGTTCATTTCTATATGCCGGCGAGCGGAAAAAAATCGTGGAAGCGGGCGTTCGGATTACTCAAGGGATTCCGGTGGAAGTTTCGGTAATTATTAACCCCGAGTCTATTATCCGGAAACCGGCGCAAGCTTTTATTCGTCCAGAAATTGAAGTGCGGGATGTGATTGCGGCTATAGAAAGCGGCCAAGTGGTTATCAGCGGTTACGTAACTAATATCAATAATTTTGTAATCACCAAGATAATTATTAACGGTTCGGCAATTAATTCTGCTGGCGCCGCTGTTGGCGTCTCCAAGACTGAGATCAGGAACGTTGCCGCTTTTGGCGTAGAAAACTTTAAAATTTTTATTCCTATTGGAAAATCCGTTCTCGCGGATATTGATTTTTCAAAAACGGCCGAACAAATTGGCATAGAGGTATTGAAATAAATATATGATCCAATTGCGGCGCTTGGATTGGGTACTGAACGGCGCGCTTATTTTTTTAGTAGCCGCCAGCCTTATTTCTTTGGCGAGTACGGCGCCGGATCTGTTTTTAAGCCAGCTGCTTTGGTCCGTAATCGGCTTGGTAATTATTTTTTTCGTGTCTCATTTTGACTGGCGGCCGTTTATAAATTATCCCTGGGTAGTCTGGGGATTTTATTTTTTATCCATTGGCTTATTAGCGCTGACGTATCTGGCGGCGCCGGAGATCCGGGGTGTCCGGGGCTGGTTAACGTTGGGGCCGCTGCAGTTTCAAACTTCGGAATTTTCCAAATTTGTTTTGATTTTTTTATATTCTTACATTTTTGCCAAATTGCATGTGAGCATTGCCCGCCCAAAAAATCTTATTATGTCTTTTGGATATTGCCTGATACCGGTCGGATTAGTGCTGTTGCAGCCGGATTTGGGATCGGCGCTAATTTTATTGGGCATTTGGTTCGGATATTTGCTAGTAAGCGGCATTCGTTGGAAGCACCTGGCAATTATTTTTTGCGTTGCGGCAATTAGTTTCGGATTGATGTGGGCATCTTTTTTAAAGCCTTATCAAAAAGAACGGATTACCGGACTTTTTAATCCGGAACGCGATCCGTTGGGAATCAATTATAGCGTCATTCAATCAAAAATCGCCATCGGCTCCGCCGGTTTTTTTGGAAAGGGATTCGGCCAAGGGGCGCAGTCCCATCTCGGTTTTTTGCCGGAAGCCCAAACTGATTTTATCTTTGCCGCTTTTATTGAAGAGTGGGGAATGTTCGGAGGCGGACTTATAATTATCTCATTTATTTTGGTATTATTCCGGATTATGCGCATCGGCCTTGAATCCGAAAATAATTTTTCCAAACTAGTATGTTTGGGGACAACCATCCTTTTCTTGCTTCATCTGGCTTTAAATGTCGGTTCCAATCTCGGCTTATTGCCAGTCATCGGCGTTTCCTTCCCATTTTTAAGTTACGGCGGCTCAAATTTTTTGTTAAACTCTCTTTTGATCGGCGTTGTCCAGAGCATCAGCGTCCATCGCCGTTTCTAAAGTTATTTTTATGTATCGCGTTATTCCTTGGTTAATATTTGCAGGTTGCGTCAGTTTAGCAGTTTTTTTATTTTTTTTGCTTCCGGTTTCCCGGCAGCCGGAAGTTCGGCCAATTGAGATATCCAGCGGCATGGGAGTTCGGATGATAGCGGATCGCCTGGAGGAATTGAAAATCATCCGCTCTTCCGGCACTTTCCTGATTTTCAGCGTTTTTTCCGGATCAGCGCATATCCTGAAGCCCGGCAATTATCAGTTAAGCCCCGCCTCCAGCACTCCGGAGATTATAAGTTTTTTATCCCGCGGCCCTAAAAAAGATATTGCGATTACGTTTCCAGAAGGAGTAACTCTGCGCGATATCGATTTTTTATTAAGCCTGGCCGGAGTAATAGCGCCGGGAACATTAATTAATTTTCCCATTACCAGCGTTGCCCTGTCTTATCCTTTTTTACGGGACGCCCAAAGCCCGGAAGGATTTTTATTTCCGGATACTTATAGGTTTTTCATTAATAGCCAGACTTCCGAGGTAATAGAAAAATTTCTTGATGCTTTTAAGAAAAAGGCCTGGCCAATGCTGCCAGGAACGGATTTTAAAAATAAGCTGATTATCGCTTCCATGATTGAGAAAGAAGTCCCGGAACCCAAAGACCGCCGGATTGTTTCCGGTATTTTGCATAAAAGGCTTAACGCCGGCATGCCACTCCAGGTGGATGCGACGATTACCTATATTAAATGCCAGGGTTCTTTTGTGACCTGCGCTGCTCCCAAAATTGCCCGGCGGGATATAAGCGTCCAGTCCCGGTATAATACCTATCTTTATCCCGGACTGCCGCCCGGACCCATCAGTAATCCGGGCGTGGATGCGATTAAAGCTTCGCTTCAGCCAGTAAGTTCGGATTATTGGTTTTATTTATCTGATCCGATAACCAAACGGACTGTTTTTAGCGTTACTTTAGAAGAGCATAATGACAATCGGGCGAAGTATTTAGGCTTGTGATAGGGGCTTGACCCCGCACCGAGCCGAGCGCTGCAACGCCAACCCGTTTTCCTTACTACCTATAAGCTATTAGCAAAGATGCAGTTTAGCGGATACTTCATTGTCTTACCCAAGGCGTTGTAGAAAACGGGAGCGCTCGATCTGGTGACGGGGCTTGACAAAATTAGCGGTGTCAGGTTATACTGTTACTTACGTATTTGTTAGCCAACAAACCTTTTTTTCCGGAGTGGCCTTTTTTATTTGCCGCCCGGAAAATTATTTTTGTAATATAAAATAATTTTTAGCAACTTTTCCTAATTTAGGAACTAGCCCTCATGCCTAAATTGCCAACAAAAGTTTTTTCTAATCATCCCGGTCCGCTTATTAAGCAACCTAATTTAATTGAAATTCAAACCGCGTCTTACCAGTGGTTTTTAAAGAAAGGCTTAGAAGAACTTTTTGAAGAAGTTTCTCCGATTAAAGATTATACCGGCAAAGACATCGAATTGCATTTCGTTGATTTTTATTTCGATGAACCGAAATATGACGAGGAATATTCCCGCTATAAGGATTTGACCTACGAGGCGGCGCTTCGGGTAAAATTCAAATTAATTAACCGCAAAACCAAAGAGCATAAGGAGCAGGAAGTTTATTTGGGTGATTTTCCGGTAATGACGGAGCGCGGAACATTCATCATCAACGGCGTGGAGCGCGTGGTAGTTTCCCAGCTGATCCGTTCCTCCGGCGTTTATTTTACCGCCAATATGTGGCGCGGGCGAAAACTTTTTGGCGCTAAGATTATTCCGAACCGGGGCGTCTGGCTGGAATTTGAAACCGACTCCGATGGTTTTATCGGCATTAAAATCGACCGCAAGCGGAAGGCGGCCGCCACTACCCTGCTTCGGATCTTTGGCATGGAAGATTCCCAGGAAATTTTGGAGACGTTCAGCGATGTGGATAACGGCGAAGTGAAATTTATCCAAGAGACGCTGCGCAAAGATTCGGCCAAGACTACCGATGAATCGTATATTGAAATTTATAAGCGCATCCGGCCGGGGGATTTGGCGACCGTGGAAAACGCTAAAAGTTTGATTGACGCGATGCTAACCCGGTTTGACCGGTACGATCTTTCCCAGGTGGGGCGTTTTAAGGTTAACCAGCGCCTGGGATTGAACAGCAAGAGCCGCTTATTGGAACTGCCGGATATGATAGCGATTTTGAAGGAGGTGATCCGTTTAAATAAAGACCAGTCCATTGAGCCGGACGATATTGACCATTTAGGAAATCGGCGCGTGCGTCCCGTTGGCGAACTGCTGCAGAATAAGCTGCGGGTTGGTTTAGCGAGATTGCGGCGTATCGTCCAAGACCGGATGTCTACTCTGGATATCAATACTTTGAGTTCGGTCCAACTGGTTAATTCCCGGCCGATTATTTCCGTAGTCAAAGAATTTTTCTCTTCTTCCCAGCTTTCCCAATTCATGGATCAGGTGAATCCGCTTGCCGAGCTGGAACATAAGCGCCGGATTTCCGCGTTAGGGCCCGGCGGCCTTACCCGCGAGCGCGCCGGATTCGAAGTCCGGGATGTCCATAGTTCTCATTACGGCAGGATTTGCCCGATTGAAACTCCGGAAGGATCTAACATCGGTTTAGTGAACCATTTAGCCGGTTACGCACGGGTCAATGAATTCGGATTTTTAGAAACCCCCTATGCCGTTGTTAAAAATGGCCGGGTTACCAAAGAAATTATTTGGGCTAACGCTTTAGAGGAAGAGAAAAATAATATCGCCCATGCCGGCGTTCCTTTTGACAATGCCACCGGCCAGATTCTTGAAGAAGTGGTTGAAGCCCGGATTAACGGCCAGCCGGGAACTTGTTCTAAAAATGAAATAAATTTGATTGACGTGGCTCCCAACCAATTAATCAGCGTTGCCACCGCTTTGATTCCTTTTTTGGAGCACGATGACGCCAACCGGGCTTTGATGGGATCGAACATGCAGCGGCAGGCGGTGGTTTCCGTAAAAGCCGACGCGCCATACGTCGGTACCGGCATGGAAGAGCGGGCGGCCAGGGATTCCGGCCATGTGATTATTGCCGGCGATACCGGCGAGATTACCGCCGTGGATGCCCGGGAGATTGTTTTAAAGACCAAAAATGGCGTTAAGAAATATCCTTTAAATAAGTTTAAGCGTTCCAACCAATATACCTGCATTTCCCAGCGGCCATTGGTCCAGCGCGGCCAGAAAGTTAAAAAAGGCGAGCTGCTGGCGGACGGCCCTTCTATTGATAATGGCGTGTTGGCGTTAGGACAGAATTTGCTGGTAGCCTTCGTTTCGTGGGGCGGCTATAATTTTGAAGACGCGATTGTTGTTTCGGAGCGGGTGGTTCAGGAAGATCGTTTTACCTCTATCCATATCGAAGATTTTTATATTGATGTCCGCGACACCAAGCTTGGTCCGGAATTGACGACTCCGGACATTCCGAATGTTTCCGAAGAAAAACTGAAAAATTTGGACGAGGACGGCATTATCCGCATTGGCGCCGAGGTCCGTTCCGGCGATATTTTAGTCGGAAAAATTTCTCCGAAAGGCGAGAGCGAACTGACTCCGGAAGAGCGTTTGCTCCGGGCAATTTTTGGCGAGAAAGCCCGAGACGTGAAAGACACTTCTTTAACGATGCCGCACGGCAAATATGGCCATGTGGTGGGCATTAAAATATTTGACCGGGACCGGGGAGATAAATTGGAAGCGGGAATCATCAAAAGAATCCAGGTGGAAGTCGCCGAACTCCGGAAAGTTATGGCCGGTGATAAGCTGGCCGGCCGCCATGGCAATAAAGGCGTTATTTCCCAAGTTCGCCCGGTGGAAGATATGCCGTATTTAGAAGACGGCACGCCAGTAGATATTGTGCTTAATCCTTTAGGAGTCGCTTCTCGTATGAACCTTGGGCAGATTTTAGAAACTCATTTAGGCTGGGCGGCATCCAAGCTCGGTTATCGGGCGTTGACCCCGGCCTTAGCCGGAGCTTCTTGGACCGACATTCAAAACGAACTGGAACGGGCGGATTTGCCGAAATCCGGAAAAATAAAATTATACGACGGCCGCAAAGGAGAGCCGTTCAATCAGGATGTTACGGTCGGCGTTATTTACATGATGAAATTGAATCACTTAGTTGAAGATAAGATTCACATGCGCTCCATTGGCCCTTATTCGCTGATTACCCAACAGCCGCTGGGCGGCAAAGCGCAATTCGGCGGCCAGCGTTTCGGAGAAATGGAAGTTTGGGCATTGGAAGGCTACGGCGCGGCGCATACGCTTCAGGAAATGCTGACCATTAAATCGGATGACGTCTTGGGCCGTTCCGCCGCTTACGAATCGATTATTCGCGGCGACGTGATCCGTCGGCCGAACATTCCGGCATCCTTTAATGTATTAATCAGCGAGTTGAAAGCGCTGGCGCTGAATGTTGAATTAATGCGCGATGGCGTTGATTCGGAAAAGGAACGGCGGCCGCGGCGCCGGATGAGAAATTAATTCTTTTGCCAATAAAATGGAAAATTTAAAATCAATCAAACTAAAAATTGCTTCTCCGGAAGATATTATGAATTGGTCATTCGGCGAAGTGATTAAGCCGGAAACCATCAATTACCGGACGCAGCGTCCGGAAAAAGACGGCTTATTTTCCGAACGGATTTTCGGTCCGACTAAAGATTGGGAGTGCTATTGCGGCAAATATCGCCGAATTCGGTATAAAGGAATCACCTGCGATCGTTGCGGCGTGGAGGTAACCAGGTCAATTGTCCGCCGCGAACGGATGGGCCACATCACGCTGGCGGCGCCGGTTGCCCATACCTGGTTTTTGCGCAGTTCGCCTTCTAAGTTAAGCCTGGTGCTGGATGTTCCGGTGCAGAAACTGGAAAAGGTGGTTTATTACGTTTCTCATATAATTGTTTCGGTAAATGAAGCGAATAAGGCGCGGGTATTCAAAGATTTGGAGAAAGAATTCGAGTCTCGGAAAAAGACCGCCCGCAAAGAAGGCGTCAAAACCGCCGAACTCCGGTCCGGCCTTTCGGTCAGTAAAAAAGAGATTGATTTTTTGAAAGTAGGGACGATTTTATCGCAAACCGAATTTCATCATTTAGCCCGCCGTTTTGGCGATGTTTTTGAGGCTGGCAGCGGCGCGGAAGCATTGCACCGGATTTTAGAAAAGATTGATTTAGAAAAAGTGGTTAAAGAGATTGAAAAAGATCTGGAAGTCAATAAGGATACGCTGCAGGAACGCCGCCTGCTAAAGCGCCTGAAGATCGTAAAATCGATGATTAAAGAGGAAATGCGGCCGGAATGGATGATTATGAAAGTATTGCCGGTATTGCCTCCGGATTTGCGTCCGATGGTTGCCTTGGACGGCGGGCGGTATGCCACTTCTGATTTAAATGATTTATATCGCCGGGTAATTAACCGCAATAACCGGTTAAAGAAATTATTGGAACTGAATGCCCCGGACGTTATTATCGTTAACGAAAAGCGCATGTTGCAGGAAGCCGTGGACGCCTTGATTGATAATTCCGTCCGTTTCGGCTCCCAGCAAATGTCCAGCCAGCGCCGGCCGCTGCGGTCGCTTTCCGACATGTTGAAGGGAAAGCAGGGGCGTTTCCGCCAAAATTTGCTCGGCAAGCGCGTTGATTACTCCGGCCGTTCGGTTATCGTTATCGGTCCGGATTTGAAGCTTGGCGAATGCGGTTTGCCGAAAAAAATGGCGCTGGAACTGTTTAAGCCGTTTGTCATCAATAAAATCATTGAACGCGGTTTGGCTCATAATATCCGGAACTCCAATCGTTTGATCGAGCAGGCGCCGCCGGAAGTGTGGGCGATTTTAGAAGAAGTTATTGCCGACCGGAAAGTGCTTTTAAACCGCGCGCCGACGCTGCACCGCCTTGGTGTTCAGGCGTTTAAGCCGGTGTTGATCGAGGATTTAGCGATTCGCATTCCGCCGATGGTTTGCACGGCGTTTAACGCCGATTTCGACGGTGACCAGATGGCCGTGCACGTGCCGCTTTCGGCCGATGCGCAAAAAGAAGCCAGTGAAATTATGTTTTCCGGACGCAATTTACTAAAGCCGGCAACCGGAGATCCGATTGTTTATCCGACCCAGGATATTATTTTAGGTATTTATTATTTAACCAAATTGAATCAAAAAGCCCTCGGCGCCGGCATGAATTTTTCGAGCAGCGAAGAGGTGAATATCGCGTATGAAAGCGGAGTTATTGACGTTAATGCTCCGATTAAAGTAAAAATTGGCGAGGAAACTATAGAAACTTCCTGCGGCCGGATACTTTTTAATTCGGTATTGCCGCAAGATTACGAGTTTATCAATAAAGGATTCCGAAAAAAAGATGTTTCGGCGGTGGTTGGCGACATTATTTCCCGATATGGCAATGAGCAGTCTGCGATGCATCTGGACGAAATGAAAAAACTTGGTTTTGAATACGCTACCCGTTCCGGAATTACCTGGTCCATGAGTGATTTGATAACTCCGAGCGAAAAGCCAGCCTTACTGGCTAAGGCGGAGGGAGAAGTGGCGATGATTCGAGGCCAACATGATGATGGCTTGTTAACCGAAGCGGAGCGGCGCGCCCGAGTCTTAAGCGTGTGGGAAAAAACCAAAGAAACTATTGGTAAGTTAGTTCCAAAATCACTGGATGAGCATAATCCAATTTATGCGATTATTGACTCCGGGTCCCGCGGTTCTTGGGCGCAGCCGGTTCAGATGATCGGCATGAAAGGACTGGTTGCTAACCCGAAAAACGAAACTATTGAATTGCCGGTTAAGGCGTCGCTGAAAGAAGGCTTGAGCCCGCTGGAATACTTTATTTCCACGCACGGTGCCCGTAAGGGAACCACGGATACGGCTTTAAAAACCGCTTCCGCTGGTTATTTAACCCGACGCTTGGTCGATGTTTCTCAGGATTTGGTGGTTCAGGAAGCCGATTGCCGGACAAAAGAAGGCATTGAAATTAATCGCGTGGATGGCGTGGAATTCGGTTTGAAGTTCAGCGACCAGCTTTTTTCCAGGACGCCGGTTGAGGACGTAAAAATTGAAGGTAAAAAAGTTGTGGAAGCCGGTGAAGTCATTACCAAAGAAATTGCCGAACAAATTCAGAAATCAGCGCTGGGACAGATTACGGTCCGCTCTCCGATTGCTTGCAAAACTTTGTATGGCGTCTGTTCCCGCTGTTACGGGTTTGATCTTGGTAATAATCAATTGGTCAAAACCGGCGCGGCTGTCGGAATAGTGGCGGCTCAGTCAATCGGCGAACCGGGCACGCAGTTAACGATGCGGACTTTCCATACCGGCGGCGTGGCCGGCGCCGATATCACCCACGGCTTGCCTCGCGTAGAAGAGCTGTTCGAATGCCGGCCGCCAAAGGGCCAGGCGTTTCTTGCGGAAGAAGACGGTACGGTAACGGCCATTGAGGAAAAAGGATTGCTGAAAGCTATCCGCATCAAAGTTGAGGGGAAGGGCAAAAAAGAAAAAGTGCTTGAGTATTTGATTCCAAGGATGTCGGTTGTCTTTATTAAAGTCGGCGATGCGGTGAAAAAAGGAGACCAGCTTTCCGAAGGAGCATTGGACCTTAAGGAAGTCTTTAAGCTTAAAGGAAGCCATGCCGTGGAAAAATATATTATTAATGAAGTGCTTCGCATTTACGTTTCCGAAGGCGCTTCTATTAATAATAAGCATATCGAAATTATTGTTCGCCAGATGTTTTCCCGAGTGAAGATTAAGGAATCCGGCAGCACGGATTTGGTGCGAGGCGAAATTATTGAAAAATCCCGGTTCTTGGAGATTAACCGGGCAATTAAAAAAGCCGGCAAACAGTCGGCGAAAGCCCAGCAATTATTGCTCGGCGTAACGAAGGTGGCGCTTTCTACCCACAGTTTCCTGTCCGCGGCTTCTTTCCAGGAGACTGCCCGGGTATTGATCAATGCCGCCAGCGAAGGCCGGATTGATCCTCTCCGAGGTTTGAAGGAAAACGTTATTATTGGCCGCCTGATTCCGGTAGGAACCGGAAGTTTGGACTCGGCCGCTAAAGAAGCTAGCGATGCGCCAGATGAAGAAGTTGGCTCTGATTAATGATAAAAAATTAAGGGGATTGACCGGATAGCAATATATTTGGTAACGTATTAGACATTATGGAAGCGTCATTAATTAAAAATAAATACGAGATTTCTTATCTATTGAAAGAGGAAAGCGCCCTCGCTTCTTTAGAGGCGCTTTTGCGGCAATACGGCGTTGAAGTCAGCAATCGGGGAGCGGTAGCCGAGATGCGGCTCGCCTATCCGATTAAGAAACAACAGCAAGCGTGGTTTGGCTACGTTCAATGCGAGGCGGCTGCGGATGCCATAGAAAAAATTATGGAATCTTTAAAATTGAATCCAGCAGTTTTGCGGGCAATGGTTATTACGCCTCCGGCGACCGGTGTCCGCGAAGAGCGTCCTCGCCAAAAGAAATTTAATCCGGAATTAAAAACCGAGCCGATTAGTAATGAAGCTAGTGAGGTAAGCCGCCCAAAAAGTTTTTCCGGCACGCTGTCTAACGAGGCCTTAAAAGAACAATTAGCCGCCCTGGAGGGCGATGCCAAGAAATTATAATTTGACATCAACCACCTGATACCGGAGACTTTATACATATGAATCTTAATAAAGTATTTATCTTAGGAAGACTGACCGGCGACCCCCAGCTTCGTTCAACGGCGAACGGAACTCAGGTGGCGTCTTTTTCGGTGGCGACTAATCGGGTCTGGAATGACCCAAGTGGCGCTAAAAAAGAAGCGGTGGAGTTTCATAATGTCGTGGTTTGGGGAAGGCAGGCGGAGGTGGCCAGCCGGTTTTTGGTTAAAGGCAGCCTGGTGCTGATTGAGGGCCGTTTGCAGACGCGGGAGTGGGAGGGAAAGGATGGGCAAAAGCGCCGCACTACCGAAATTGTTTGTGAACGGATGCAGCTTGGTCCGCGTCCAATGAATGCCGGAAGCCCGAGAGCAGAAATGTCCGCATCCCAATCAACGCCGGAAATTCCAACTATTAACGTCGACGAACAGGATATTAAAGCCGAAGATCTGCCATTTTAATAATTTTCCATAAATTATGAACCAGTGTTATTTCTGCTCCCAAAACTTAAAAGAGATTGATTATAAAGAATTAGAGCTGCTTAAAAAATTTATTTCCAATCAGGGTAAAATTATCGACCCCCAGTTTTCCGGAACTTGCGCCAAGCACCAGCGCCATCTCGCCAAGGCCATCAAGCGGGCGCGTCATCTCGGTTTATTGCCTTTTACCAGGAGATAAATGGACGAAATTGTTTTTAAGTTTATAAACGGATTTGCCGGCAAAAGCCAATTATTGGATTTAGCCGGAATATTTTTTGCTGATTATTTTGGCTACCTATTGATTACCGGCGTTGCTTACCTGATTTTTTCTGCCGGTGATTGGCGGAAAAAATTTCAGAACTCAACTTTTATTATTTTAAGCATCATAATTTCCAGGGGAATTATAACGGAAATTATCAGATTTTTTTATAATCGGCCGCGTCCCTTTATAGAGTTCGGAAATCTTCCTTTGATTGACCAGGCAAATGTTCCCG
>Ga0209542_10013173_pt1 | contig 14322 bp, 18 predicted proteins | sample RifCSPhighO2_01_FD_184028 | JGI IMG/M metagenome (GOLD analysis project Ga0209542, IMG submission 184028) | Soil microbial communities from Rifle, Colorado - Rifle CSP2_plank highO2_0.1 (SPAdes) (version 2) | ecosystem: Environmental > Terrestrial > Deep subsurface > Rock core/Sediment ...
CTCGTTGGGGTGGTGGAGCGAAAGATGGTCGATGCCGCCGCAGTGGATGTCGAGCGTTTCGCCAAGGTATTTCATTGCCATTGCCGAGCACTCGATATGCCATCCAGGAAATCCCGTTGACCATGGTGATTTCCATTCCATCTGTCGCTTCTGGTCTTTTGGGGAGAATTTCCAGAGAGCGAAGTCTGTCGGGTTTCTCTTTCCTTCCACAACTTCAACCCTTGCTCCAGCCCTCAAGCCTTCGATATTCAGGTTTGCCCATCTGCCGTAATCCTTGAATTTTGACGTGTCGAAGTAGATGCCATCGTCTATTCTGTATGTCAGGCTTTTCTTTTCCAAGGCTTTGATAAGCTCTATCTGCTCCTTGATATGGTCTGTTGCCTTGCACACAATATCTGGTTTTAGGGTGTTAAGTTTTTCTATGTCCTGAAAGAACGCTTTCGCGTAGAATTCAGATATTTCCCAAGCGGTTTTGCCTTCCTTCCTTGCGCTCTTCTCTACCTTGTCTTCGCCTGTGTCAGCATCAGATGTCAGGTGCCCTACGTCTGTGACGTTCATCACATGCTTCACCTTGAAGCCCCTGTAAAGAAGTGCTCTCTTCAAAATATCTTCGAAGATATAGGTTCTTAGGTTTCCTATGTGAGCATAGGAGTAAGCAGTGATTCCGCAAGTGTAAAGGTCTACCTGTTTGCCCTTGATGGGCTTGAACTCCATCAGCTTCCTTCCGCGCGTATTGAACAATTTCATTTGATCACAATTGGAGCAGGGAGGGAGAGTCGAACTCCCTTGGGCAGTTTTGCAGACTGCTACATGGCCGTTCTGTCATCCCTGCATATGAACATTTCCCTGTTACAAAATATAAAAGGAGTACTATTTTAAAGCCCCAAGCTTACTCTTCTTATGAAACTCCTAACCTTCCTCTCGGGCGGCATAGACTCGCCTGTGGCAGCCTACATTATGATGAAAAAGCATAGCGTGGATATGATTAATTTTCATAACTACGACTCAAATGAAACTGCAGCGAAGACAAAGCTGATCAAGCTTCTGGATGTCTTGAGGTCTCATCAGAAAAAAACAAAGCTGCTGTTTTTCCCCTTCAGAGAAATACAGATGCAGATTGTTGAGAAGATTGATCCAAAGTACAGGACAATCATCTACAGAAGGATAATGTTCAGGATTGCAGACAAGATTGCTAAGAAGTATGGATATGACAGATTCGTTACTGGAGAAGCCCTAGGACAAGTGGCTTCGCAGACCCTGCAGAACCTGTATGTCATAAACGAGGCTGCCAAGACGCAGGTTGTCAGGCCTCTGCTTGGCTTTGACAAAGCAGAGATAATCGGACTTGCCAAGAGGATCGGCACTTATGATATCTCGATAAGCGACTATGCTGAGTGCGTGCCTTATTCTGACACATGCACTTCCTTCGCAGCGAAGCATCCTACAACAGCTGCAAGGCTTGACGAGATCAAGGAGATGGAGAGATCTTTGAAGTTTGGCAAGCTAATTGATAAGGCAATGAGGAATCTTATGATTGTCTGATATAGGCATCGGACAATACAAATCATATTTATGCCAATATCTTCTTAACTATTCTCAAAAGTTCTTCAGCAAATTCTATAGCTTCTTTGGCTTCGTCTCCTGCAACTATATCATATTCTTCATAAACTATTTTGTTTCTCTTTTTTCTGTAATTATCAAACAGCCTGATCATCTTGCTTGAAATCTTATCACCGAATTCGGAATGGATAAATTCTATAACAGATAAATGCTTGTATTCTCCTTTAGGTCGATATCCTTTTGAAAACATCAGAGCTCTTCCAGCTTGGAGCATAGCACTGTAAGCTACAGCCAACGTCCAGTCATATTCTTCGCTCTTAAAAATAGCTTCGGCGCTTTTAAGGTTCTTCTCGCCGCGGTTTATAGTTTTCTTGATTAGATTATCATCTATTTTCAACGCTTCTATCATGCCTTTACTTAACAGCTCTTCTAAATTCATCTTCATCCCCAATTATCATTATTACAGGATTTTTAATTATGTCCGCAAGCAAATGATGGTTTTCCTTTATTCTTTTTTCAAACTCCTTTTCAGTCCATATTATATAATTTACTTCCCTTAGCATCTTTCTTTCAAAACCGCTTATTGCATCTATTATATCTGATTGTTTTATGACGCCGACAATTAATAGGTCTATGTCGCTCTTCTCTGTTTCTCTGCCGGATGCGAATGAGCCGTATACTAGCACATACTTTGTATTTTTGTTTTTCAACGCTTCTTTTAAATGCTTTCCCAAGCTTTCAGTTCTCATGAATATTGTCTTTAAAGGCTCATAAAGTGGAGATGTTTTATTGATTTCATAAAATATCATATTTCCTTTTTCTTCTCGTTTAATTATGCCCACATCTATAAGGTTTTTTAGCTCTCTTCTAACAGCGTTCGTATTTTCCTTGGTTAATCTAGCTATCTCTCTTAAATAGAAGTTTTTTTCAGAGTAGAACAGAAATAGCTCCAGCATCTTTATTCTCGACTTCGATCCTATTATCTTTTCAAGCATATACAAATAATGTATACAAAGGTATATAAATGTTGTTCGTTACTCCGATAAATGCATGTTCTTTCGCAGCGAAGCATCCTACAACAGCTGCAAGGCTTGACGAGATCAAGGAGATGGAGAAGAGTTTGAAGGTCGATAAATTGATTCAGAAAGCAATGAAGAATATTCTGACTCTGTAGAAGCTTTAAAAGCTTTCAGAGATTAGCAATTCTATGGTGCAAGAACTCACATACGACAAGGTTCTTCAGGAATCAGATGACATACTAAGACATAGCAACAGGCCGGTAAAATCTGCCACTTACCTAATGCAGTTCATAGGCAAACCTGTAAGTGGTTTTGAGGATTCCTGGGACAGTTCTTTTCTGGCAAACACAACCAAATACCACAAGCTGGCAATATCTGAAGGTCTTTCGAAAGAACTAGGTGAGAGATGGGTCCCAATACCGTTCCAACTTGGCGTTACTGAATTCTTCGATGGGCAGCTATTCAATGCTCTAAAGGACAGATATTTCTGGTTTGACAACGAAGAGACATTGCAGAAAAGGGATGGCAAGGTATACCTTCTCAGGAACCAGAAGTTGGCAAACAAATCCGGGTTCCCAACGATAACTGGAGAGAGAAAAGAGATAACTATTGTAAATAACAGAGTCACGGATACGCTTGCAAGGATAGGTGAATATCAACCAAGGGATGATGTAAGAGATTATGGAATAGATTTTGATGATAATGGCATTGCTTCGCTCTGGTCCGACTGGGCTCCGGACGATGCGTCGTTCTGCGCGGATGCGCGCAGGCCCTCGCTCAGGAATTCCCATGGGCTCTCCGCTTTTGCGAGAGTGTCTAAAGGAAAGAAGGTTGCAGGGAAATTGAAGATGATCAAAGTGTCTGAAGCAGAGTACAGGGAGATGCAGGAGAGGCTTTCTGCTTCTGAGACTAGAGCAAGAGAACTAGAAGAGAAATTAGGGCGTTATGAAGCTTTGGCAGAAGACGCTTCTTTGCGATTGCAAAAAATAAAGAAGAGTTAATCCACGCATTTTCTAGCATGAGCAGCGCAATTGCCATCGTCCTGGGCAGAGTGGATGCATTCAACCGGACATGCTTCTGAAGCATCCTTCCCTTCTGCGAACTCTGCGACCTGTCGGGTCTCAAGCAGGCCTTCTGGAGTTTCTTTGTGCTCAGACTGCGTAAGGTCAGCGAAGCCATCTTGGTCGCTCATCACAAAGAAGTTAGGAGCAACAGCAGCGCAGGCTCCGCAGGCTATGCATTTCCACCTCTCATGAACGATTTTCATCTTTCCATTTTGGGGGCAGTATTTATATATCTTGTGAATCCTCAATTTAGACTCATGCCAGAGGAGCTAAACCCGTTCAAGATCGCGCAGAAACAGCTTGATGAGGCTGCAAAACTGCTGAAGCTTGATCCTAAGACTCATGCCTTATTGAGAGAGCCAAAGAGGATCATAGAGAAAGAGCTCAAGGTAAAGATGGACAATGGCTCTACAAAAACATTCAAAGCATTCAGAGTCCAGTACAACGACGCTAGGGGCCCCTTCAAAGGAGGAATAAGATACCATCCCCAGGAAACTATTGATACCGTGAAGGCTCTTGCTGCCTGGATGACATGGAAGACCGCTGTTGTCAACATACCGATGGGTGGAGGGAAGGGCGGAGTCATCTGCGATCCGAAGAGCATGTCGCAGAGCGAACTGGAAAGGCTTAGCAGGGCATATGCAAGGGAGTTTGCTGATCACTTAGGGTCAAAGATAGATGTGCCTGCTCCGGATGTCTACACAAATCCGCAGATAATGGCATGGATGCTTGATGAATATGAGAAGGTGAAAGGTGTTCATGATCCTGGAATGATAACAGGGAAACCCCTGGAAATAGGGGGCTCAGAAGGAAGAGGTGACGCAACCGCTGAGGGAGTTATCTATACAATAAGAGAAGCTGCAAAATATTTGAAGATCAACCTGAAGGGATCAACTGTTGCTGTCCAAGGATATGGGAACGCAGGGCATTTCGTTGCAACCAAAATGTCTGAGATGGGGGCAAAGGTTGTTGCTGTTTCTGATTCCAAGGGCGGAATCTACTCTGAGAGAGGCATTGATCCAGCGAAGGCTTTTGCATACAAGGAGAAGAACGGTTCTGTACAGGGCTTCCCAGGAACAAAGAACATAACTAACGAGGAGCTTCTTGAGTTGAAGGTTGATATTCTTGTTCCAGCCGCCTTGGAGAACCAGATAACTGGAAAGAATGTTTCTAAGATAAAGGCAAGGCTCTTGGCGGAGGCAGCAAACGGTCCTACAACACCCGAGGCAGATCCGATTCTTTACAAGAACAATGTCTTTGTTATTCCAGACTTCCTCTGCAATGCTGGTGGCGTAACCGTGAGCTATTTCGAATGGGTGCAGAACCTTTATGGTTATTACTGGAAGAGGGACGAAGTGTTCAGGAAATTGGATGAGATAATGACAAAAGCATTCAGGGATGTCCTTGAGATGTCAATAAAGCATAAGGTGAACATGCGGATGGCAGCATACATGATAGCTGTGAAAAGGGTCGCGGATGCGATGAAGCTCCGCGGCTGGGTTTAAAAACTCTGGTTTCTAAAAGTGTTTTATGGGAAGGAAAACTCCTACGCAAAAGCAGATAGATGACCAGTCCAAGGTGATGAAGCATATAGAAGAGGCATGCCTGGTCTCTTCATCTGACATTGAGAAACGTTACGGGAGCGAACTGGACGCGCATTACACCCTAACTTCTTTATGCCGGACCGAAAAGATTGTGAGGATCCTCTTACCCACGAAGAGGCCAAAGGGCTGGAGAGGTCCCCATCTTGATAGGGTGTTTTATTATCTCCCAGAGACAGAGGAGAAAGCTGCAGGAGAGATCGTTAGCTGGTTGCCTTCTGTTCCGGAAGATGATTACACCGCTCTGGGTCATATGTACCATTTTATAGAGGAGTTTCCTGGAGCTCTCCGTGGAGATATAAAAAGGATTTACGATGACAGAAGGAGGTCTGTGTTTCCGAGATGGTGGGAGATATTTAAATAGTCTTTCCTCTTATTAGGAACTGATACAATGGTACACGATGAGCTTGTTTCAGCAGGAGTGCATATCGGTTTGAAGGAGCAGACAAAGGACATGAAGAGGTTTGTCTATAAGATAAGGAACGACGGGCTTGCTGTCTTTGACCTGCAGAACATAGCGAAGAGGATAGAGATAGCTGGCAAATTCCTCTCAAAATTCAACAGCATAATGGTCGTTTCCAGGAAGGCTGTCGCGCACAAGGCAATAAGGAAGTTTGCCGAGGCTGTTGGCGCGCAGGCAATAACAGGAAGGTTCTTGCCTGGAACAATTACCAACCCCTCTTTCAGAGGCTACAGGGAGCCTGAAGTTGTGGTTGTCACGGATCCCCTTGCTGACAAGCAGGCTATGAAGGAGGCGATGAACATGAGGCTTCCAATTATTTCTCTGTGCGACACGTTCAATGAAACAGGGAGCGTTGACCTTGTCATTCCCTGCAACAACATGGGAAGGAAGGCAGTGGGGATGGTTTACTTCTCCCTTGCGAAGGAGATCATGAAGACCAAAGGGCAGGACGCTTCCAGCCTTAAGCTGGAGGAGTTCTTTGTTCCTGAAGAGAGGCAGGAGAGGATGGAAAGGACAGACAGGCCTGAGAGAAGGGACAGAATGGGCAGGGGCGGACGCTCTGAGAGACCTCAGAGAAGGATGCCTGGAAGAAGGTAATCATTCCTTTGTTTTCCTTTTCAGATCAGATACAATTTAACCTTTATTTATATGAAAAACAATAGGGGTCCTATGAAGGATATCATACTGAAGCATGCTCTGCTGAATGCGCAGCAGTACGATGGCAAGGCTAGCATTGGGTCTGTTCTTGGAAAGGTTCTTGCAGAGAATCCTGCCTTGAAGAAGGATGTCCCTAAGGTCAAAGCGGAGATTGAGAAAACAGTTGAACAGGTTAATTCTTGGTCTCTGGAGAAGCAGAAGAAGGAACTAGCTAAACTTGGTGATGTATCCAGACCTGAGAAGGAGCAGAGGGTTGGATTGCCTCTGCTTGATAATGCAGTAAAGGGGAAGGTTGTGATGAGGATGGCTCCGAATCCAAACGGCCCTCTGCATATCGGCCATGTCAGACCTGCCCTGCTGAATGATGAGTATGTGAAGATGTACAAGGGCAAGTTCATTCTGCGGTTTGATGATACGGATCCCAAAGGAAAGAGACCGATGAAGGAGGCTTATGACTGGATAAGGGAGTCCCTGCAATGGCTAGGCGTCAAGATTCACAAAGAAACAAAGGCTTCAGAAAGACTTCCTGTCTATTACAGATATTTCGAGAAGCTGCTGGAGATGGGCAAGGCATATATCTGCAACTGCAACCCTGTCCATTGGAGAGAATTGAAGGCAAGAGGAGAAGCCTGTCCATGCAGAGACTTGTCTGAGTCATCTGCAGGAGAGAGATGGAAGGAGATGCTGAAGGATGCGGAGGAAGGTTCCATGGTTGCAAGAATCAAAACAGACATTAACCATCCTGATCCTGCTGCAAGGGACTTTGCGGCGTTCAGGATAATCGACGAGCCTAACCATCCTGTCACAAAAAACAAATACAGGGTCTGGCCGATGCTTGACTTCGCCTCTGCTATAGATGACCATGAGTTCGGCGTGACGCATATCATAAGGGGGGTTGATCTGATGATCAGCGAGATCAGGCAGAAGTTTGTCTATGATTATTTCGGCTGGGACTATCCTGTAACAAGGACGAATGGAAAGCTATTGGTAGAGGGAGCAGTCCTTAGCAAAAGCAAGATACTTGAAGGCATCAGGTCTGGCATGTACAGCGGATGGGACGACCCTAGGCTTCCCACACTCAGCGCACTGAAGAGAAGAGGATTCTCCGCTGAAGCTATCAGGGATTATATTGTTGAGGTTGGGGCGAACCCTATAAATGTTATTCTGGACTGGAAGGCTTTGGAGTCTCATAACAGGAAAGTAATCGACAAAGATTCTAACAGATACTTCTTTGTTGCTGAGCCAGTTGAGATAACCCTAAGCAAGGTCCCTATGAAGTCTGCTAAAGCCCCCCTTTATCCAGGAAAGAGGAAATACAGGAGGATACCTGTAGGAAAGAAGCTGGTTGTCGACAGGATAGATTTCGTTGCAAACAGGGGGAGGGAGACAAGGCTTATGCATCTATGCAACGTGAAGCTTGACAAGGCTGCGAAGTTTACAGGGAAGAGTGTGAAGGACATTCCAAAGATCCATTGGCTCGACGGAAAGACACTGAAGGCGAAGCTTGTGATGCCAGACGGAAAAGTTGTTAGCGGATTAGCTGAGATAAACCTGAAGAAAGCCAAAGCAGGAGAGACTGTTCAGTTAGAAAGAATTGGATTTGCCAGAGTAGATTCCAACAAAAAAGAGCTGGTAATGTATTATGCTCATCGCTGATTCGACACCTTTAAATACCTTAGGAAACGAATAGACACTACTTTAGAACTAATGACATGAGGTGATGATATGGATGACATAGTATTGCATGCAGTGGAAGTGGCCAAGAACACAGGAAAGATCAGAATCGGGACCAATGAGGTCACAAAGGCTGTTGAGCGTGGCTTAGCAAAGCTTGTTGTTGTAGCGGATGATGTTACACCCAAAGAAGTTGTAATGCATCTTCCTATGCTCTGCAAGGAGAAGAACATCAAGATTGCCACTGTCAAGAGCAAGCAGGAGCTGGGAAGGGCTGCTGGACTTGATGTCACTGCTGCTTCAATTGCGATAACAGAACCCGGAGATGCAAAGAAGCAGATCGAGGAGTTGTAAGGTGCTTCTGAATGGCTGAAGTGACTCCTGCAGAAGTTGTACAGTTAATGGGAAGGTCAGGGGTAAAGGGCGTTATGCAGATTCGTTGCAAGTTGCTGGAAGGGCCGGAGGCTGGCAAGATACTGGCAAGGAACGTTGTCGGTCCTATAAGGCTTGGTGATATTATTCTTCTAAGAGAGACTGAAATGGAAGCTTCCGGAAGCCTTGAGGTGAGGTAATGGCTCTATGCTCGTTCTGCTCTTCACAGATAGAGCAGGGCACAGGGAAGATGTTCGTAAAGAACGACGGGACAATTTTCTGGTTCTGTTCTAAGAAATGCGAGAAGAACTTATTGAAGCTCGGAAGGCAGAGCAAGAAGTTCAAGTGGGCCAGAAAGAAGAAGTGAAAAAATGATAGACCCTTCAACAGTAAAGGAATTAGTTAAAACTTACGGTCCAGATGGCATAAGGCACCTGGAGAAGAAAGGTGTCAGCGATGCTGACATGGTATCAAATCTTTCTATGACATATAGCCCTGAGGTTCTGTCGCAGTATCTTAGAAAGGCGGGATGGGGAAGGGCCAGAATAAAAGGCGCACTAGATGAGCTTCGCTGGGGCAGCTTTAATGAGATGCTGCTTATCGCTTATGATGCGGGCTCTTGGAAACTGAAAGAGGGGAGGACATTCCAGGCCGGAGGTGGCGTATGGAGGATTGAGAAATTCAGATACTTGCCCCAAACCGACTCCGGAGGCGATCTTACAGTTGCGGACTGCAAGCTTGTCAGTGGCAAAGTATCCGAATACTTAAAGAAGTTCGTGAATGACAGAAGTATAGAATTATCCGCTTCTGTGCTTGGAAACATTGTCAACCCAGAACAGCTTTAATACAAGTTAGCCATATTTTTCTATGCGCATTTTGGTTCTTGGCGGTTATGGGGGTATGGGTTCTGTTGCGGTAAGGGACCTTGCTGATTCTAAAGTTGAGGAGGTAATGGTTGCCGGGCGCGACATAGAAAGAGCGAAGGCGGTTGTTGACCAATATACCAATGCAAGTGCAGTACAGATGGATGCACAGGACAAAAATCTTGCTGATAAGATTAAGCTATTGAAACCTGATGTCATTATCAATGCTGTTCAGTACCAGTTCAATCTTCTTGCTATGAATGCTGCCATCAGAGCAAAGGTACATTATATTGATCTCGGCGGTCTTTTCCATATGACAAAAAAGCAGTTGAAACTGCATGAGAAAGCCAAGCATGCCGGCGTTCTCTGTTTGTTGGGTATGGGATCCACACCTGGAACAACAAATGTTATGGGCTCCTATCTTGCCAGAAAATTCGACAGGATTGAGCAGGTTTCCATAAGAAGCGGATGGAGGATTATACAGAAGTTGAAGAAGCCTGTAATCCCATACTCACCCAATACTATTCTTGACGAGTTCCTCATGCCTGCCCCTATATTCTCTAATGGAAAAATAAAATTTGTCAAGCCATTAAATACGAAGGTTGTTTTTGAATTCCAGAAACCTCTGGGAAGGGTCTCAGGGCATTATACTATACACTCAGAGCTTGCAACCATGCCGAAGAACATCGGGAAGGGTGTGAAGAGAGTGGATTTTGCCGTTGCTTATCCTTCAGAATTTACCAACCTTGTGGAATCCATAATAAAGAAATATAAGAAGAAGGAGCAGCAGATTGAGGCATTGAAGAAAGCTACTGTAACGCTTTCAAAGGACCCTGTTGATATTGATGGGCAGAGGGTTGAGATATTTGGATTCAAGAGCGGAAAACCTCTTACAGAAAGGATTGACGTAATAACAACCTACTATAAGAAATGGCAGAGAGGTTCTGCCATTGACACAGGCGTTCCTCCATCCATAGCTGCGCAGTGGATAGCAAAGGGGAAGATCAGGAGCAGGGGGGTCCTTGCCCCAGAAAATGTTTTCAAAGGTTTGGAGCTGGCATATTTCAAAGAGCTCTATAAGCACACGGGCGGAAACATGAAGATCTGGGAGTTTGTCAACGAAAGAAGAAAGCGCTTGTGGTGATTATCTCTTCAGCCCCACGCCCCTTTTTATCTTATGGCCAACAGCTTTGGTTCCTTCATCATATGCCACGAGCGTTTTTGCGATTTCTTCTTTGTCATGGGAATATGACAGGTAAAGAGGCTCTTCTATGTCAGCGTCTGTAAGAACGCCTCTTTTTATCAGCTCCAGCTGCATCATCGGATACCTTCCAAGTTCGCACTTCCTCAGGTCCCTCCATTCCCTTACCTGTTCCTGCTCTGTAAAGGCTATCTGGAACATTCCCGGGACGCCGTTTATCACATGCGGTATCCTGTAATCAGTCAGAATGTCTTTGAGTCCCTTTATCAGGAGCGATCCTATCTTTCTGATATAATTTATAACCCTCCTTTTCTTCAGTTCATCTAGCGTGGCATTGACTGCCGCAAGGGAGAGTGGATTGCTTGAGTATGTCCCTCCATGCGAAACCTTCCCGGGCCCTATATATTCCATGTATTCCCTCCTTCCTACCAATGCAGAGACAGGGTAGCCGTTGCCCATTGCCTTTGCTATCGTTGCAAGCTCAGGCTTTACTCCGAAATATTTCTGGGCGCCGCCAATATCGACTCTGAACCCGGTCTTGACCTCGTCAAATATAAGAAGCATTCCATACCTTTCGCACAGCTCTTTCAGGTGCTGGAGGTAGCCCGCTTCTGGCATGATTGCTGCGGCATTGCCCATTATGGGCTCTGTTATTATCGCCGCCGCTTCATTCTTGTATTTTTTCACGGTCTTTTCTATTGCATCGAACTGGTTCCAGCGTTCAATAATTATATTGTCCCGCATGTTTTTTGGCATTCCTAATGACTGCCTGTGCGGAACCTGGTCATAGCTCCTTGACGGGTGGTCGAAGGGGGGCTGTGTTGACCAGAGAACATTGTCATGAATGCCATGGAAGTGGCCTTCGAATTTTATTATCTTATCCCTCTTTGTGACTGCTCGCGCAACCCTTATTGCTGTCATAGTGGCTTCTGTCCCTGTGTTGGAAAACCTGAGCATTTCTGCGCAGGGCATGAGTTTCTTTATCTTCTTGGCAACTGCTATCTCCATTTCATGCCCAGCTGCATATATAGCCCCGTATTTTGTGGCTTCCTGGACCTTCCTGGTGACAAGACTATAATCATGTCCAAGTATTACAGGACCATAACCCAGCCTGTAGTCAATGTATTTGTTTCCATCAACATCCCACATGTATGCGCCCTTTGCCCTGTCTACAAAAAGTGTGCAGGGAAGCCCAACGGGACAGATGCCTCCCCTCCAGACTCTTGCGTTAGAACTCACACCAGCCGGAAGGATCTTTAGCGCTTCCAGATAAAGCTTGAACGATTTTTTGTATCCCTTGTATTTCATCATGGCTCACCATAAACTACGCAATGCCAAGGCTTTCTTGCCATGCCTGAGATATCTATGTAGATGTGCTTGACATTTGTATACTCTTCGAATGAGTAGAGCGACATGTCCTTTCCGAAGCCGCTCTGCTTGTATCCTCCGTGCGGCATCTCCGAAGCAAGGACGCCATGTTCATTGATCCAGACTGTTCCGAACTTCAATGAATTTGCAACTTTCATAAGCTTCGCTATGTCCTTGCCCCATACAGAGGAAGCCAGGCCGTAGACAACATCATTTGCCTTCTGTATTGCCTCGTCTAGGGTCTTGTATTTTATAACAGACAAGACAGGTCCGAATATCTCCTCTTGGCAGATTCTCATGTTCTGCTTCACGTTTGTGAAGATGGCTGGTTGCATGAAGAAGCCTTTGTTCCCGATACGTTTTCCGCCATATACAAGCTTCGCTCCCTGCTGAATGCCGCTCTTGATATATGCCTCAACTCTACCTCTCTGTCTTTCGGATATCATAGGACCCAGATCCACATGCTTCTTCATAGGGTCACCTATCCTCACCTTCCTCATCTCAGCAACAAGCAGCTTGACAAATCTGTCGTGAAGTTTTTCTGGAACATAAACCCTTGTTGCTGCCGTGCAGTCCTGTCCGCTGTTCCATACTGTGGCTACAACCGCTCCCTTGGTTGCAGCATCAAGGTCAGCGTCTTCCAAGATGATCAGCGGGGCTTTTCCTCCCAATTCCAAATGCAGCCTTTTGACTGTTGAAGATGCCTGTTTCATTATCTCCCTTCCAGTTGATGTATCGCCTGTCAAAGAAATCATGTCAACCTGCGGATTTGTTGCAAATTCCTTTCCTATTATTTCTCCGGGTCCTGTTACGACATTGAAGACTCCTTTCGCTATTCCTACTTCTTCCACAAGCTTAGCGAATTCGAGAAGCGTCAGAGGCGTATAGGAGGCAGGCTTGACAACAACGCAGTTGCCTGCTGCAAGCGCGGGAGCAATCTGCCAGATTGCTACGTAAAGAGGATAGTTCCATGGCACGATGCAGCCTACAACCCCGATCGGCTCCCTTCTGATTATGCTTGTCCCCAGTCCGACATGATGGCCGTGCGCAGAGAAATCAACATACTCCGCAGCCGCTTTTCCTTCCAGTGTCCTGCATGCTCCGGCAAAAAATCTTAAGTTATCTACGATAAAGGGCATATCGCTCTGCAAGGAGTACTTTATTGTTTTTCCCACGTTCATTGATTCTATCTTCGCAATCCTTGCAGAGTTTTTCTCGAGAAGATCAGCAAGCTTCCAGATGTAAGATGCCCTCTCTCCTACGGTCATCCTTGACCATTCGCCCCTGTCAAAGGTCTTCCTTGCCGCAGCAATAGCTTTCTTGGCATCCCTCGCGTCTCCAAGGGGTACCTTGGCTATGACTTTCTCTGTTGCTGGGTTGATGACATCAAAGGTCTTTCCAGATTCAGAAGCAGCCCATTTTCCATCAATATACATTTTGTATTTTTGCATCATGGAAGATTTTACACTTTTCTTAGACTTAAAGGTTATGTATATCTATTTTTATGAAGGAGAGCTAGTTAATTCTTTTCGAAATACGAATTGTTTTTACAAGGATCTAGAACAAGCCTAAAGCCATTCTTTAGAAGAAAATCCACACCAATAACGCTCGGAAGGCTCTGTGATATAGCTCTAACCTTTTCATTCATCTTCCTGCTTTCGGTTAATCTTATATCAGTTAGGGTCAGTTTTTCTACCTTTTTATCATTTGTTTTGAAGTAAACATCCATGCCATTTATTTTATGTCCTATCAGAAAACCGCCTCCCCAACCATAGATAGCTTCCCCCTCATCTATATCAAATGGTATTTTCAGATTGAGTGCATCACCCTCACCTATCATCGTTCGGGGGGCCCCAGAGTCTATAATGAATCTTACCCTTCCCAGGGCTCTATATCTTGGAATCCTGACTGTAGCTGTTACAAAGAACCTGTTGGTGGACTGGTCGAAATCAATCGGTATCTGAATACGCTCACCTAGATTACAATTATTATGTTCTTTTCTCTCATGAATTCTATTGTTGTCATTGCAGAATTAATGCCACGTGATTCTAGATGGCTTATGACATCTTCAATTCTTTTTCCATGTGCTATGATTTTCTCATTCTTAATTGCTACGAATTCATTCTCGTATTTTTCTCTGATTGCTTCGTAGTTCTTCATCAGGAATCCATTGTCCCTTTTGGCTTCATTTAGCATTTGTAGCTCTGTTTGCATAAAATTATTTTGCATTTTGGAACATTTAAAGATTTTCTGATTTTTATAGTCAATTCACTCCCCTTAGAGTGAATAGGGTATAAAAGGGTTCGTCAATTGGCTAAAACCCCTGAAAGCTTTAAATAACTACTTTGTGATATTGTAAGTTCCTATGCTTCCGCTTGAATTCGTGAAATTTCTGCGAAGAATGGAACTGGGAGAATACGAGGCAAAGACATACTCGGCTCTTGTTGCGCACGGCCCCCTTTCGCCCTCCGAGGCTGCTG
>Ga0209542_10013174_pt1 | contig 14321 bp, 16 predicted proteins | sample RifCSPhighO2_01_FD_184028 | JGI IMG/M metagenome (GOLD analysis project Ga0209542, IMG submission 184028) | Soil microbial communities from Rifle, Colorado - Rifle CSP2_plank highO2_0.1 (SPAdes) (version 2) | ecosystem: Environmental > Terrestrial > Deep subsurface > Rock core/Sediment ...
CGCAGTATTCGGTAAAAAACGGCTTATCCTCGGTCGGAGTAGCTCGCTACACCTTCCTCGTCTGCACCGTTTTTTCCTCGAATACTACGAATCTTTGGATTGCGATAGGGTTTTGAAATGAGTTCTAGAGTTAGAACTTGGGGAGAAGATTTTTTTTACGCGACCTGTTATACTCAAAAAGGCTCGAAGTTCCTACCCCGAAAGTTATTCCCAAGGAGGTCGTATCTGTAAGTTAGGCCACGCTTAAACTTTGGGCCTCGCGAGCAGGGAGGTTTCAGTTCTTTTTTCTGAATGCCGTCCTCTCTGTTTGCGTGTAATTTGAGCATGATTGCTAGACGGACTGCCATGTCCGTTTTTTGTTGGTTTGCGGTAATGAGTTATAAAAATCCTAAGATTCCACACTTTTTTCTTTTCCTCTGTATAATATGTCTCATGGAATTTACCGCGCTGTATAGAAAATATCGACCACAGAAGTTTGATGACGTGGTCGGGCAGGATCATATTGTGAGTGTGCTTGAAGGCGCGGTGAAGCGAGGTGAAATTGCCCATGCATATCTTTTTTCGGGTACTCGCGGAACGGGGAAGACGAGCGTTGCGAGGATACTTGCAAAAGAAATTAAAACCACAGCGACGGATCTTGTCGAAATTGATGCGGCATCGAATACGAGCGTGGAAGACGTTCGGTCTTTGAATGAGTCTGTGCACAGTCTTCCTTTTGAATCAAAATACAAGGTCTACATTATTGATGAGGTGCATATGCTTTCAAAATCTGCATTCAACGCGCTTTTGAAAACACTTGAAGAGCCGCCCAAGCACGTGGTATTTATTCTTGCGACGACGGAAATGGAAAAATTGCCGGACACGGTAGTTTCTCGCTGTCAGGCTTTTGTCTTTCGAAAGCCGACGCAGAAGATTCTGTCTGATCAAATAAGGAAGGTTTCAAAAAAAGAGGGGTACACAATTGAAGACGATGCGGCGGAACTGATTGCGCTTTTGGGAGACGGATCGTTCAGAGACGCGCTTGGAATTTTACAGAAAGTGATGAGCGCGACAGAGAAGAAAACGATTGATGCAGAATCGACTGCGAAGGTAACCGGCGCACCAAGTACGAAAATAATAGGACGAATTATTAGCGGTATTGCAAACAAAAATGCAGACGAGACACTGGGCGCTGTAAAAGAGGCGGTGGACGCAAACACTGATATGAAAACATTTTTGAAAATACTACTTCATAAGATGCGACTTCTCCTACTTTTGAAATATGCTCCAGAGATGAAAGAGACGATTAAATCCCAACTATCCGGTGAAGAATATAAGGAATTCTCATCACTTGCTTCTGACAAGGCAAAAGAGATTAATTCAAAGACGATCCTCGAGCTTCTCGAGGCATTCACTCGCTTGCCATACGCTGCAGTACCACAACTTCCTCTCGAAATAGCAGTAATAAATATTTGTAGCGGTTCTCGTTAACAAAATCACTCTGAACTATTTATCCTCGGTTCAAAATTTCAACCCCAATTTCCATTGAGGGGATTGTGCATCCTGTGGTAAAAAAGGAAAAAAATGATCGATTTTTGGACATACGTTATATTACGCGATCGCGTAATATAACGTATGTGTACTCCGAAGCGTTGTCTATAATTTGAACTCCTTCTTCAAAGCGAGCTCATTATCGATTGTCTCTGCGATAATACTACGCACATATTTTCGCAAATTATGATATTCAATTATAAAATCGAGTTCATTCGCGCATTGCCATGGGCAGACAAAAACAGATTTTTGAAGCTCAATAAAGCCCATTTGTTTAAGATGTAGACGGAGTGAGTCTCGACTTGTTTTTGACGATTCAGGTATATCAAAAATAACAATTCGCCATTTTTTATCCCAAGTACTCATGCGCTGTATTTTTAAATGTCGAATATTTCGTGTTATGGCGAATTGTCTTCCTCTCTTACTCAATAGTGCTGTCGTAGTACCATCGGCATTTTCTTTCATTTCAATCAGTTGTGAGCGATATAAGGCATTAATTGCGTCGTCGAGAGCGCGCCTATTGATTGATTGCCATTCTTTACGCAGAACAGTGAAGGTTCTGTAGTATCTTTTTGGTGATTGTGTTAATCCGAGCAGAACTCCCCCTAAGAGAAGAAGTAGTATTTTTTGCTGAACGTAGCCGATTTTTTGTTTATTTTTTTTCTTTATCATTAATTTCTATTTTACGTTATATTACGCGATCGCGTAATATAACGTAAAATGAAATTATAACAATGAATTCTTAAAACGAATAGAAAAAATATTGGCATTATGTATAATGGTCTACTACGCGTCAGAGTAAGGTTAAGTTCAAAATTTTTACGAATAGTAACGGGATGGGTACACGAAATTAATAGGCAGGTAGAGAACATTTCATTGAATAATACTTAGTGAAATTTCGTCAAAAAAAGTCGATCGTGCGCAGAATTGGGGGGTCGTCTAACGGTAGGACAGCAGCCTTTGAAGCTGTTTATGAAGGTCCGACTCCTTCCCCCCCAGCCCGAATAAAACTTGTGTCAGAAGGAGCGAATTTTTCCCGCGCGGCGCGAAGCGCCGCGTATGCAGGAGAAGGATTTTCTCGGACTTTTTTGTCGTGCAGAGTGAGGTTCGATCCGAAGATTTTCTGCTTGCCCGTTCGTAGACTTGGCGAAGTCGGGGAGAGAGGTTTTTTGGAGGGGAGGTCGTTCCTTTTAGCCGTTTTCTCAAGGGTTGAAGCGGTTTCAACCCATTCTCGCATAGGTTCGATCCACGAAGTGGCATCTCTTTCCAATCTCTCAATTTTCTCTTCAAAACTTTTCTTTTCAGAGAAAAGTTTTGAACGTTCTCGCAGGTAAGTTTCTCGGTCAATATCTTGAGCGAGATAGATATCAAGCAGTCTTTGGATCTTTTCGGAAATAGCAGAAACCCTGTTTCTTAAATTCGTTCCGCGATTTCTGATTGCTCATAAAGCCTCAGAAAAATCTTTCAGCTCTCAAGGCATTTTTGAAGAAAGAAGGGTACGCACTCACTGCAGAAAGGCGGATCAACATCTTCGTGATTTACTGACGTTCGCCGATTGAGTTAATACCGGAGTACCCAAAAAGGCCATGGTTATCAACACATTTTGGCTGCATGATTCTTAACCTAATACACGAACGTCAGTAGTAATGAAAGATGTCTCTGCAGGTGCCCTGCAGTTTTTTATTATTCGATGATTTTTTGAACTTTCTTCTAAGACTTGGTGAAAGGTCAAGCTTTTGATAGCTTGTTTATATATGAAAAAAATAATTGTGGGTGTAATCATAATTGTCCTTATTATTCTGGGTTTTTCTGTAATCCAGCGTTCGCCAAAGAAGGCGGAGGTTTTGGGAGGTGAATATTCGTTGGTGACATATAGCGAGACAAATGCGACTACGACGTTTGGTACCCTCTATGTGGAGTTTGCCGCAGAAGCGTCCGACACGCTGAATGCGTGGATTGATTTTGATAGCGACGGCGCATTTAGCGACACTGAAAAAGTGGTATCCGATTTTCCATTTAAATCTCAAAAAAATTGGAAAAGTGGTTTTGGGGTGAAATTTCCGAGCGAACTTCCGGAGGCACCTGTTGTAAAAATTGAATTGGCAAATGGGGATACTGAAGAAAGTGCACTTTCTGTTACGGAAAGCCCGCGCGCTGACTTGCTCGATTTGGACACTACGACAGATTTTGAAAATTCCATGAAAGGCTGGGGAATCGATATCGCTCACGCACAGGAGTCCGTTACGAGTGCGTATCGTCCGGGCGTTTCTGACATCGGCCAGAGGATTGCTGAATGTGCTCCAACCGCCGCGGCAAATAGTATTATTTCGCTCGCGACAGAGCACGGCACAGCTCTCACAGATTTACCTACTCCAACTGAAATAATTGATGAATTGAAAGGTGAAATGGACTGGACTCCAGCGAACGGTGTTTTGCCGGATGATTTTGTTGAAGGGAAAACGCGCTGGGCTGTCACGCACGGACTTCCAATTGTTACCGAAAAAGTAGGAGATCAGCATGGGCTCACAACTCTCCAAGCACTTCTCGATGCTATGGGAAGCGAAGAAGGTGCGGCGGCGGAACTGCGTATAAAGTTTGCGCAAAATGGGAAAACAACAGGCGGGCATATGGTAACGGTCGTAGGTGTTCATATTACAGGTGACGAAGTTTATATTGATGTGAATGATCCAAAAACTCCCGAGGGAACCGAGACATATCGGATTAGTGGAAACACGATCGAGAATTATCCTTATGAGGGCGATGCGATTCTTTCGTGGGGCTTCGTGCAGAGATGGCAGCCGCCGACAGGCACAGCACTCGACGCTATGACACCAGAAGAGATTTCAGGTATCAGAAGTGCGGTTGGCGACACGGAGAAGATAAAAGTCATCGTAGTCGAGGGTAAACATATTCCAGTGTCTCTCGTTCACATCGGGCAGGGGCCGGAATGTAAAATGGGGGATAAGGAAATGCCCCATTGGCATGCATATGTGGGCTCGAGCGCGAAAGCGCTTGACGGTACGGTAATGACCGACCCAGGTGGGTGCGGTTACGGGATGGCGATCAATATTCCGGTGATTGATGTCGAGATTCAATAAGAATATCGAGGTGGTATAATAATCATATGGACAAAAAGTTTGATGCGGATTTCATAAATAAAAAAGTTCAAAAGGAAATCATTTTTTTCCTTAAGGATGAATCTGAATTGAAGGCTGACGTTGAATACGTGTTCAAGATTGCCATGCCCGACAGACCAAAAGCTTATCTCATGCTTCAGTTTGCGAAGGCCTTAAAGGTAAAGGAGGAAAAAATAATGCCTTTTGTGATGGTTGCAGATCTCATGATGGCGGCTGCAATGAATAATGACGACATAATAGACGACAATGCTGAACGATGTGGCGAAAAAGTCTTGTGGAAAGTTAAAGGTATCAATCTGACTATCATTGTGACGGATTATATGTATGCTTTGATTTTTTCAATATTAAAAAAATACAGGCCAAATATAGGTCACGCTGATTTTCCTGCATACCAAAAATCGGAAAATTTATTGCTGGACTATTTTCGAATAATGAACATTGCTCAATACAATACGACCGTGAGCTCACGATCATTGGCAAAATTCACTTTGAAAGACCTTGAGAATCTTGCGACAAAAAAAGCGAGTCTATTATTTCAATTTTGTACGGTCGTGCCCGCTTATTTTGCGAATCAATATGTAGAAGATTTAGAAAATTTCGGTTATCAGCTTGGAATTGCTCGTCAGTATATAAGTGACATTCAGGATTTTATGAAGGTGCCGGGTGACAATTATAAAGATGGAATGCGAATGGAGGATTATTTTACACATCAACCTAATCTGGTACTCATTTTGATTGGAACTTCAGAAAAGTTGAGTGTTGAAGAAAAAAAATGGTTTTATAAGAATTGGACGAATTCAGTTTCGGAGAAGGATAGAGGTAGTATCACAACAAAAGTCGTGCAATTCGTTCGTAAAACAGATGCAATTCTGGAAGCAAAAAAAGTGTTGAAGAAAATTCAGAAAAAGTTAAAAAAATCCCTTTCCAATCTTCCTAATGAAGAATTCAAAAAAAATATGTCAAAATGGGCATTCCGCTCTTTTCCGATTGACTAATTGAATATACGGCCATTCGCTTTCAGTATTTGACGGGAGGCCCTTTCTATTTATCTTTAAATACAGTACGGTTAGGCGCATGTCTCGAGGAGAAGTTATAGTTCGGTTCGACAAGGTGTCGTTTAGTTTCGGTATTAAAAAGCCCGTTCTCGATGAGGCGGATTTTTCCGTGCGTCGGGGAACAAAGACTACATTCATGGGTCAAAACGGTGCGGGTAAAAGTACCATCTTCAGTCTTATCACAAAAGTGAATGTTCCAGAATCTGGCAACATTTTTATTTCTCAAGGACTCTCGATCGCAACGGCCCGGCAAGTCATACCTCGCGATGAGATGGATGTCACAGTTCGCGATTTTTTTCAGAAGGCGTTTCCCAAGACAGTTTATGATATTGATCCTCGTATTGATGCGGTCTTGGAAGTTGTCAATCTACACGCCAAACACGAAAAGTTGATACGAGCGTTTTCGGGCGGACAACAAGCTCGATTGCTTCTTGCGTACGCTCTTATTCAAGATCCGGATCTTTTGCTTTTGGATGAGCCGACGAATAATCTCGACAAAGACGGCATCGCGCACTTAACTAAATTCTTGGTGGATTACAAAAAGACATGCATCGTTATTTCACACGACGCAGCTTTTCTCAATGCATTTACCGACGGCGTGCTTTATCTTGATGTATTTACGCAAAAGGTGGAGCAATATGTAGGAAACTATAATGATGTGGTTGCGGATATTTCAATCCGTATCGAAAAAGAGAATAGGAAAAATGCCCAGTTGGCGAAAGAAATTCAGGAAAATAAGGACAAGTCTAACTTTTTTGCAAATAAAGGCGGTCAGATGCGGCTCGTCGCGAAACGTATGCGCGAAAAAGCAGAGGAATTGGAAGAGGAGATAGTTGATGTTCGGCGGGAAGACAAAACGATCCGGTCGTTCACCATACCTTCACAAGGAGAACTATCGGGAGAGCTTCTGGAAATAACATCATTTCTCACGATAAAAAACCATAAACCCATAGAACGAAAGAAAAAAATCGTTCTCCGGAAAAATCAGCATTTGCTGCTTTCCGGACCGAACGGTATCGGCAAGAGCACACTCTTGGAGTCATTGGCATCAGGAAAAGCAAAAGGCACCAAGATTGCCGACGGCGTACGTATCGGATATTATCGCCAGGATTTTTCAAACCTTGATTTTGAAAAGACCGTGTACGAGGAACTTGCTAGCGTTATGGATAAATTATTCGAAGACCAGCTTCGTTCCACCGCGGCTGGTTTTTTAATAACAGGGGAATTAGTCAATACGAAGATCGGAAGTTTATCGGAAGGGCAGAAAGGCCTGGTGGCGTTTGCTCGGCTAGTCCTACAACGGCCAGGACTTCTTATCTTCGACGAGCCGACGAACCATATGAATTTTCGTCATCTGCCCGTTCTAGCAAAAGCGCTCGACGAGTATCAGGGGGCGATGATTCTGGTGAGCCACGTTCCCGAATTTGTTAAACAGATCCGGATCGACGACATACTTGATCTCGAAAAGTAAAAGCTCATTTCGCGTGCTTTGTTCAACTCTACTCATACGCACAAAGCACAAACGCATACATAACGGAATTTTGCAAAAGACTAGAATATAAACGCGGGTGGATATATACTTTAGGTATGTCATTAAACTATCGAAAGCTTGAGCGGGTGGTGAAGGGGTACGCGAATCACTCTCGGTTGCGAATAATGGATTTGCTAAAAAAAGAGCCGGAATTGTCGGTGGATGAGATTGCGGATAAGCTCGGAGCAGGATATATGAATACGTCGGATCACCTGCGCCGGCTCGCCGTCGCGGGATTGGTATTGAAACGAAATGACGGGAGCAATGTTCGGCATAAGCTGACGCGTCGCGCAGATAACATTTTGGAATTTTGCAAAAGACTAGAATGATTGCGGAGCGTCCAAAGTCCACAGGTGTGCTCTGTGATTTCTGAAGGTTGGAGTAGGACACGCGACTTACACATCGGGGTTGGAACGCCGCCTTTTATGGAAAGACACAATTGCGTTATTGCGCGTCCGCAAATTTTGAGATAAAGTCACATCGGGGTTTGCTCTATGAATAATGCAGAACTTATTGAAAAGATAAAGAAAATTCGGTGTGCTATTCGGTATCACAGGGATCAGGTTGAAGACGACCGTTGCTGGCTTGATGATTACTTGGTTTGGGCCGAACTTCCGGATTCACCGCCACCTCGCAATCTTACACTCCAGCAGAAATTACTGAAATGCGAGATTTTTTATGCAAATCGTCGGGCAGATGAGCCTGATCCTCGAAGCGAACAAGCGATTTTAGATCCTGCACTTTGGGATCGGGATTTGGAAAAGATGTCGCTTATCGAATTGGCGCAGACAAAAGCAACCTTATTGTTTGTTGTGGGATACCATCGGGATTTGGAGGAAGTAGAAAGGCGGGCACGAACAATTAAGGACGACAGGGATCTTTACTCGATCGCGCTACCAGAAAAAATTCCTGCAGATTTTCGTCTTCCGCCGCGAGATGAATTCTTGGGACGCGCGAAATCGGGGGCGGGATGTCCGAATTTTTGGGATAGTCACGAGCACTGTGGGAGGGAATGTAATCTTTATGAGTGGGGACCGTGTAAATAATGTTCCAGCAAGTCAACATTCAACCGCCTGCAGAGCGGTTTTTTTATGAGGTTTTATGTTAGGTTAAGGAGAAATGATGAAGCGAGATATCATATGGGATGTCGCGGTAATTGGCGGAGGGCCTGCGGGAATGATGGCGGCCGGGCGGGCCGCGGAGCGTGGGCGGCGCGTGCTTTTGCTTGAGAAAAATCCGTCGCTCGGAAAGAAACTCCTCATTACGGGAGGCGGCAGATGTAATGTCACGAACAATAAACCTGATATCCGGGTTATGCTCGCAAAATACAAAGAAAGCGATAAATTTCTCTTCTCGGCATTTTCACAGTTTGCAGTCGCCGACACCCTGCAGTTTTTTAATGCTCGCGGAATGGCTATTAAAGAGGAGCCAGAGGGCAGAATGTTTCCTGTTTCAAATTCAGCAAAATCCGTGTGGGATGTCCTTGTCGAATATATGAAAAAGACAGGGGTTGCGGTCGAGACGAATAAAAATGTTGTTGGTGTTACGATTGATAAACAGACGGACGAAGTAATTATCGCTCTTGCTGATAAATCCGTAATTCGTTCTCGCAAATGCATAGTCGCGACGGGTGGAACTTCGCGACCCGAGACCGGCTCAACGGGTGAAGGGTTCAAATGGCTGAAAAAACTCGGTCATACGATCGTCAAAAATGACGTCGCACTCGTCCCTATTGCGCTTAAAGACGTGTGGGCAAAAAAATTGGCTGGTCTCTCGCTCCAAGACATAAAGCTGACAACATTTCAAGACGACGTTAAACAAAAAGCATATAAAGGCAAACTACTTTTTACTCATGTTGGGATTAGCGGGCCGACGGTTTTAAATATGAGTCGGGATGTCGGAAAATTACTCGAGGGAGAGGAGGGATCTGAATATGTTAGTGAGAGTCAGACATTAAATGTCCTGCAGGAAAGAAAAGTGACGATTATGCTCGATATGTTTCCGACGCTCGATGTCGGCGCGCTCCGCGAAAAAGTTCAGGCAATCCTCGTTGGAGAAAGTAATAAAAAAATAAAAAACTCTCTTTCACCGTTTATTCCCTCAGTACTAGTAGATGCCATATTGGAACTTGCCAAGATTGATGGCGAGACGCCGAATCACAGCATTCGAACTGAAGAGCGGAAAGCGCTTGTTTCGCTTCTGAAAGCCGTACCACTCCGTGTTGCGGGATTGCTTGGAAAAGACAAGGCAGTTGTTTCTTCGGGGGGCGTTGAATTAAATGAAGTAAATTTTAAGACAATGCACTCGCGGATTGTTCCGCAGTTGTACTTGGTAGGGGATGTTCTGAATATTGATCGACCTTCGGGCGGGTATAGCTTGCAGTTATGTTGGACGACAGGGTATGTTGCGGGGAATAGCTGCTAATTGTGCGCGCCAAATCAATCCTGGCCGATAGTGAATTCTCGTTTATCATGTATCGGGATATTCTAAATACTAGACTCTAGACGAAGCGATTATATCTCGATACTGGCATCGGGGGGGGGGGGGGCTAATTAATGGAAAAAAAGTGTCCCAGTAGGGATGTTTTCAAAACTCTCAAACCAGGCGCGTCTATCTGGCGTTTTTTAGTAATTTTGGTCTTGAAATAGTAGAATATACGAACAAATGAAAAAAATATTGATTGTCGGGGGAGGTTTTGCGGGAATTTCTGCCGCGCGTCGCCTTGCAAAGCTCGTACCTGCTGATGTAAAAATAACGCTCATATCGGAGAAGACGCACTTCGAGTATCATGCGGCGCTGTATCGCGTCGTGGCCGGCCGTTCACCACTCGAAGTTTGCGTGCCGCTTTCGTATGTTATTCCGGAAGAACGTGTTGAAATTGTGAGTGATAGGGTTGTTGAAATTTTGCCGGAAGTAAAAGAAATCCGGGGTGCCTCCGGGAGTCGTTATCGGGCAGATTATATTGTTTTGACCCTCGGTTCCAAGACCGGGTATTTTGATATTTCAGGCATAAAAGAATTTTCGTTCGGATTCAAGTCAATTGACGATGCCCTGCGGCTAAGGCGCCACATTCATGAACTTTTCGAGGAATGTAAGGAACGCGCCGATGATGTATCTCGCGACTTTCGCCGTATGCACTTTGTGCTTGTGGGCGGCGGGGCGAGCGGTGTCGAACTCGCGGGAGAGTTGGCTGACTACACTCGCCGGTTGGCCAAAAAGCACGGTATCGATGATTCTCTTATCGAGATTGATATTGTTGAAGCGGGCCCGAGGCTTTTGTCAAATTTCGAAAAAGATGTTTCTCACAGAGTGGAGTTGCGGCTTCGGGCGCTCGGAATCAATGTGTTCCTGAATCGGCCACTCCTCAAGGAGGATGTGGAAGGTATCATGCTGAAGGGAATGAGTGTGGAGGCCGATACTATTATTTGGACAGCCGGGGTTAAAGCTCACGATCTTTATGGCGCGACGAAGGGGTTTTCGACTGACAAAAAAGGACGCGTAATTGTCGATAAGTACTTGCAACCGATGGGGCACTCAAATATTTTTGTCGCGGGTGATGCCGCCGCTACTTTATATTCTGGCATGGCTCAAACCGCAATTAGAGACGGCGTACTCATATCAAGGAATATTTTGCGTGATATAAAAATGAGACCGATGGTCGGCTATAAAGCTATTCCGCCGGCGTATTCAATTCCCGTCGGCCCAAACTTTGCCGCGACAATCTTTAGTTTTTTCAGTTTCTACGGGCGATTTGGTTGGTACCTAAGACGGATGGCGGATCTTCGTTTTTTTATGTCGATATTACCATTTTCCTATGCTTGGAAAGCTTGGGCGGCCGGAAGGGTTTTGTCTGAAAGTTGTCCAGTATGCATTGAGAGCTTGCGGCGTTATGATATTGCTAAGTAATATTTTATTTATGACACTTTCACAAAAAATATCTTTGGCTGTGGTTCGAATTGTAATGGGTCTTATGTTTTTTTATGCCGGCATTACGAAGGTTGTGAATCCAGAGTGGACAGCGGCGGGCTACATGAAGGGCGCAAAAAATTTTGTCGGCATGTACGAATGGTTTTCGAGCCCGGGTATTTTACCGATTGTCGATTTTCTGAACGCGTGGGGGCTGACGCTTCTTGGCGTCGCGCTCATCCTAGGCATTGCTGTTAGACTCGGCGCATTTTTTGGTGTCATTATGATGCTCATGTACTACTTCGTCATTCTTGATTTTCCGTATCCGAATGCGCATGCATTTATCGTAGACGAGCACATTATTTATTCTGCAGTTCTCGTATTTCTTGGTCTTGTTGGTGCGGGAAGGTATTTTGGACTTGGTTATTGGTTTTCCTCATTGCCAATTTTTTCAAACCGCCGATCGGTGCGAAAAATTCTAGGGTAATCGATGCAATCAGCGGGACAAAACAGGAGTATTATCCTCGCCGAAACCACCGTCGAGTATTCCTTGCGAAGAAGTCGAAGGGCAAAGGGAATTTCCGTTGCCGTGTATCCAGGCGGTGAGGTTGCCGTTACTGCTCCGCTGTGGTTGGCGCATGAAGACATTGAGAAATTCTTTTATTCGCGCTCGAACTCACTACTTCGCGTGCTTTTTCGTGAAAGACAACGACCTCGGCGGATACGACTTGCAAATGGCGCCGGGGAATTTGAGAAAAACAAGGCATTTGTGACTGCGCTTGTCCATGAACGTCTTAATTTTTGGAATAAGAATTACGGGTATTCAATCGGTAAAATCACTGTGCGAAATCAGAAGAGCCGGTGGGGAAGCTGTTCGAAAAAAGGTAATCTTAATTTCAATTGGAAAATCGCCTTACTCCCTGGGGAAATGGCAGATTATATTATCGTGCATGAATTGTGCCATCTCGGAGAATTTAGTCACTCAAGAAAATTTTGGGAGCTCGTCGCAAGGACGATTCCTAATTATCGAGCGCTTAGACAAAGGTTGAAAAATTACCGTTAGAGAACGGCAGGTACTTCACCATACGCTGGGAAATAAAGAAACTGTGTGGTGTGGAGCGGAAATTCACAGTGTCATATCGAAAAAAAGTGTAAAATGTCCTTTGTGATTTTTTCCGAAAAAATAAAAAAGGCGCTTCGTTTTTCGATTAAAACTCACGAGGTATATCAAAAGCAGAAGCGCAAAGGAAAGGACATTCCTTACATCACGCACCCACTCATCGTGGGAATTATTTTGTCTCGGGCAGAGGCCAGCGAAGATGTGATTATTGCTGGCATACTTCACGACACTATTGAAGATTGTTGTCCGGAGAAGAGGGTTACTTACAAAATGATTGCCGACCGCTTTGGGGAAAGGGTCGCAATGTTGGTGGACAGTGTGACCGAAAAAAACTTTGCAGTAAGTTGGGACCAGCGAAAAAAAGAAGCGGTAGAACACATCGCCACCTATTCGCATGAGTCAATCCTTGTGAAATCTGCAGACCTCATCAGTAACACATCGGACATACTCGAAGACTACGCGGATGAGGGCGCAAAAACATTCGAGCGCTTTAAAATTGACGCGCGAAAAATCGTCGGGCATTATATCGCGGCAATAAAAGCGACGATAGAACGCTGGTCAAAAAATCCCTTTGTTGATGATTTAAAAATTAATCTCGCTAAACTTTCAGTCGTCGCGAAGGAATTGTCACGGTCAGAACGTGCAGGAATTTCTGAGAAATAGTAATATTCTTAGGTATTAAAAACTGCGTTGTGATGGATAATAAGCGGTATAATGTAAAGAATTAAAAAAGAAGAACGTCGCCCCCGAATGGTCATTGGGCCGACGCGATTCTAAACTAACGGAAGAACGTCGTGCTCCAATGGACGTATCGCACGACGCGATTTCGAAAATAAAGCCAGAAGAACGTCGCCCCTCAATGGACATTGGTGCGACATGATTCTGCAGAATCACATGAAAAAAATTGAAATTATTGTCGGCGTTATTCTCATCAGCGCAGCTATTTGGTTTTTCACGAGAGATAATATTAGTTCTGTCGCAGAGAAAGCTGAGACGCAGGATGCTTTTTATTCAACCACAACGGAATCTGCGGGAGAAATCTCGGCTATAACAGGTTCTGTAAGTGTTGAATCGCAACAAATTAATAACATAGATAACAATAAAAAAACTATGACAGCGACAATGGTTACAAATAAAGGGGAGATAACACTAGAATTATTTTCCGAGAGGAATCCGCAGACGGTTGAAAATTTTAGGAAGCTCGCAGACTCCGGATTTTATAACGGCGTAAAGTTTCACCGCGTTATTCTCGGATTTATGATCCAAGGAGGAGATCCTTTGACGAAAGATGATTCAGTAAAAGCGCGGTGGGGTACGGGAGGCCCGGGGTATGCATTCCCCGATGAAATTACTGCGGACAATAAAAATGATGTCGGAACGATATCGATGGCAAACGCGGGACCGAATACGAATGGGAGCCAGTTTTTTATCAATGTAAGTGCGAACAATTTTCTTGATTCGAAACACACCGTCTTTGGCAAGATAGTAAAAGGAATGGATGCGGTGACCGCAATTGAGAATACTCCGACGGACGGCGCAGATAGGCCACTGGAGCCCGTTATTATTCAAAGTATTACAATTCAATAACTCTCCAAATGATTAAATGGAATAAAGTAACCTGGTATTCAAAACTCGGAGCGATTATTCTTTTTATTCTCGTGGTTCCGATTCTAACTTTCTATATTGGTACACAGTATGAAAGGACGGCTGCCGTCGTGCGTTCCGAGTAACTATTTTTGTAGTTTTTACCCGGCCTAGTCTATGATAGAAATGGATTTCGGGTTTTCGACATTCGAGGTTGAAATCATGGTGTCGAGCGAGCAAGAAATTCCTGAAGAGGAGGAGAGAATTATGGACTTTGCAAAACGTTTCGGAATATTGGGAACCCCGGCGCGGGGAAAGTTATAGTGTATATACTTTGAATAACGAAATGCAAAAACACCGACACCTCGAACACAACACAGCCGTCTGTGATTTTAAAAACAACACTCAAAACTAGCATTCAAGAACGAAACAACTGAAGAAACTTTTAATAATGACTA
>Ga0209542_10013175_pt1 | contig 14321 bp, 24 predicted proteins | sample RifCSPhighO2_01_FD_184028 | JGI IMG/M metagenome (GOLD analysis project Ga0209542, IMG submission 184028) | Soil microbial communities from Rifle, Colorado - Rifle CSP2_plank highO2_0.1 (SPAdes) (version 2) | ecosystem: Environmental > Terrestrial > Deep subsurface > Rock core/Sediment ...
GCGAAGCAATGGCGAGAGGATTCCTCGCCGGATTCCCGATGGTGGATATCTCAGTAGACCTCTACGATGGTTCGTACCACGATGTAGACTCTTCAGAAATTGCATTCAAAATTGCCGCATCAATGGCTTTTCAAGAAGCGGCTGGAAAAGCGAAGGCGGTCATTCTGGAACCCATCATGCGCATTGAAGTTATCGTGCCGGAGCAGTTCATGGGCGACATCACCGGCAACATCTCTGGTAAGCGCGGTCAGATAGAGGGAATGGACGAGCGAGGTCTTAATAAAGTGGTAAAAGCGAAAGTCCCGCTCTCTGAAATGTTCGGCTACACCACCACGCTCCGCTCCATGACCGAAGGACGAGGCAGTATGACGATGGAATTCGATCATTATGATACGGTCCCCAAAAATATCGCGGACGACATCATTGCATCTCGCAAATAATTTGACATACACTCCGTGTTCATCAACCGAGTAGAGACTTACGAGCGCGTTCAAATTCTTTGATTCCAGCGAGGTCGCGATTCGTCCATCGGCAGTCGCCACACATCTTGTGTGGCTTGCAGAGCGCGCATGAATGCCGTTTCTTTTTCGTCCGTTTACGCATACCAACAGTATAGCGCGGACATTTGTGGTATAATCCGCGCATGATTTTTTTTCTAGAGAACATCAGGACGCCTTACGCGCACTCGGAGTCGAGATTGTATACTTTTTCGGCTCGCGTGCGCTCGGGGCGGCACATGATGCATCCGACTATGATATCGGGGTTGTTTTCAAAGACCCGAATATGATCGCCAGTCATCAGTTGGAAACCTACCAGACGCTGTATGCCATTATGTCCGAATACCTGCCGGATCTACTTGGCGGTACGCATCCTGACCTGTCACTCCTGCAATTCGCGAATGCCGCTCTAGAAATGAGCGCCATTGATGGCATCGTTTTGTTCGAGGCGGATATGAAGTTCCGTTTGGAATACGAGGAAGCTGTTATCAAACGGTATGATGAGTATCGGTATCTGCGGAATGTCTATGAAGAAGCGACATTTGCCGCGTTCGCGCCGGCCTAAATATGTATAAGGTACCGCTTTCGAGAACGAAGATAGAATCGAAGCTCGCTCTGATGCGCGAGGCCCTGTCGGTGCTGAACGACATCGGAGAACGGCTGTCTGCAGAACAGTTCACGAGCGACCCGAGAGAATTCGCCGTGGCCGAGCACCATCTTCGCCGCGCGTTGGAGGCAATGTTCGATATTGCGGGGCATATTATCTCCCGCTTTCCGTACGCTCCGGGGAAACGCCCTAAGACGATTAAAGAAATAGCGCGCGCCTTGGGCGATAAAGGCGTGGTGGATAAGGAATTCGCGGAGAATCGCTTGGTAAAGATGGCTGGATATCGCAACCGTCTTGTGCATTTTTACGATGAGATAACGTCACAAGAGCTTTACCGCATCGTTACTCACGATCTGGGCGATATAGAACAATTCGCGCGATATGCGATAGAGACCGTCCGTTCTCCTGAACGCATAGGGCTAACCTCCGAGGAATAGCAGAATACATAGGGCTGCCCTATGTAATTTGTGCGGAGTTGCGCTTTTGGCCCCGATTGGTGGTAGAATTGGGGGATTAGAAATAAATCTTTAATACTATGAGCGAAGGATACAAGCCAAGTCAGGCAGAACAGGATAAAGCAGAGGATATGATGGATTCACGCAAATCCAATATGGCGGATCTTACGGAGGAAAGAGAGTCACATGTACGCGGCTCGCAACCGATGATGCGCGATCGCGATATTCAAAAAGCACTTGGCGAGTACGATGCAGAATTAATGCGAGTTGAACAGCAAAAAGGTACATTTCCAGCAGAGTGGGCGACAGACGTAGAAAAGGCTAAGGCAATTCAGTCTGAAATTCGCCAAAAGCTTGCTGAATTAGATAGTCTTTTTAAGATCGGTAATAATAATTAACGTCCATATCCCCGAAGCGATTTGCATTTGGAAGAGAGGTTGCGTATAGTACGCAGTAACGCATCTTGGCGTCGCTCTTTGGCTTTCTGCTGTTATTAGTGGCGAGCCGGAGTGTTTTCCGACTCGGTCCGCCTTACGGCGAGATTAAATCGGATATTAATTCGTGATTTATTAATTTAACCGATTACTATGGCAGAATTTAATCGTGCGAAGCCACACATGAACGTGGGAACCATCGGTCACGTTGACCATGGAAAGACGACTCTCACCGCCGGCATTCTCCATGTCCTCTCAATGTTGACGGACAAGGGATACAGTGCACGCGTTGAGGGCGTAGATAAGATTGACAGCGCGCCAGAAGAGAAGGCGCGCGGTATTACTATTGCGCTCCACCACTCGGAGTACGAGTCGCCGAATCGTCACTACGCGCACATTGACGCGCCGGGACACGCCGACTACATCAAGAACATGATTACCGGCGCCGCCCAAATGGACGGAGCGGTACTCGTGGTCGCGGCGACTGACGGCGTGATGCCCCAGACTCGCGAGCACATCCTTCTCGCCAAGCAGGTGGGTCTTAAGAAGCTCATTGTATTCTTGAACAAAGTTGACATGGTTGCCGAAGCAGACTTGATTGACCTCGTTGAAGAGGAGATTCGCGAACTGCTCACGAAGCAGGGCTACGACGGCGTAAATACACCGATTGTCCGCGGTTCAGGCCTTAAGGCGCTTGATTCTAAGAGCGTGGACGATGAATGGGCACAGAAGGTGAAGGGGCTCGTTGATACAATGGACACCTACTTTGACATGCCCGAGCGCGAGCTCACCAAGCCGTTCCTCATGCCGATTGAAGACATATTCTCAATTGAGGGCCGCGGGACTGTGGTCACCGGCCGCATTGAACGAGGGGCAGTGAAGATTGGCGAGGAAGTAGAGATAGTCGGCATTAAACCGACGGCCAAATCAACTGTCACCGGCATCGAGATGTTCAACAAGCAGCTGCAGGAGGGCCAAGCAGGCGACAACGCCGGCGTTCTACTTCGCGGTACCAAGAAAGAGGAGGTACATCGCGGACAGGTGCTTGCAAAGGTTGGCTCGGTTACTCCGCACACCGACTTCAGCGCCGAGGTGTATATTCTCGGCAAGGACGAAGGAGGCCGCCACACGCCGTTCTTCTCGGGCTACAAGCCGCAGTTCTATATCCGCACCACCGACGTCACGGGAGAAGTGACGCTCGCCGAGGGTAAGGAGATGGTTATGCCGGGCGACACAGTCACCTTCAATGTGAAGCTCGTCGCTCCGGTCGCGCTCGAAGAGAAGCAGCGCTTCGCCATCCGCGAGGGAGGGAAGACTGTCGGTGCAGGCGTTGTAACGAAGATTACGGCATAAGCCACAATGGTCAAAGCTCCTTCAAAACCAAAAGCCAAGATAACTAAAAAAGTAGCGCCCAAGCGCGCGGCTACGTCGCGCGCAAAAACGGTCCCAAAAAAGAAGGTCGCCGCGCCAGTCACGCCGATAGTAGAGCACAAGCTCCGCATCCGCGTGAAGGCGTATGAGCACAAGATTCTGGACCTCTCGGTAAAGCAGATTATGGACACTGCGGCCCGCTTTGACGCCGTCGTCGTCGGCCCTGTGCCGCTCCCGACCGAGATCAAGCGTTGGACGGTCAACCGCTCCACCTTCGTCTACAAGGATGCGCGCGAACAGTTTGAAATGCGCGTCCATAAGCGTCTCATAGATATCATGAACCCCTCACCGAAGGTCATTGAGGCCCTCACGAACCTCAATCTTCCATCAGGAGTCACGATAGATGTAAAAATGGTTTAAAAAAGACCGCCAAGATAAAATACGCAACCGCCCTCCCGGGCGGTTGCGTATTTCATGCTACGCTGATAAGTGGAAGGAGAGTCCATCATGTGTACAGACATCGACAGGTACCAAGATAAGATTCAGGATTTTCAGGATCGACAAATGAAAGAGTACCTTGCACAAACGCCCGAAAGGGACAAAAAAGCAGAGGCCGTCCGTGCAATCAGTACCCTTATCGACGCGCACCCTATCGGTCGTCCAGTCCCACACGGCGGATGCAGTGATCCGCGTTAAAACAAAGGTCGCGAGCTAATTCCTCGCGGCCTTTCGATTTTCTTGCATCTTTTGGAGAGGTAGGGTAGAGTTCTGATAACGCTACGAACGGTTTCGACCGGTCCTATGGCAAAGGGTTGTATGACCCAGCGCCATTGTTGGCGCATTTAATTTTTACATGAAGTTTATTTTGGCCAAAAAAGAAAAGATGACCCGTATCTTCGGAACTGACGGCCGCGCCTACGCGGGGACTATTCTTTCTGCCGATCCAGTCACGGTGACACAGATCAAAACTAAGGAAGGCAAGGATGCATACTCGGCGATTCAGGTCGGTGTCGGCGTTCGTAAAACGAAGAACATTTCTAAAGCTGTTCTCGGGCATACAAAAGGGAAGGGATACACGGATATTCGCGAGATGCGTGGCGCCCTTGGCGCCACGGTGGGCGACACGATTGATGCTTCAGTGTTCGCCGTTGGCGACACTGTGCAAGTTTCTGGTATCTCAAAAGGCAAGGGCTTCTCGGGTGTGGTGAAGCGCCACGGCTTCCACGGCGGTCCGAGAAGTCACGGACAGAAGCATACTGAGCGCTCTCCGGGTTCTATCGGCGGTGGCGGTGGACGTGCTGGAGGTCGTGTCGCCAAGGGAATGAAAATGGCCGGTCGCTTGGGCACCGACCGCGTGACAGTGAAGAATCTCAAAGTGCTTGTGGTGGATGCGAAGGAGGGCAAGTTGATCGTCAGCGGCGCCGTGCCGGGTCGACGCGGCGCGCTGTTGGAAGTAGTAAGCAAATAAATATGGAATTACCTATTTATTCTATGGATGGAAAGAAGGTCGGCAGTATCGCGCTACCAGCGAATATTTTCGGCGTGCAGTGGAGGAGCGACCTCGTACATCAGGTAACAACTGCGATGCAGGCGAACTTGCGTCAGAATCGTGCGCACACCAAGGACCGTTCCGAAGTCTCCGGCGGCGGCAAGAAGCCGTGGAAGCAGAAGGGAACGGGTCAGGCGCGTCATGGTTCAACACGTTCACCACTATGGCGGCATGGAGGAATAACGTTCGGCCCGCGCAACGTCCGTAACTATAGCGAGAAAATAAACAAGAAGATGCGCATCGGCGCGCTCCTCTCGGTACTTTCACGCAAGGCGAAAGATGGCGAGATTATCCTTGTTGACTCGTTTACATTCAGCGCACCGAAAACTTCATTAGCGAAGACTGTTATGGCAAAACTTGCGAAAGGGGCTGACAAGTCGGGGCTCGTCACGAAGAAAAAGAATACGGTGCTCATCGCGCTCGCGTCGCACAATGTGAACACGATTAAAAGCTTCAGTAACTTTGGGAATGTAACGACTGAAGAAGTGCGCAGTTTGAATCCGGTTGACGTGCTAATGCACAAATATCTCATTATTGAGAATTCGGAGGTTGCGTTCAAGCTGCTTACAGCACGCACAAAAAATAAATAAATCACTATGTCTGTTTTTGGTACAAGAAAAAAAGAAATTAAAGAAAAAAATGCGGAAAGCGCTGTGAAGCGCCGTGCGCGCACGGTGGCATCGGCAAACGGCGTTGCGCACGAGATTATCCGCGCGCCGTGGTTCTCGGAGAAGTCACTTATCATTACCGAGAAAGGTGTGTATACCTTTGACGTACCAAAGAGCGCGACAAAGGCGCATATCGCGGGCGCTATTAAAGAAATTTACAAGGTTGAACCTCGTAAGATTCGTATTGTGAACTTACCCGCGAAAAAGAAGGCGATGCGCACAAAGCGCGGCGTCGGTACCCGCGCCGCTCGACGCAAGGCGTACGTGTATCTCAATAAGGGCGACAGCATTCAATTCGCATAATTCGTCCCCATTCGTTAATTATTCGTATCATGAAAACCTACAAACCAACGTCCTCGAGCCGTCGACACATGACCACTCTCCCATATCGGGAGCTCCTTTCCGGTGACGCTCCGCACAAGCCGTTAATGAAGAAGAAGAGTAGCCAAGGCGGCAGAAACGCTTTTGGCCGCATCACCACGCGACACCAAGGCGGTGGGCACAAGAAGCGCTTCCGCGAAATAGATTTCTCCTACAATAAGAAGAACATTCCGGCAAAAATAGAAACGGTTGAATATGACCCATTCCGCTCAGCCTTTATCGGCCTCGCGCTCTACCGAGACGGCGAACGTCGATACGTAATATTGCCGAAGGAAGTGAAGGTCGGCTCCACGTTTCTCGTCGGAGAAAATGCTCCACTCACGATAGGTAACAGAATGCCTCTCGAAAAGATTCCTGTTGGTACATTTATTTACAACATTGAACTTTCTATCGGCGCGGGCGCGAGTCTTGTTCGTTCTGCTGGCAACTTCGCCGAAGTAGTCGCTCATGATGCGGGTTATGCCCAAGTAAAGTTGCCCTCGACTGAAATTCGAAAAGTCTCTGACCTCTGCTATGCCTCTATCGGCGCGGTAGGGAACGAGGAATACAATCTCGTCGTTATCGGCAAGGCTGGACGTTCTCGCTGGATGGGTATCCGCCCGACGGTGCGCGGCACGGCGATGAATCCCGTTGACCATCCGCACGGCGGCGGCGAAGGCAAGCAGGGTCGTGGGTTCCGCAGAGCCAAGAGCAAGTGGGGTAAGCCGACCGGCAAGGGTCAGAAGACGAGGACTCCCAAAAAATATTCAAACGTATTCATCATCTCCCGCCGCAAAGTGGGCAAGAACGGAAAGGCATAACAAAGCAGGTTTCTGTGCATAGCCGTTGATAAGTTGCGATAATCGTATCAATTTGATACGATTAGGGTATTCAAATGATACGAATATGATTCTCACCCCAAAACAGCAAAAAATACTGGCTTTATTCTTGAAGAAAGAGACTGCCAAATCATCTGAAATTCATGCTGAAATCAGTAAATCAGGAGAAACGGTCTCTCTTGTTACTATAAAACGTGCATTATCAAAAATGGTTGATGTTGGAGTGTTGTCCTCTGTCGGATCTGGCAGGTCCGCGAGCTACAACATAAGTAGTATCGGCAGAATATTTGCCGATGTCGATGCACGCTCATATTGCTCTGCAGACCCAGATAAACGATACGGCCTCAAAAAATATAATTTTGATCTACTACGTTCACTGCCAAAAAGAATTTTCAGTGATAATGAATTATTGGATTTAGATTCGGCTACCGCTGAATATAAAAAAAGGACAGAACAATCACCGCAGGCAATTCAAAAAAAAGAATTGGAACGCATGATTATAGAACTATCTTGGAAGTCCTCAAAAATTGAAGGCAATACGTATACTCTACTTGATACAGAGAAGTTGATTCTTGAGAATAAGGAGGCAGAAGGACACGGTAAGAAGGAAGCCCAAATGATTTTGAATCATAAAGATGCCTTTAATTATATTCATAGTAATTCAGACCAATTTAAGACTGTAACGAAGAAAAATCTCGAGGACCTGCACGCAATTTTGGCAAAGGACCTTGGAGTTGGATTAGGATTGCGAGAGAAGCCGGTTGGCGTTGTCGGCTCGATTTATAGCCCTCTCGACAACATTTACCAGATCACAGAAGCTGTTGAGGCTCTTGGTACTGCAGTGTCACGCATGTCGACTGCATATGACAAATCGCTCGCAGCTCTTCTCGGAGTCGGTTATATTCAACCGTTTGAGGACGGAAATAAAAGAACGAGTCGGTTGATGGCGAATGCGCTATTGCTCTCGCATGGACTTGCGCCGCTCTCGTATCGCAGTGTTGATGAAAATGAGTATCGCGAGGCCATGCTAGTGTTCTATGAATTAAACTCCGCAATGCCGTTCAAGAAAATATTTATGAGCCAGTATGATTTCGCAGCGCGAAACTACGCGGTGAAATAACCAATAAAATAACAAACGTCTTCATCGTCACCAGTCGCAAGGTCGGCAAGAACCGAAAAGCGTAAAGCATTTCTCCAGCAACCGCCGCAGAGCGCGGCGGTTGTGCTTTTATAGTTAAAACACGATTTGTCAAGGTTCTGGAATTGGCTAGGATTTATGAGGGTGTTTGGGAACGATACATTTGACTTCACAGGCGACTTCCTGTATGTTTGAACTACCGCGAGCAGCGGATTTTTAATTACAATCATGAGTAGGTCGCTAAAAAAGGGACCCTTCATAGACGCCAAACTCTTGAAGAAGGTCAAGAACTTGAAACCCGCCACTGCGGGAGTGATTAAGACGTGGGCGCGACGCAGTCAAGTGAGCCCGGAAATGGTCGGATTTACATTTGGAGTGCACAACGGTAAACAGCATTTGGAAGTTCTCGTTTCTGAAGAGATGGTCGGGCATCGCCTCGGCGAATTCTCTCCGACTAAGAAATTCGTCCGTCACGGAGGTAAGATGCAGAAGGAAATGGAAGCCAAGAAAGCCGAGTCTGAAATCGTTGCCGCTAAGGCCGCGAAGGAGGCTCCTGCTACTGCGAAGCCAGCCGTAAAATAAATATGAAAGCGATTCTCCAGAGCCATAATCAGCCTCCACGCAAGGTCCGTCTCGTGACGGAGCTCGTGAAGGGTAAAAAAATTCCGGCGGCACTCGCAATTCTGCAATTTCTCCCCAAGCGCGCATCCGAACCGGTCACCAAACTTATTAAGAGTGCTGCTGCTTCTGCGAAAGAGAAGGGGGAGAATCCGGATGACATGATTGTGAAATCTATAACCGTTGAAAGCGCTGGGATGTTGAAGAAGTATATGCCGAGAGCCTTCGGTCGCGCTTCTATGATTCGCCGCCGCAAAAGCCGAATTATCGTTACGCTGGATTCTGGGCATCCAGCCTCCAGCATCCAGCCTCCAGCATCCAGGTTATGACCCACATCGTACATCCCTATGCGCACCGCCTCGGCATCATCCGAGACTGGAAGAGCCGTTGGTTCGCCGCCGACAAGAAGAGCTACCGCGAGAATATCAAAGTTGACGAGCTCATTCGCCGTTTCCTTATGAAGAAATTGCGCGGTACATATACAAGCGGAATAGAGATAGAGCGCTCTGCGAGCGAACTGCGCGTTATCCTATCCACAGGTCGCCCCGGCCTCGTCATCGGCCGTTCGGGCGAGAACTCTGTAAAATTGCGCAAAGAACTTTCCAACCTGGTGCGCAAAATTGCTCCAACAGACCGTCGCGTTCTTAAATTTGATATCGTTGAAGTACGACAGCCGGAGACCGATGCGGCCGTCGTTGCATACATGATTGCAGAAGGTTTGGAGAAGCGGATGCCATTTCGCAGAGTGCTGAAGCAGACGGTGGAGAAAGTTATCGCCGCACGAGAGGTAGAGGGCGTGCGTATCGCGCTCTCGGGACGTCTCGGCGGGGCAGAGATGAGCCGCAAGGAGGAATTGAAAAAGGGTAGAATCCCTCTCCAGACCTTCCGCGCGGATATAGACTTCGCGCATGAGCAGGCATATCTACCGTACGGCGTCATCGGTATCAAGGTATGGATATATCGCGGCGACAAATACGAAGAGAAGAAGGCGAAGGTAGCAAGTTAATTATTTACGTATGTTATTCCCTAAGAAAGTTAAGCACAGAAAGTGGCAGACTCAGCGCAAGAGCTTGAAACGTCTGAATCGTCCGGAGACGCGCGGTACTACTATAGCCTTCGGCTCTTTCGCACTCAAGGCGCTTACAAGCGCGCGCGTGACAAGCAACCAGATCGAGTCGGCACGCAAGGTGATTACGCGAGCGACCGCGAAGACCGGGAAGCTCTGGATCCGTATCTTCCCCGACCGACCGGTCACTGCGAAGCCAGCTGAAGTGGGCATGGGTAGCGGCAAGGGCGACCCGAAGCACTACGTCTTTGAAGTACGCCCCGGTCGCGTACTCTTTGAGATTGACGGAGTTCCCGAGGATATCGCTCGCGCGCACCTGCGTCAGGCGGGTATGAAATTGCCAGTGAAGACGTCAATCATCGCTCGCTAAATTTGCTTTTTCACCATTTGTATGACAAAAAAAGATATTATGAAGACGAAGACTGACCAGGAGCTCATCAAGCTTCTAACAGATACGCGCGAGGCGCTTCGCACCGAGCGCTTCTCTACCGCTGGCGCGCGCGCCAAGAACCCAAACCATCTGGGTCAGTTGCGTAAAGTAATCGCTCGCGCGCTTACCGAACAGAGCCGACGTCTTTCAGAGTCGGCTTCCCGACCGAAAGCGTCGGGACACGCAACCGCATAAGTATGGAACAAAAAACTATTCGTCCCCAAACGTTCATCGGAGTCGTCGTGAAGACGGCTATGAAGGATACTGCCGCGGTCCGCGTGGATCGCTATGTGAAGAACGCGAAGTACAAGAAGTATTTCGTGCGCTCCAAGAAGTATCTCGCGCACGACCCAGGCAATTCCGCACAAGTAGGAGACAAAGTTACTATCATAGCGACGCGCCCGATCTCCAAACTGAAGCATTTTGCAATTAAAAAATAATTATGCTTCAAGACCGATCCATCGTAGCGATAGCAGACAATTCCGGCGGTAAGATCGGACGCATTTTCAAGGTGCTCGGAGGGAGCAAGCGTCGCTACTCTGGAATTGGGGATGTGGTCGTTTTATCAATCCAGACTGCCGAACCGCGCAAGGCGGTGAAGAAGAAGGATATATTCCGTGCGGTAATAGTGCGTCAGACCAAGCCCTTCGCGCGCAAAGACGGCTCCTACATTCGCTTTGATGAGAATGCGGTCGTGCTTATAGAGAAGCAAGGTAAGGAGATGGCGCCGAAAGGGAACCGCATCTTCGGCCCCGTCCCGCGCGAGCTATCCGAGATGGGATGGCACTCTATCGTGTCTCTCGCTCCAGAAGTCGTATGACGAATATTTTACGAATTAAAACGAATGATACGAATATAAATACGAATTTTATTCGTAACATTCGCATGCATTCGTATATTGGTATCACATTTAATTATGAAAATTAAAAAAGGAGACAAGGTGGGAGTCATATCTGGGAAAGACAAAGGGAAGACCGGAGTAGTTCTGCGTGCATTCCCGCGCGAGAATGCAGTTATCGTAGAAGGTGTTGCACTCTATAAGCGCCATATGAAAGGTAGTACCGGTAAGGTTGGCAGAATCATTGAGAAATCCCGTCCTGTCAACGTTTCTAACGTCGCAAAAATCGATAAATAATTTTTATGTCTATTACAAAACAACGCCAGCAATCGGCCTACCTCGCGCTCGCGAAGGATTTTGGCTACACCAGCCCCATGCAGAGCCCTCGCATCATGAAGGTCATCGTTTCTTCTGGCGTCGGCAAGAAGCGCGACAAGAAACAGCTGGAGATTATTGAGGACCGTCTCGCGAGGATTACGGGACAGAAGCCATCCGCACGTCCGGCAAAAATTTCCATAGCCTCATTCAAGGTGCGCGAGGGCGACACCGTCGGTCTCCAAGTGACGTCACGCGGCGCGCGCATGTTTGATTTCTTGGATAAGATCATCCACATTGCCCTCCCGCGCACGCGCGACTTTCGCGGCATCTCGCCCAAGGCAATTGACGACATGGGCAACATCACCATCGGCATCAGAGAGCACACCATCTTTCCCGAAACTTCGGATGAAGACCTCAAAGACGTGTTCGGCTTCGCTGTTACAATCGTCACGACCGCGAAGTCGCGCGCCGAAGCCGAAGCCTTCTTCCGCCACCTCGGCATGCCGCTCCGTTCCGAGATTGTTGCTAGATAGATGTTCACCAAATAAATGTTTTGAATTAAAAAACGTTCTGAACATTATCCGCAAGTTACCACGGTCGTGATATGTTGCGGATATATTATTTTAGGTCGAAATGAACGCGAAGATGTTTATCATTCTCTATTTGTTCAACAATAAGGTACAACACGGCCACTCCGATCTTCAAATCAGCTTTCAGGAGCGCAACAAAGTCTTCGCAGTCATATGGGAAGACCCACACACTATCCTGCAACCGTACAAAGCCGAGTCCGCTCATAATTTGACGCAAGCGGTCGCGAACTAGCCGTCGCTTCTCCGGAATATCAAAAATAATCACTCGCCAGCGATTGTCCCATCTTCGTTTATTTTTCAATTTCATTTTCTGTTCTTCAAAAGAAAACTTTCTACGTCCTGATTCGGTAATACGCGCATATTGTCTCCCGTCACGTTTTTCGAATGTTACCAGCCCTTGCGCGGCCAATCTTCCAAGTGCAGTTTTGCATCTGTACTTTAGTTGTGCGCGTTTAACGGCTGGCAAGCGCGATAAGATGGTAAATGCATTTGGTGTAATCGCAGCGACAAGCATAATGCCGGAAAATGCGATTGAGGCGAGCAATAACTGTTGGATATCTCTGCGCCTGCGCCTTGTGTGCGCCTCAGTTTCAATATTTCCCATATCCTCAATATACAACGGTCGTAGTAACTTGCGGATAGATTGTTATCCACACATTACGGTATGGCTGTGTTGAAGGATGTCCGAAGAGATCGAGGCCTTCTTCCGCCACCTCGACTCTTGTAAGTTTGACGGCGGGGGAGCAGAGTGATACATTAGACACAAGCCCGATGGGCATTTATTTTTACTTCCCAGCGAGTGAGGATACAGAGAGGTTCCTACCTATCTGTTCCGAACGAGCGCAGGAAGCAAGCTTACTTACAAAATGGCCAAGAAATCTCAGCTCGCGAGACTTGCGAAGAAGCAAAAACTCGTCAAGAAGTACGCGGTCAAGCGTGCGGCTTTGAAGTTGGCCGGCGACTCGGAGGGACTGCAGAAGCTCCCGCGGAATTCGTCGCCGGTTCGGCTTAAGAACCGTTGTGCGATCACAGGCCGCTCGCGCGGATATATGCGCACGTTCGGCCTCTCGCGCATCCAGTTCAGGGAGCTCGCGCGGGATGGGAAGATTCCTGGCGTTAAAAAGGCCTCATGGTAGATACAAATTATATGCGAATAAAAACGAATGATACGAATTTAATTCGTATCATTCGCATGCATTCGTATATTGGTATCACACTTATATGATAACTGACCGCGTAGGAGATTTTATAATTCGTCTGCAAAATGCCGCTCGCATCGGCAAGCGCGAAGTATCGGCGCCGTATTCAGGGCACCTGCTCGCCATCGCGAAGAAGTTGAAGAAGCTCGGCTTCCTTTTCTCGGTAACGACTGACGTAAAAGATGAAAAGAGCATTAAGAAGACGCTCGTCGTCACTCTCGCGTACGACGAACGAGGGCAGGCAAAACTGCGCGGGGTGAAACGCATGAGTTCACCGGGTCGCCGACTCTATGCTTCGCATGTTGTTACGCACAAAGTAAAAGGAGGGACCGGCGCGCGCATTATGTCCAGTCCGTCGGGAATAATTTCTGACGCTGAAGCGCGTAAGATGAGGGTCGGCGGAGAAGAGTTGTTTGAAATTTGGTGATACGAATTATATGCGAATAAAAACGAATTATACGAATAATAACACAAATGCGAATTCCATTCGTATCATTCGCATGCATTCGTATATTGGTATCACATTCATATGAGCCGTCTCGCAAAGAAACCAATACAAGTAGGGAAGACCGCCGTTTCAGTGGCAGGCGGAGTATTATCTGTGAAAGGTACGAAGGGTACGCTCACCAAGCGCGTGCATCCGTCTGTTGATGTTGATGTTTCTGAAGCAGGAGTGATGGTAACTCCGAAGGACCGCTCTCGTCTCGCAAAAGCTCTCACAGGCACCTTCGCGTCGCACGTTAAGAACATGGTTCAGGGAGTGGAAATGCCGTACATGAAGAAGCTTGTTCTTGAAGGCATCGGTTACCGCGTGGAGCTCCGAAGCAAAGAGCTCGTTCTCACGGTCGGTTTCTCACACACGGTTCCGCTCGCGATACCGGAGGACGTGACGGCGGCGGTAGAGAAGAACAACATCACACTCACGAGCCCGAATAAGGAATCGGTCGGACAATTCGCCGCGAACATTCGTCGCGTAAAGCCGCCGGAACCGTACCTCGGAAAGGGCATACATTATGATGGCGAAGTCATCCGCCGCAAGCAGGGTAAGAAAGCCGTATAATTTTATGAATCACAAACCCACTACAAATTCAGAACTACGAAAACGCAGACATGCGAGGGTACGGGCGCTTGTCAAAGGCACGGCGGAACGCCCGCGCCTCGCGGTCTTTCGTAGCAATCGTTTCGTCTCTGCACAACTAATCGACGACACAGTGGGGAAGACGCTCGTCTCGGCGCACGGTCGCGAGTTTCCCGGGGCACAGTCAAAGCAGGCAACTTCTGTCGGCTCTGCAATCGCGAAGAAGGCAAAGACCGCAGGCATCAAAGCAGTTGTCTTTGATCGCG
>Ga0209542_10013177_pt1 | contig 14320 bp, 20 predicted proteins | sample RifCSPhighO2_01_FD_184028 | JGI IMG/M metagenome (GOLD analysis project Ga0209542, IMG submission 184028) | Soil microbial communities from Rifle, Colorado - Rifle CSP2_plank highO2_0.1 (SPAdes) (version 2) | ecosystem: Environmental > Terrestrial > Deep subsurface > Rock core/Sediment ...
GTCGTTTTTCCCGATGCTTCAGGACCAAATATTTCAACGATTCTTCCTCTCGGAAGACCGCCTACTCCAAGCGCCATATCAAGCGGTAAGCATCCTGTTGAGATAACTGAGATATCAAGCTTTGATGCTGCTTCACCAAAACGCATAATTGCCCCACGACCATATTGTTTTTCAATTTGATCCATCGCAAGACGGACAGATTCGAGTTTTTGTGTGGCATCATTATTTTGAGGAACCGGGGATTTTTGCGTAGAACTTTTTGCCATAAAGTACGCCAATTGTACCACTACTATGATAAAATACAAGTAGTATTTTCGAATGTTTGTACATTCAAAAATAGTCTTTAGTCACTGGTCATTCGAATATGTATCGGTTTGAAAAGTTGAGAGTTTATCAAAGTGGTTTAGAGTTGGTCGAAGAAATTTATACGATTGTCAAACTGCTACCAAAAGACGAAAAATTCTCACTTATCGACCAACTAAAACGATCAAGCACATCAGTAGTCTTAAATATCGCAGAAGGAACAGGTAGTTTGGGAGATATAGAATTTAAGAGGTTCTTACGAATTGCGTTACGCTCTCTCTATGAAACGGTAGCTGGATTAAAGATTGCAGAAAAACTTTTTAAGATCAACATTGCTATTGCGCTGGGGAAATGTGAAATCGTCGGTAAGGAATTAACTGCACTGATAAAATCCCTCAACAAAAATGGTACATTATTATCCGACACCAAATAACTAATGTCCAATGACTAAAGACTAGTGTCCAATTCCGGGGTGTAGTATAGTGGTAGTACGCCGCGCTGGGGGTGCGGTAGTCCGCGTCCGATTCGCGGCACCCCGACCCATTTTGTGTGGGATTAAAAGGTGCGCCGAAGGCTCTGCGTTACCGTACACGTGCAGATGCAGAGACAGTTGCTTGTTTTGAAGAAAAAAACAGCGTTGCTCCTTTCGCACTGGTAAGCGCAGATCCGTTGACACCACGTGCAATTACAGACGTCTTGGGTAAAAACTCTAGTATTGTTGAAGCAGTACTAACTGGAATAAATGATACTGAAGCAATAACACTGTTTTGTTTTATAAACAACGCATTGTTTTTTTTCATTGCAAAAGAATATCGTCCATTTTTTTTGTTATTAATATCAAGCGTTACCAAGGAATCTTGAAATAATCCTGCAGGACGCACTACAACATCCTTTACTTGAAACAAGTTATAACCAATCTCAAATTGTACTGACTCTACCGTGTTACTTCCACCTATTATAATTTCTATCGTTGCTGCCCTCCCAACAGCCTGGAAGTAGTAAGGATCAGGAACCATTCTTAAAGTAGTGTTTGCAGCTTGAGTTCTGACAGGGGTATTTGTTGTTGCGTCTTCAAGCAAAGAAAAGTTCACATTTCCCTTCACCAGAAGAAGCGATAATGCACCAATTGCAAGAACAAGAAATGCAAAAAAGATAAAAAGTAAACGCCGATACATGTGCTTTCAATTATACAGCACATCCTTCACCTTTTAATTCAAAAGGGTTATAATACCGATCAACTCATATAGATCATAAAAATTCCAGATAAAATTAAAGTACAGATGCAGATGCACGCCTATATAGATAGAGCAATTGATTATTACATCTTTGCACGTAAGGCAGTCATGCTTGGAGTAGTCCCTGTGGGTGGAAGCCTATTTCACACCTCTGTTGAGATGCTCTTACATTGTGGATTATCAATTAAATATTCTCAAGGCGAACTCAAGAAATGTTTCTCGAATCACGAACTCACCGATATGTGGTTTGAATTTAAGCAGATTTTTACAAGTACTCACCTCTCGAAATTTGACGTTTTTGTAAATCATCACCGACAATGGAAAGAACTGAGATATCCAAACAGCGGCTCAAGAAAATCAACAATCTTTTTCGGTCGCACCAAACCTGATCCTGAAGTTATGAAGAAGAACATGATGAACCGACCCAAGAGTGACATTAAAATAGAAATAAACCTCGAAGAAATGGATGAGTTTATGACTACTGTTATTCAAGAAGTAGGAATAAATCCTGATCATATTAAACTACAGCTTCAGCGTAATGTAGAGTTACTCAGGCTCTACCTTGATGAGAATGTTCACCCACTATTCAGCGATGAGAAGATAAATACTGCTACGCTACTAAAAGGTTGATATTGAATTCTTGCCTGATGATTGGAATAGTCACTGTTTGAATGCACGTTCTAAGAGTGTTTTCAGTTCACAGCTGTAACTTAACTTTCCCAAAAAAATCCGGCTTTCTTACTTGAACAAAGAAAAAATGGTGATGTTTTCTAAGATGTTTGTGATAAATGAGATGATCGTTGCCTTTTCTTGAGGAGACTCGTCCTCAGTCTCTTCTGTTTTGACTATCACTTTTTTCTCACCGTCTTTTTCTATAATCGTTGGCGTTATCTTGACGCCATTAACGCTCACATCAACATTACTTTTAACTGAGGTGGTGCTTTCACTTTTCACATTCGCACTGCCGCTATTGTTCACATTTATCTTTACACTACCGTCTTCTGACTCAAGCGTTACGCTTTCTGGTTTGTCTGAATGATATTCCTGTACTTTTCCATTTGATTCAATTCGAATATCGGTCTTTGAGTTTATTGATGAGGAGCTGTTCACAGATGTGGAGTTAAAATCGTTATTAATTTCAACGTTTGCGCTTGATTCAGCAAAAACTGTACGAACAAGAAAGGTGACAAGTAGTAAGGGTAGAAAAAACACAACGCTTCTCATGGCAGGACTCCTATTATACACCCCCTTTGCAATACCCTGTTTCCAGTTTGTATTGCCCATTAAACGTCTTTGATCTTCTCCCAGGGAAATTCATTTCTTCCAAAGTGACCGTACACTGCGGTCTGTTTATAGATTGGTCGCAATAAATCAAATTGTTTTATAATTCCAGAAACTGAGGTATCAAGGAGTTTATCCATAAAACTTCTGATGGCTTTTTTTGATTTTTTCTCCGTACCAAAAGTCTCAACATCTTGCATCACCGGCTTTGTTGCACCGATAAAGTAGGCAAGCCTTACCTCAGCTTTTTTTGCTAATTTCTGAGCAACGATATTTTTGGCAAGAAACCTGGCTGCGTAGGCACCAGACCTATCAACTTTTGTCGGATCTTTTCCACTAAAACAGCCTCCTCCAACTCTGGCAAATCCTCCGTACGTATCAACAACAATTTTTCGACCTGTTAGTCCAGTGTCTGAAGCAGGACCACCGCGATGCCATACACCGGTTCCATTGACGATCACATCATTCGCCTTGATACGCATGTCAAATGTTTGCAAAACGTCGTTCACCACGTGCCTGAGAAGCGCAGATTTTACCTGCCTTAGCGATACTGATTTTTTGTGCGGTACTGCCAAAACAACATTTGTGATAGCAACCGGCTTGCCATTTTTATAGGCAACGGAAACCTGAGTTTTTCCATCCGGATATAAAAATGGAATGATCTTTTTTTCTCGTACTTCATCTATTCTTTTTGCTAGTCCGTGTGCGATAGTAATCGGCATTGGCATAAAGGAATCAGTATCCTCACAAGCAAATCCAAACATCATTCCTTGATCACCCGCACCTTTTTTATCAACTCCTGTTGCTATTTCTAAGGATTGTGTGTGGACATATACGCTTATTGGAGAAGTATGAGAAAAGTTGAACGAATCTGCTGTATACCCTAAACGTCTGATCTCTTCTCGTGCAATTGAGTCATAATCAACTGCATGTGCTGCAGTCACTTCCCCTGCCAAAACGACTCGATTATAGGTCGCAAGTGTCTCAACCGCTACTCTTCCCTTTGGATCATTTGTAAGTACAGCATCAACGATTGCATCGCTGATTTGATCGCAGATTTTATCTGGATGCCCTGCACAAACAGACTCAGAAGTAAAAATTGAGTCGTATATCATATACACAAAAAAACCTCTCATGAATGAGAGGCCGATAGGTATTGCCATGCATTGGCCACATCTTCCCCTCATATCTGGCCTGCCTGCCGGCAGACAGGGTTCGGAATTAGCACCCATACTCTGATAACTCAAACCATTCCCCAACATTTTTGGAGGGCTTGCACTGAGCCCTCCTCTGAGGATCTACGACTTGTCGAAGGGTTGCTGAGTAGCGTTTTGAGCCGATTCTCAAGCTACTGCTCTTGATGACTACAAGTAGTATGCCTTATTTTACGATTAAACGCAAGCGATTTTGACAAGAACGCTGTAATCCTTTACAGTTATTAGTACCGTATAGAATAGAGAAAAATAGAGCGTATCTGCCTATGAACCATTTACCTCTTGATGATATTCTCGTAAAAATGAACCCCCATTCACTTCGCATTTGGGATGAAGTCGTTGGCACTATGGAGAAATATACCTGCGACAGTTACATTCCGACGTTTTTACAGCCTGAAACTATCATTTCTGAATGTCGTTCTATGGCTGTAGCGTTTACGTTGCTTCACTACAATCCGCTTCCAGAAAATGAAGAGGTGTATCGGTCAAAAATGTATAGCCTTTTTTTCTTCAGTAGTGTCTGTGGTGTACAGATTTATCTAAAAGAATATTCTTTTTTTAATAACTTCGCACCGTATAGTATCGAAGGCGACAGCCGTCTTATCAGAGAATCAAAAAATAGAGCACTTCGCCAGCTTACCGAAGGAATTGAGATCTCAGAGACAATAAATCAAATCATGACGCTTTTTCTCATCCAACTTGACCCGATCAAAGAAAAACTGAGAAGAAGACAACAAGATGAAAGCGTCAACCAACATCTTTTTGAAAAACTGTTGCCTATTACAATGGTTTGGGGATACCTTTTTGCACAGGAGGTAACAAGAGAACTTTCTTAAGACGCCTTTAACTCAATCAAAAACGATATCTGCCAATTGACTCCTGATACGGTTAATTCGTAACTTATTTGCCTTTCGTTGTGGAAATATTTCATTTGAAAGCATAACAAGTCCTACTTGTTTTGCAACATCACAAACAACCATGCACCCGGTAAAGCCGGTTTTCCCAAACGTTGTTCCCGCACAGTTTTGTCCCATAAAACGGGGCTGATTCAATTCCCATCCAAGTCCTGTTGATACACCTACTAAATCAAGTTGATTGGTATACATTTGTGTAACCATATGCTTTGAAAAAAACCTTTTTCCTTTTATTGTTCCATCTCCAAGCAACATATTCAAAAAACTAAGTAGATCTTCTGCAGTTGAAAAAAGTCCAGCTGATCCTACAACACGTTTTTTTTCCAGAATTGCTGCGCTCTCGTCATGAACAGTTCCATGAACAGTTCCACGATTAGTGTCTATCTCTGTTGGCGCAATATTCCTTTTATCAATAGCTCGTGATCCAAACATTGTCCGTTTCATTCCAAGTGGGTTGAAAAAACGGTTTTTTGCTAACTCATCAAGCGTTGTGTTTGTTACTCGTTCGATAACAATGCCAAGTAAGATACTAGCCCCGTTTGAGTAATGAAACGACGACCCGGGTTTGTTTGTATATTCTGTCTTAAACAATTTCTCAAGCAGTTCATCTGCGGAGTTTGTTTTAACTGAGGATAATCGAAACGAAAAAGACACGGTATGCGTCAACAAATGGAGAATAGTAAGTTTTTCTCTGTATTTACTCGTTATCTCCGGAACATATTTTATAACCTTATCCGATACATGAAGTATTCCTTCATCAATCAGTTGAAGAACAAGCGTTGATGTCGGGATTACTTTTGTAATTGATGCGACATCGTAGATCGTATCTTTTGTAACAAATGAGGAATCTTGATCATATGTGAGTCTACCAAACGGTAAAACAGTAAGCTTATTGTTTTTTATGTAGCCAATCGTACACCCTGGAAGAATATTATTGCTGATTGCGGATGTGATAATTCCAGCTATTTGTTCGTCCATTATGGCAAAAACAAGTATACGACACTATTTTCACTTTGAAGAAAACTGACTATCGTTTTGGACCTGCCTGCCGGCAGGCAGGGACTTGTTTACCTCTTGGGGCTTTGTTTCTTGCGCCGTGCTTTTCCACCCATTCCCACTTTTCTTCGCTCTCTTATTCGTGAATCACGAGTCAAAAATCCTTTGCTTTTGAGTATCGGTCGATAGTTCTCTGAGTCAAATTTTGCAAGGACATTTGCGATTGCTGCAACTGTGGCGTCCAGTTGTCCCACCATTCCACCACCAACAACACGTATGGTGAAAGCATATTTATTTTGCGAATTGGTAACGCGAAGTGGTTCTGTATAGGAAAGGTGTTGAATTTGTGAAGGGAAGTAGGATGCAATTGGTTTGCCGTTAACAAGAATTTCTCCCTTTTTAATCGCTACATCTCCCCATTTTAAATCTGCTTTCACAGATGCATAGAGTCGTACTCTCGCAACTGATTCTTTTCTTCTACCAACAGCAACTGTATATTCTTTCTTCTGTTTTTTTTGCTTTATTACTTCTTCTGCCATAATTCTTGGCTCCTTTCATCCTGAACGAATGTGAAGGATCCCGTGGGATTCTTCGCTACGCTCAGAATGACACTATGTGTCACTTTGAACTTTTCAGCCAGAGGCTGATCGTCCTTTGGACGAAAACTTCTCTTGGTATGTATGAGTTGCTTCAGAGAATATAAAAAGCCTTCGCAAGACTGCGTCACGAAGCTTGTTTTGCGGAAGCATCCCCTTAACAGCATGACGAATGATTTCTTCCGGCTTCCTGCCTCTTACTTCCCTAAGTGTTTCTTGTCGAAATCCACCCGGGAATCCGGAGTGTCTTGCATATATCTTTTTTTCCTCTTTCTTTCCGGTAACAAAAACGTGCTTGGCATTAACAACAACGACATAATCCCCACAGTCGAGATTCCTGACAAAATAGGGTTTTGCCTTACCCATCAATAACTTTGCAATATCGGTTGCAATTCTTCCTAAGACTTTCTCATTCAAGTCAATAAGATGCCATGCTCGTTTGACGTCTGATATTTTTGTTGCTGGTGTTGCTTTCATATAATTATGTTTCCTTCGTCTTTTTCTCTTGCTTTTTTGTTGTTGCTTTTTTCACCGGTTTTTTCTCTTTGGTATCTTTTTGCTTTGTACTTCTTGCTGTCTTTTTTGCTGTTTCAACTACGACACCTGGTTTTGCTTTCTCAACCCATTCAATATACACCATTGATGCGTTATCTGATACCCGCTCACCGATTTTAATAATCCGAGTGTACCCTCCATTTCTTGCTGCAAATCGTGGTCCGATATCAGCAAGCATCTTTTTCACCGCATCTGAGCTCAGATATGGTTGTAACTGTTGCATCGCAGGCAACCCGCCTTTTTTTGCTTTTGTAACGAGTCTGTCAGCATACCCTTTTATTGCTTTGGCTTTTTCTTCAGTTGTCCTAATTCTTTCCTTAAGCACAAGAGAAGACGCAAGCCCTTTAAATAAAGCAGTTCTTTCACCAGTATCACGTTTAAATTTTCGTCCAAACACTTGTTTTTTCATAAAAAAAAGATATCAAGATAGTAAGAAATTGAGATATTACGTCTTCAGAGAGTAAAACTTCCCTCAATATCTAAGTATCCTAATATCTTAATATCTAAACAAAAATTAGACAGGTAATGTTATTCCTTTTTCAGAAAGCTTTTCTTCGATAACGGAAATTGATTTACCGCCCATATTTCTCATTGAGATAAGCTCTTTGCGGGGTGTGTCAAGAAGATGTTCAACAATCTCGATACCACCATTTCTCAAACTGTTATAGATACGCGTTGGAAGATCCAACTCATCAATTGTTAATTTTAATACTTCATCAGAAACTGCCGAGTGGGCGGGGGTGTCATCTCCTGCTGGAGTAACAGTTTTTGGTTCGTATACCTGAGAAAAGTATGACGCGAGGATTCGTGCTGCATGATCAAGTGCTTCTCGTGGATGAATTGTTCTATTTGTCCAGATCTTTAAGACAAGTTTGTCAAGGTTTGTTTGTCTACCAACACGTGTTGCTTCAACTGAGTATGTTACTCTTCGAACAGGGCTAAATACCGCATCAGTTGGAATAACACCAAGTGTTGCATTTGGTCTTTCTTCTGCAAGAGAATATCCATATCCTCTCTCAACGGTCAATTCCATCTCAAGTTTTGCTTTTGAACCTGAAAGATATCCGAGGTAGTGATCTTTATTTGTCACCTCAACACCATCTGTTGCTTCAAGATCAGCGGCTTTTACTTCCTTTGTTCCTTTTACCGACAAACGCACAATACCTTTTTCCTTTGCTTCTGCAAGAGAGAGATTGAGTTCTTTAAGATTAAGGAGAAGATCAACGATGTTTTCCTTAAGACCGGGAAGTGTTGAGAAGCGATGCTTGACTCCTGAAATTTTAACTGATGTAACAGCTGCACCTGGAATTGAGGTATACAGGACACGACGAAGCGCGTTGCCTATCGTATGACCATATCCTGGAGCAAGCGGCTCAATAACAAACTCACCGTAATCATCGGTTGCTGTAATCTCTTTAACTTTAAAATCCAAGTCATTCATAAGACTTATATTCTACCATTATCTTGAATAATATTCAATGATCTGCTGTGTATTGAATGGAACCTCGATATCGTCACGTTTTGGCATACGAATGAGTTTGCCTTGTGTTCCTTCTTTTTTCAAAAAAGATAACAACTCATTTTTTTCAGAAAGGAGCTGCGAAACGTGCGTATTTTTTTGTATCTTTTCTGAAAGTGAAATAATATCCTCAACCGCAACCTGATATGAGGCAATATTCAGTTTTTTGTCATTCACCCTGATATGTCCATGCGAGACGAGTTGACGTGCCATAAATCGAGTCTTCGCAAATCCAAGCCTATAGACTATATTATCAAGTCGTGTTTCAAGGAGCGAAATGAGTAACTCTCCTGTATCTCCTCGTTTTTTCTGTACCGTCTCAACGAGTTTTTTAAATTGTTTTTCTAAAATACCATATATCGATTTTGCTTTTTGTTTTTCTTTAAGCTGAAGACCAAATTCTGACAATCGGCTTTTTCGTTTTGCACCATGTACTCCCGGAGGAGTGTTTAATCGCCGCATAAGAGAGTTGGAGGTTTTATCTAAAACGTTTACTCCTACTCTTCGCGCTAATTTATGTTTTGGACCGGTATACCTAGCCATTTTTTGTCCTCCAAAAAATAGAGTTTCCTATTAACGTACTTCTATTTGCTATTTGCCATTTGCTATTTGCCATACTACATCCTTCTTTTCTTTTTTGCTCTCGGACCGTTATGTGGAATTGGTGTTCTATCTGAGATGGAGGTGATAGAAAGACCTCCCGCCTTTATCGCTCGAAGGGAGGAATCACGCCCTGATCCTGGACCCTTGATAATGATATCTGCTGTTTTCATTCCTCTATCGACGGCTTTTTTCACTGCTGTTTCTACAGCAAGCGTTGCTGCATAGGGAGTAGATTTTCTTGTTCCTTTAAATCCCTTTGCTCCAGAAGAACTCCATGAGATCGTTTGACCTGAGTTGTTGGTAATTGTTACCAATGTGTTATTAAACGTTGCAGTAACGTATACCACACCTTTTTCCGTTATTGATGCGGAAATTTTTTTCTTTCCTGATGATTTTGCCTTTACTGCTTTCACTGTGTTTGCTTGAGCTACTGTTGCCATACGCTTACTTTATCCTTTTGCTTTTGCTGTTTGTGATGCTTCCATTTTTGCTGCAACTTCCTTCTTGATTGCTCCAATAGTTACTCTCTTTCCTCGTTTTGTACGTGCATTTGACCTGGTACGCTGTCCCCTGGATGGAAGATTTTTACTGTGTCTTATTCCTCGATACGAGCCAATTTCTTTTAGTCTTCTAATATTTCCCTGTACTTCTGTCCGAAGGTCTCCCTCGAGTTTGTAGGTTTCAATTGCCTGATGAATGCGTTTTTGCTCTTCCTCTGTCAAGTCTTTTGTGCGTCGTGCTGCATCTACCTTGGCTTTGAGTAAAACTTCAACCACATTCCCTCTTCCTATCCCATAAATATAGGTAAGTGAGATATCTATTCGTTTTTCATCTGGTATAGTAACTCCTACAATACGCATACGTTATCCTTGTCTTTGCTTATGCTTTGGTGTGTCACAAACAACATACACCACACCTCTTCGACGGATTATTTTACATTTTATACATCGTTTTTTGACACTTGCTTGTACTTTCATAGTAACCTGTCATCTTCCTAAACAATCCTATTTATACCGATAAGTAATTCTTCCTTTTGCCAGGTCATATGGTGTCATCTCTATCCGAACCTTATCGCCAGGCAAGATTTTTATAAAATGCATTCGCATTTTTCCTGAAAGATGACATAAAACAATAACACCATCTTCAAGCTCGACACGAAAAAGTGTGTTAGGAAGTGATTCTTTTACCATTCCATCTTTTTCGATTGATCCTTGATGAGCCATAAAATAAACTCAAATCGCAAATAGCAAATCACAAACCTATATCGTCACTCCTAAGATTTTTAGTTTTGAGATGTCCTTCGATAGACTCAGGCCATCGGCTCTGAGACCTCAGGCTCATGAGATCCTGAGCTTGACGAATGGATAGTTTTGACTTTTGACCTTTGAGTTTTGAGTTAAATCATTATAACACAACTAGCCTCGAATAACCAATACTACGCAGTCAATATGACTGGATCACCTTTTGTAATAAGAATTGTTCTCTCAAATACTCCTGACAATGACCCATCTTCCGTTTGAATCGTCCATCCATCTGATCCTTTATAGACAACATCAGACCTTCCCATATTGTAAATTATCTCAACTGCTATCGTCATTCCAGGTTTTAACAATGGCGTTTTCCTGATATCACCGATAAGATAGCCGGGAATCTCTGGTTTCTCATGAAGCTCTTTACCAACCCCATGTCCCACCAGACTTCGAACGATAGAATATCCATCTTTCTCAACGATTTCTTGAATTGTTTTTGAGATATCACCAACTCTGTTGCCAGCCTTTGCTACCCGTATGGCTTTTTCAAGCGCGAGTTTTCCTGTCTCTAAAAACATTTCTTTTTTCTTATCTGAAGAGGTATTTTCTTTGACAAGCACGGTTTCCGCCATGTCAGTATGGTATCCTTTATAGTACACACCGCAATCTATACAGACAATATCTCCTTTTTGTATCTTATACGTTGTCGGTATACCATGAACTACAACGTTATTCGTCGCAACGCAAATAGTGTGGTGGTATCCCTTTACTTTTTTAAACCCCGGTTCACCGCCTTTTTCCAAAATGAGTCTTTCAGCCAATTTGTCAAGCTCAAGCTCAGTTACTCCCGGCTTTATCTCTTTAACAATAGTAGTAAGCACACTCGCCAAGATTTTTCCTGCATGCTTCATCTTTACAATTGCTTTTTCATCCTTAATTAAACTCATTCTATTTTCACTCCTAACCGTTGCAATAATGTGTCAATTTTTTTATACAACTGGCTTACTTCACCGTTATTTACCAAAAGATAATCTGCTATTGCAATCGGTCCACCTTTATTGAGTTTTTCTATCTCACTAATATCTCTCTGTCTGGCATCAACAAGTGTTAACGGACGAATCGGACGAGCACTCAAACGTGCATACCGAATCTTTGACTCAGCATACACATGAATAAGCACTAATCCTTCATAGATTTCTTTAAGATACGTATACTCCTCCCAGGAATACAATCCATCAATAACAATGACCATCTGTGACTGTAGCAGTTGATCAATTTTTGAACGGGAATTACGTGCATACGCCTCCATGCCATGCTCCCTGCGATATGCTTCTCGAAATTCTCGCTCTGTCTCTGTTGTGACGGGAAGTCCTTTTTCTTTTAACCCCTCTTCTGTCAAATCCCCAAAACGCACAGATGGGATCGCATTATTTTTTTGTATATATCGTACCGCTTCTGTTTTTCCGGCTCCTGGCATACCAACAAACGTGATCAGAAGTGGGCGTGTGGTAGAAGGCGGTGTTTGTTCCATTCTGGGTTAGCTTTTTATCTTTTTGAGGATTTCTTTCTGAATATCTTCTATTTTTCGTTCTCCGTCAACTTCAATAAGTTTATGGTGACTTCTGTAGTAGTCAAGCACTGGTTCTGTGAATTTATGAAACAACTCAATTCGCTTTTTGATTGCTCCAAGCGTGTCGTCTTCACGACCTTCTTTTCCTTCACCATTTCGATAGGCAAGACGCCATAATGCTTCTTTATCTAAGACTCGTAGATAAATTACTTTGTCGATACTATTATGAAATTTCTTTGCCTGTGTTATCGTTCGTGGAAACCCATCGAGAATATATCCTGGCTTATATTCTGCGCGTAGAAGGTACTCTGTAACAATTTGTAATGTTTTTCGATCAGGGATTAAATAGCCAGCTGTCATGACTTCTTTGATGTAGCGGCCTAAAGGAGTCTTCTCTTTTGCGAGTTCACGAAAAATATGCCCTGTTGAGAGATAGGGAATCTTTAGCTTTTCAGAAAGCAAATTTCCCTGTGTTGATTTTCCTGCTCCCTGAATACCGATAAGAATAAGCTTCATATTATCTTCGTCTGTACGTATCGTAATTTCTCATAACGATATTTGCTTCAATTGACTTAAATGTTTCAAGAACAACGCTTACGACAATTAAAATTCCTGTACCGCCAAGAAGCAAAGTTTGAATACCGGTAAGTGCTTTTGCCAAAACAGGCAAAATGGCTACCAGACCTAAAAACACTGCGCCAACAAGGGTAATTCTGGTCAAGATATAGTTCAGGTATGTTGCTGTTGGAGAACCGGGTCTTACCCCCTGAATAAACCCTCCATGCTTTTGTATATCCTCTGAGATTTTTTTCGGATTGAATACCACGGCAGTGTAGAAAAAAGTAAATCCAACAACCAATATAAAGTAGAATATGTTATATAACGCACCATCGGGATTAAACCAGGCAAGTGCAGTTTGACTTATGTTTCGAACTGCAGGATTTGATGAAGTAGTGAAAAAATTTGCCAACATTGATGGAAGTAATACTAATGAAACAGCAAAAATAATAGGTATTACTCCTGCTTGATTAAGCCTGAGAGGCAAATGCGTTGATTGCCCTCCTTCTGCACGATTTCCTCTGACTCTTTTTGCATAATAGATAGTAACTCTTCTTGTTGCTTCATTTACAATAATAATGCCCGCAATAACGAAAAATCCTATGACAAGAAAGATAAGAGTATTGATGATAGTTTCTTGGGAGATCGTTGATAGAGTCTGAGCAAAGACAACCGGAAGTCTTCCTACTATGCCTGCAAAAATAAGAACAGAGATACCGTTTCCCACACCGCGTTCTGTTATCATTTCTCCAAGCCAGACAAGAAGCATGGTTCCTGCAGTCATGGTCAGGACAAATGACGCAAGCTCTATTGGCGTCATGGTGATAATAATTCCCTGGCTTTTCAAAAGCGCATACATACCAATTGCCTGTAGAACCGCAAGAGGAACGGTTAAAAGCCGTGTGTATTGATTGATTTTCTTTCTTCCGCTGTCTCCTTCTTTTGAGAGTTCTTCAAGTTTTGGGAACACCATTGTCATCAGTTGGAGAATAATTGAGGCATTGATGTAGGGATTTAATCCAAGCGCCATAATAGAAAAATTGGCAAGTGTACCGCCTGAAAAAATATCAAGCAGTCCTAAAAATTGGTTCTGGGAAAAAAGATTTTTCAACTGTGCGACGTTTACGCCAGCAACAGGGATATGAGCAAAAATACGAAAGACAAGAAAAATAAGTGCGGTAAATAAAATCTTTTTTTTAATTTCTGGTGTCTGCCAACTTCGTTTAAAAACAACAAGAAAATTATTCATGAAATTATGGAGTTACAAAAACTTTCCCACCCGCTTTTTCGATTTTTTTTGCAGCACTCTTTGAGAGCGGTACGTGTACCGTTACCGGAACTTGCAACTGCCCACCATCTACGATTTTAACACCTCTTTGTGATCCATGCACATCAATTATATTATGCTTCAAGAGTGTTTCTTTTGTCACAATGGTATTTTTGGGCAAGCTATTGAGTCTTTCTATTCGAACTGTGAGAGGTTCTCTTCGTATCGCTTTATTTCTTCCTTTTCCGCGGCGAAACGGCAATCTTTTGATGTAGGATAATGCTCCTCCTTCAAATGAGAGAGATATATGTCCCCTTGCTTTTTGTCCCTTCGTTCCTCGTCCCGCAGTTTTTCCTCTGCCTGAACCATGACCCTGGCCAAGTCGACGTTTGGTACGTTTTGTTATGGTTTGTAATGTATTAAGCTCCACTTTCGGCTCTCTCCTTTACTGCTTGTGTT
>Ga0209542_10013178_pt1 | contig 14319 bp, 13 predicted proteins | sample RifCSPhighO2_01_FD_184028 | JGI IMG/M metagenome (GOLD analysis project Ga0209542, IMG submission 184028) | Soil microbial communities from Rifle, Colorado - Rifle CSP2_plank highO2_0.1 (SPAdes) (version 2) | ecosystem: Environmental > Terrestrial > Deep subsurface > Rock core/Sediment ...
CTCACGAGCGAGAATTATTGATGCCGTGCTTCAGCACTCGAAGAAGGACGACGATCTCGAAAACGATTCGCTCCTCCTTACCGCGCTTCGGATTGCGGACAAACTGGATCGTTTGACTCCAATGAACGTTTTGGCGGGAGCGGCACACAGAAGCGATCTCCCGCACTACGACGCTGAAACGCCGTTTGACTATCGAAGAAACAAGCCGAACCATCTCAAATATCTCCTTTGGAATTTCGAGTGGTATGGCATGCTGCCTTACGACTGGGCGCGCGAGTTGGTGGATCCGGACTTTTTCCGACTTTTTCTATCTTTTCTGCGCGAACTCGGTCGTGATATTTCCGAAAGGCATGGAATTCCGAATGAGATAGAAGCGGAGATTCAGTCCGCTCTCGGGGTCTATTACGAACGGTGGCGGCCCTAAAGAGGATTCATCCAAGGCGTTTCTGCGAAAGCGGAACCGCCTTGTTTTTTTATTATCGTCTCTGTATTTTAAATATATGATTCAAGAACCGCTCGTGAGCATTTGGATGCCGATTCGAAATGCCGCCAATTTAATTCACCGTGCGCTACAAAGCTGCATTCACCAAACACATAAGAATTTGGAGGTAATCGTTTTTGATGACGCCTCGACCGATAATACTAGAGAGATCGTGCGATCTTTTTCTCTGCATGACCAGAGAATAAAGCTTATTCCAAACGACAACCGTTTAGGACTTACCCGCAGCATGTCGGCGGCGCTTGAGCATACTTCCGGGGATTTTGTTCAGGTTTTAAATCACGATGATTGGCTTGCGAGAAATTATATTGAGAAAACTCTTAAGGCCTTTAGAGATTATCCTCGCGCCGGGGTAGCGGCTGGCAGGATCATTCATGTGCGGGAGAAGGACGGCGTTATTCATTATTTAAATGAGCCGAAGGTTTCTGCTGGAATTTATCCGCTAAGTTTTTACGGTAAAAACGCATACAAAACTTTTATTCCTTCGATAATCACCCTGGGACTCATTCGGAGGGACGATGCCCTTCGTGCGGCTCTTTTTGTACGAAAGTTTTTAGACAACATTCCGGAATCTTTTCCGAGAGAGCTTCGGGAGATGATGAAATACGAATATTGTTCAGACGTTCTTTTTCCAAGCAAGGTTCTTTCAAAACAGAAGTTTTTTGTTCTGACCAATGAAACTGCTTATTTAAAGGACGAACAACCAATAGAGCATTATATGGTTCATAAGGGATCAATGAAGCTTCGCGCCGAATTCGGGCTTCTTGATAACACCGCTAAAAAGTTTTTCAAATATTTCTATTTTAGGCGCAAGCTTTACGAGCATCTCCTCGCAGAGGACCGACCCGATTATCTTTCTTATATGCGAAAGTTCTATGGTGGGGAAGTAATCGCGACTACGTTCATTAACTTTTTAAAACGCCCGCTCAACATTGGTTTTTGGCGCGGTTTGGAATGGAAAGAAGTAAGACTATTTTTTGAAGGGTTTTCGTTTGCGGAAGTTTTAGGTTCTTTGTTCCAATCCCCCCTAAGATTTTTTGAGAGATTTTTCTTTTGGCTTTTGAGGATAATTTCTCCCAGATCCAAGCCCGACATAAGACGGCCCGAATATTTTTTGGATAGCGATGGCCATTTCCAAGCAAATGGTTGAGCTCAATTAACCTTGCCTAGAATGCGCGCGGGGATAACGTTTAATATCTTGATTTAAGATTAAGGGCAGTTTATTATTAGACCCATGAATCAGGAGAAAAGAGCTTTGATTACCGGCATAACGGGCCAGGACGGGTCATATCTCGCCGAGCTTCTTTTGGGCCTCGGCTACCGGGTGGCGGGTCTTTTTAGACGCACCAGCCACTTTAATACTCATCGCATAGATCACCTTTACGAGAACCCGAATTTCAGCATGTACTATGGCGATCTTACTGATCAGTTTTCTGTCGCGAACGTGATACAAGAATTTAAGCCGGACGAAATTTATAATTTGGCCGCCATGAGTTATGTCAAGGTTTCTTTCGATACGCCAAAATATGTGCTTGAGACAAACACGATTGGCCCTCTTAACATACTCGATTATATTAGGAAGCACGCACCCCGTGTAAAATTTTACCAGGCATCCAGCTCGGAAATGTTCGGCGCCACCAGAAGCAAACCGCCCTTCAATGAACTTTCTGAAATGAGACCGCAGAGCCCCTACGGAGTTTCGAAATTAGCGGCCTTCCACCTTACGAGGAATTATCGCGAAGGATACGGTCTTTTTGCCACAACCGGAATACTTTTCAATCACGAGAGCCCGCGAAGAGGAGAGGTTTTTGTAACAAGAAAAATAACAAGAGGGGTGGCGGCGATATTGAAAGGAAAAACCGACCAGCTTATATTTGGTAATCTGGACGCGGTAAGAGATTGGGGACATGCCAAAGATTACGTAAGAGCAATACATATGATTATGCAACAAGATAAGCCCGGTGAATATGTGGTTGCTACCGGAGAGGCGCATAGTATACAGGAAGCGATTGAGTTTTGCTTTAGCGAAGCGGGTTTGGATTGGAAAAAGCATGTGGTTACCGACCATAAAAAGCATGTTCGACCGAATGAGGTGCCTTATTTACAGGGAGATTCTGCAAAAATTAGATTGGTTGGTTGGAAGCCGGAATATAATTGGAAGGGAGTGCTTCGAGAAATGTTGCATCACGATATTCAGAATTTTGAGACGGGTCCCTCAAAATACATACCCTTTCACCTTTCCAAGTGAGGCGTGTAGTCCACAGAGGCGAAGCCTTGTTTTATTTTTGCTGAAAAAAAGCCTAATTATGGATAAAAACAAAACAAGACTTTTTAAAGCAGAGGTCTCTACCCACGAAGACGACAGGCGAAGCATTTTGGATCTTGCTTTGCCGCCCGAAATTTATTTCCCGATTAAACAAGCGAAGACGATAAAATATTTTAAGAAGGGCGCGATCGTTGGAAATCATTACCATCCTATTGACTCTCAACGGACGGAAGTCTACATCGCAGTCGGACCGCCGCAGACCGATCTCTTTAAATTTTTATATCGAGAAGACGGCAATATTAAAGAGGCGATTCTTCGACGCGGGGACGGATGTTTTATTCCTCCGGGTGTTACCCACACCTTCGAAATTCTGTCTGACGAAGCGGCTTTTTTTGGTTTCTCAAATCTTTCAGTTTATAATCCGGAAGACGAAGTTAAAGATATTTTAATATGACCAAGGAAAATACAAGCGTTACGGCCCAAGATTTAGAAGAGATTTGGGGTGAAAAACTATCCGATTATACGAAAAAGAAAGTTGAGGAATACAACCTTGTTTATAGCGAGCTCTCCCAAGAAGAACGCGATTCTTGGATTTTTTTGCTTATAAAAACCATTTTTGAATCCCGGGATATAATAAAAGCGGGAAAGCACAGACACTCGCAATGGGAGAAAGGATGGGGTGAAAATCTTAAGTTGTTTTCTTCAACAAAAGAGCTCGATTGTTTGTCGCCGCGTTATTTTGGAAAATACAACGCAGTAAGATGGCGTAGCGATTTGGTGAAACCGACAAGCAAGGACTTTGAAAAAAATTCCTTGAGCATAATCCAAAATTGGCTGTTTGATAAATATTTAAGGAGCGTCAGTTCGATCTATGAATTTGGTTGTGGGACAGGACACAATTTATTCCGTGCTCAAGAAGTTAATCCAAGCGCTTCTTTGTACGGTCTTGATTGGGCCGAAGCCTCAAAAAATATCATTGAAACCCTGAAGAAAGAAAATCTTTTGCGCAAAGCGAGTGGGCACTGCTTTGATTTTTTTGATCCCGATCCTAATTTTCACTTGGACGAGAATAGCGGTGTTTATACTGTGGCGGCATTAGAACAGATTGGACCCAATTTCGAAAAATTCATTGATTACCTGATTAACGAAAAACCGCAAATTTGCATTCATATTGAGCCGATAACAGAGCTTTTAGACAAAACGAAAATTCTTGATTATCTTTCAATAAAATATTTTGAATTGAGAAATTATCTTTCGGGCTTCCTGACCTATTTAAAAAAACTTGAGAACGAAGGAAAAATAAAAATTCATCAAGCGCAGAGAACCTACACCGGTAGCTTATTTATCGAGGGACATTCTGTTGTTGTTTGGTCGCCTTCGGATCTTTAGTCAACCTGTAATTTTTTAAACCATGAAGCTTATTTGTCTAAACGCCTGGGGCGGGAAACGCCTTGGGCCGCTTCTGAATTTTATTAAGGAATCGGCCGAGACAACCGACATTTTTTGTTTCCAAGAAGTTTTTAATTCTTCAAAAAAAGAAATCTCTCCCAACGGTCGAGTGTTAGACCTTTATGATCAAATAAGCGACGCGCTTCCTGATTTTCGAGGCCATTTTTCCGCAAGCGAGAGTGGTTATAATTTTGGCGACTTATCCACCGTAACGGCAGATGTTGGGTGGGGACTTGCGGTATTTGTCAGATGGCCAATTCTCACGATCCGAACAGAAAGTTTTTTGGTTCACAAAACTAAAAACGGGGGAGTTGAGAATAAATTCGAGAGACCGAGAATATTACAGCGCACAGAGCTAAAAATATCTTCTGACGAAATTATAAATCTTTTCAACTTTCATGGTCTTTTGGACGGAGGGGCCAAGACGGATACTCCCGCAAGAGATAGCCAGTTTTCTTCCGTCCGAAAGATTATTTATCAATATAAAGGCAGAAAAATCCTCTGTGGTGATTTCAACATAAGACCAGATACAAAAAATATCGTCCTCTTAGGAAAAAGCATGATAGATCTCATTAAAAAATATAATATTCCCGCAACACGAAACAGGCTATACGGGGGCATGAAAAAATATAGTGATTTCATAAGTGACTATGTTTTTGTTTCGGAAGATGTCAATGTTGAAAGTTTCGGCACTCTGGACGTTGAAGTTTCCGACCACTTACCGCTCATTCTTGATTTTGAGTGATCCCCGCCGTCTTGCAAGAATTAAGGAGTTGTGGTAGTTTGCTAATAAAAATCAGTATGAAATTTTCAATTGTTATTCCCGCCCACAACGAATCGGAGAATCTAAAGATTTTATTGCCGCAGCTGAAGACGGCTTTGCAGTCCATAGAACATGAGGTGGTGATAGTGGACAACGCTTCCACGGATGATAGTGGGGAAATTTTAAGGGCTTTTCAGACAAAAATGCCGGAGTTGATCGTGGTTAAGGAGCCCACATTAGGATACGGCCGGGCGGTTATAGCTGGCCTAAAAAACGCGAAAGGCGATGTTATCGGCATTATTAGATCCGATAACCAGGAAAAACCCGAAGACTTGGTTAAGATGTACGAGGATTTTCATAACAGCGGATTTGACTTGTATAAGGCCATTAGGAAGCATAGAATACGCGATGGGTTAATGAGGGTTATTATCAGTAAAATTTATAATCTTCTTTTCCGATTTCTTTTCCATACCAAGATCAAAGATATAAATGCCTGCCCCAAGATTTTAAAAAGAGAGCTTCATGAAAAGCTTAATATTGAGTCAAACGACAGTTTTATTGATTCTGAAATAATCATAAAAACTCTAGGTCTTGGATATAAGATAGGAGAGACGAAAATAGACTATCTTCCCCGCCTTAAGGGAAAATCAACCGTTAAGCCGGCTACCGTATACGAATTTTTGAAAAATATGCTAACCTGGCGTAATAGGATTAAAAATGAAAAATTTTTGGCAAAATAAAAAAGTTTTCGTAACCGGCGCTAATGGCTTTTTAGGCAGCCACCTTACCAAGTCTTTGATTAAATACGGCCTCGAGCCCGTTGTCTTGATTTACGAAGATAATCCGGCTGGACTCTTTGAAAAAGAGAATTTGTCGGCTAAAACACAAGTCGTCCGAGGAGATGTGCGGAATTTCAAGTTGATGAGCGAAATTTTAAGAGATTTTAAGATTGATACCATCTTTCACCTTGCCGCCCAATCAATCGTTGATCAGGCTGTTGACGCCCCGATCGAAACCCTCGAAGTAAACATCCAGGGAACTTGGAATATTTTAGAATCGGCAAGGAAAAACGGCAATGTCGAAAGGGTCATCATGGCCTCTTCCGATAAGGCGTATGGTCACCACGATACTTTGCCATACGAAGAGCATGTCCATGCCTTGAAGGGAATTTACCCCTACGAAGTTTCCAAAACATGCGCCGATCTTATTGGCCAAAGTTACTATCGGACGTTTAATCTGCCGGTTTGTATAACTCGATGCACCAATCTTTACGGTCCGGGCGATCTTAAAATGAATCGCATAGTTCCCAATACGATCCAACTTCTTTACCAAAACAAGCCGCCGATTTTGAGAGATACCGGAGAGTCCTTGCGGGATTATCTTTTTATTGACGACGCCGTGGAGGGTTATTTGAAACTGGCCGAAAAAATGAACAAAAATCTGCATGGTCACGCTTTTAATTTTGCTACGAATACGCCTCTCTCGGCATCGGAAGCGGTTGCTACCATTTCCAACGAAATGGGAAAGAACATAAAGCCAGCCATCGTAGAGACCATGAAATTTGAAATTTCTTCCCAATACGCTTCGTACGATAAGGCCAAGAATTTCCTTGGCTGGCAACCATCGCATGCTTTTGGAGAGGGCATAAAGAAGACCGTTCCGTGGTATGAGGAGCATCTTAAGAATGTTTAGGAGGAGTGGGGCTTAGGCGGTTTTTACAAACATAGGTAAGCATCTTATGGCAAACCCATTGACCAAAAACAAAAGATTTAAATCCGGTAAGGACTGGGTCTGGTATGCACCCAACACTAAAGACGCTTACGGAGAAAAAGAGATCCAGGCTGTTTTAAGATCTCTAAGAGCCGGTTGGCTTACTCTTGGGTTATTGGGCCGAAAATTTGAAAATAGGATTGCCGGGCTTTTTGGTAAGAAGTATGGCCTCTTTGTAAACTCCGGTTCCTCGGCTAATCTTTTGGCTCTCGCGATTATGAATTTTCCGAAAGGCAGCGAGATAATCACGCCGGCCTGCAATTTTAATACGACGGTTGCTCCCATAGTTCAGCTTGGCCTAACTCCTGTTTTTGTTGATGTTGGTTTGGGAAATTATGCTATTGACACGAGCTCTTTTCAAGGAGCTTTGTCCAAAAAAACCGTGGCGGTCATGGCGCCACATCTGATCGGTAATTTCGTTGATCTGCCGAAAATTCGTTCGTTTTGCAAAAAACACAAACTCGTTTTTATCGAAGACAGTTGTGATACGATTGGCGGAAGTTTTCGCGGAAAACCGTCGGGCATCTGGAGCGATATTACCACTACCAGTTTTTATGCCTCTCACATTATTACTGCCGGCGGGGCCGGTGGGATGTTGATGTTAAACGACAAGAAATTGTTAGAGAAAGCCCGCGTTTTCAGGGATTGGGGCAGGGGCATATCCCGGCATGATGAGAAAATACGTTCGCGGCTCGCAACTTTCAAAATTGACGGTAAACCATACGACAGCGCTTTTGTGTTTGTCGAACGGGGATATAATTTTAAACCCACGGAAATGCAAGCGGCTTTCGGACTTGAGCAACTGAATCGTTTGAAAGACTTTGTTGAAACCCGCCGCCATAATTTTGTTAAGCTTTTGGATTTTTTTAGGCGTTTTGAAGAGCATTTTGTTTTGCCCGAGGAGACGCCGAATACCAAAACGAACTGGCTTGCGCTCCCCCTCACAATAAAAAAAGAGGCGCCTTTTGATCGGAACACCCTTGTTCGTTATCTGGAGGATCATAAGATTCAGACACGGCCGCTCTTCTCCGGTAATATTTTAAAACACCCGGCTTATAAGAATATTTCCTATCGGAAAATCGGCGATTTAAAAAATTCGCAGTATATTCTCGAGCACTCGTTTTTAATAGGACTCCATCATGGTTTGACCGATCAGATGGTAAATTATGTTTTTGAGACATTTCTTAGATTTTTAAGTAAGCGGCGATAGTTTGAAAAAACGTGCCGGCATGATGATTCTTGAATCTTCTTCATGAAAAAAGTTCTCATTACAGGCGGCACCGGTTTTATTGGCTCCAACTTCGTTAACAAATTCCTCGAATTGGGCGACGAAGTAAATTTAATTGTCAGGCCAGAATCTAATTTTTGGAGGATAGAATCGGTGAAAAGCAAGACAAAACTGCATCTCGTTGATCTTACGAACGCCGAAGAGATAGAAAGATTCATTGGCAATTTAAGGCCTCAAATTATTTTACATTTCGCTACCTACGGCGCTTATCAAGGGAGAGAGCAGGACATCAAGAAAACAATCGATACGAATTTACTGGGAACGATAAATTTGGTTAATGCCTGTAGCAAGATAAGTTTTGATTGTTTCATAAACACCGGCAGCAGTTCGGAATACGGCACCAAGGATAAGCCGATGAACGAAAACGATCTGCTTGAACCCAATAACCTTTACGGCGTTACTAAAGCGGCCGCTACAATATATTGCCAATCTTTAGCCAAGAAAATGGAATTACCCTTGGTTACGATGCGGCCTTTTTCTGTTTACGGTTATTTCGAGGAGGCGGGAAGGTTGGTCCCGGAAGTTATCAAGGCCTATTTCAAGGACGAACCGCCTTCTCTCGGAACGCCGTCTTCGGTGAGAGACTTCGTTTTTGTAGAAGACGTAATTGATGCGTATCTGAAGGCAATTGAAAATATCCATAAAGTTAAGAGCAATATTTTTAATATTGGGACCGGCGTCCAGTCTAAAATAGGAGATGTTGCCGAGATTGTTGGGAAGATAGCGGGTTCTAAAAAGGAGCCCGTTTATAGCGCCATAAAACCAAACCAACATGAGCCGAAAAACTGGCTGGCAGATATATCTAAAGCGAGAAAAATGTTGGATTGGTCGCCAAAACATTCGTTACAAGAAGGTCTCATAAAAACGGTAAGTTGGTTTAAAGAAAATATATACTTATATCAATGAGAAACCGCCCAAATATAAAAAAAGAAAATACGCGATTAAAAAAAATCGCCAAGGAGATCAGGCTTCGGGTTTTAGAAACAGTAACGAGGAGCAATGGGCCCCATATCGGAAGCAGCCTTTCCGCGGTAGAAATCTTAACCTCGCTTTATTTCGGGATCATGAAAGTGAACCCCAATAATCCCAATCGCGACAGGTTTATTTTAAGCAAGGGTCATGCCGCCGCGGTTTTGTACGCGACTTTGGCGGAGAGGGGCCTCTTCAATAAAAAAGATCTAAAAAATTATTGTAAGAACGAGAGTAACCTACCCGGCCATTCCACTAAAAATTGCGTACCCGGCGTTGAAGTTTCGGCCGGCTCTTTGGGACATGGCCTCCCAATAGGAAATGGAATGGCTCTAGCCGGGAAAAAAGATAAGAAGAATTACCGTATTTTTGTTTTGTTAAGCGACGGTGAGTGTGACGAGGGTTCGACTTGGGAGGCGATTTTATTTGCGGGCCATCATAAACTAGACAACCTTGTTGCGATAGTAGATTACAATAAGTGGCAATCTTTCGGGCGCACCAAGGACGTTCTTGATTTGGAGCCCTTTGCGCAAAAGTGGCGCGATTTTAAATGGGGAGTGAAAAGCGTAGACGGCCACGACTTAGAGGAACTGGTAGCCGCTTTTAAGCGCGTCCCTTTTAGCAAAAACAAACCCAGCGTCATTATTGCCAACACGATTAAAGGGAGGGGTTTGCCGGCTATGGAAAACACTTTAGAGAGTCATTACCGCTCCCCCACCGGAGAGGAATTTGAGGCAGCTGTTAGGCGTTTGAAATAATAGCCGATTTTATGCGACTTGCTTTTATAAAAACATTATCGGAGTTCGTACGGAAGAACAAAAACACCATTCTCCTTACTGGCGACGTGGGATTTTCTGTTTTTGAAGATTTTATCAAAGAATTTCCCGGTCAATACATTAACTGCGGTGTAGCTGAACAGAATATGCTGGGCGTTGCCGCCGGCTTAGCTTTAAGCGGGAAAAAGGTTTTTGTGTATTCGATCATACCTTTTGTGACCATGCGGCCGTACGAACAATTAAGAAATGATATTTGTCTTCAGAATTTGGATGTAAAAATTGTAGGCGTAGGGGGAGGGTTTAGCTACGGTGTTTTAGGATCAACCCATCACGCCCTTGAAGATTTGGCGATAACTCGGGCCTTACCTAATTTAACCGTGGTTGTGCCGGCCGACCCGATTGAAACGAAATTAGCGGTTGGGGCTATTACAAAATTAAAAGGTCCGGTTTACTTGCGCTTGGGAAAAAGCAAGGAGGAGGATGTTCATAGGGGCTTGTTCAAGTTCGGAATTGGAAAGGCAAATATACTAAAAACGGGGAAAGACGCGGTAATTATCGGTATTGGTCCGATAATAAAGAATGCTTTGATTGCCGCGAACATTTTAAAAAAAGAGGCCGGCGTTTCTCTCGGCGTTGTGTCAATGACGACGCTAAAACCATTGGATGAGGGATTCGTTAAGAGCGTTGCTAAGCGCGCCAAATCTATTTTTACCATTGAAGAACACAACTTAATCGGTGGTCTTGGCGACGCGGTTGCGGCTGTCCTTCTGAAAAATAGGTTCCGCGGGATTTTCGAGAAGCTGGGAGTGTCCGATCGTTTCGCCGGCGTCATCGGCAATCAAGACTTTTTAAGATCCCGGAACAATCTTTCTCCCAGAGAGATCGCTAAGTTTGTTGGGAAGAACCTATAACTTTCCGCCCCGGTCTATCTGCAACGATACGTGGCAAAACCATGCCCGGGTACTATGTTGGCTATTTTAAATCCTAATATTTTGGGGGGCGTTCCTTTGGCAAAATAATCTTTTTCCAATAAACACCCGCTGAATTCTTCCGGAGGTTCGGTCCGGCCCGACCATTGTTGCCCAAGAAGTATAACCTCCACTTCCTCGCCTAGTTTTTTGCCGGCGTTTTTTGCCTCAAAATAAGTCATCATCGATCTGTAATTTTCCGAAAGCGCCCATAAGCTGGATGGTGAAATGCCAATGCAGTTTTCACAATCCGGCAGATTGAGACCTTTGTAAAGTTCGCGCGCTTCCCCGAGCGTCACCCCTCGGGAAAGATAAGAAGGCGCCAGCGCAAAAATTCTTACGGAGCTTATGCTCATAACGACAAACAACATTAATAAAAGCAATCGGAGCACCCCCCTTTTTTCTTTGGATATGATATAGGCGGAAAGTATGAAGAAAAGAGATCCGAACATGGTGAGGTAGTATGTGCTATCCGAATGGCCAAGAGCGATTCCGGCCACTATCGTTAAAAACAGTAGCAGATATAAGAAAAAGAGGAGGCGTGATTTAATTTGTTGGACAAAATTCTTGTAGGATCTTAGCGCTAAGCTCGCGAGAAGCACGACAAAAGGACCCCAAAAAAAACTCGAAGGACTTGTTACGAGATAAAGAAATAAATTTTTTCCATATGCGGCGATTGAGACATCAGACTGCGTTGATGAGCCGGGCAGAAAACCGTAACCGTATAAGCGTGCGTGCGCTAGCGTTCCGCTTATTTTGTCCGCGATGCTGTTTGGCGTAATTGCCATAATAAATAGAAAGACGCCGAGACCCAGTAAATAAGCCTTTAGAATTTCACGGATTGCCGGCTTGATACCCAGCTTAAAAGAAAAAAACAAGCCGATTAGGAGAGAAAAATAGATCGCATGCATGGGATGGATGGCGCCGCCTATGCCCAGGATCAGTCCAAATAATTTGGAGAGGTGTTTCGAATTCGAAAAACGCAGGGCAAGTATCAGCCACAATAGTGAAAATAGTTGAAACACAAGCTCGGTCCTCGTGCTGTTAAAGGTGAGAAGCGGAGCGATTACGGCGAATAGGGCAAAACCGACTATTAAAACGTCTAGCCAGTCAACTTCTCCTTCCCTGCCCATTCTTATCGCTTTCCACAGAAGCCAGGCGGTGAGGACAACGATCAAGCTTTCAATTATAGCCATCGCGATAAATGCCCCCCAGGCGTTAGCCGTCGGCATGAGGATGCTCATTAAGACGGGGTAAAGGGGCGGGTAAGAGGTTGCGAGGCGAGGCCCGCCCGCCCTCTCGGTATTTATTTGGGAGACGACATGGCTTAATTCGTCGGTCAGTCCGTTACCCGCCGCGAAATTGATGGCCAAGGGAATGAAGAGCGCAGAATTAGGGGGGGGGACAGGATAGCCATTAATTCTCGCAAAAAATAATAAGACAACAATAACTGAAGCTATTCCAATAAGAGTGAGTATTTTGAAATTTTTGAGGCGTTTCATTGAAATATTATAAAGTATACGACATTTTTAATGGTTTATGCATTGGGCGTTGAAGTATTGAGCCATCTTTCCCGAACTCAAGCGATCTTTTGTATTTTGCAAGGAAAATCTTTACGTGGTAGATTGTAAGCCATGAACTCCAAAGAACCCTCTTCAATTGCCAAATCCATTATTCAAGAAGATATTATAAAAATATTGGAACAGGTGGATCCGAGCCCGCTTCAGGGGAAACGCGTGCTGGTAACCGGAACAAACGGGCTTCTCGGCGGGTATCTTCTTGCGTACCTTGCGACCGCGATACAGAAGAAAAAAATTTCCTGCGAGGTGCGCTGCATAAGCAAAAACAACCCGAACCAGTACCTAAGAGAATATCTGGATGGCGTCGCGGTAACGTTCGAGACAAAAGACCTGGGACGACCGTTTGATTTGAATGAGCACTATGACATTGTATTTCATGCAGCCGGATATTCCCAACCGAAAAAATTCATCGAGAATCCGCTCGAAACTGTAAAAATAAACATAGATGCGACACTAAGTCTCATTGAGCGTGTTATTGATGGCGGAACGTTTGTTTTTTTCAGCTCGGCAGAAACATACGGAGACATTCCCGCGGACCGCATACCGGTGTCTGAAACGTACCGAGGCGAAGTAGACACAACTGGAAAGAGAGCCGTGTATGCGGAAGCAAAAAGATTGGGTGAGGCAATAGTGTCGTCCGTGGAACGCGCGCGGAATATAAAAGCGCGTATTCTACGGATATCCCACACGTACGGGCCGGGCATAACAAAAAACGACACTCGACTCATGGGGGATATTCTGCGGATGGCAGAAGAAGGACGTATTGTGTTGCAAGACGAAGGAAGGGCGATAAAAACCTTCGGATATGTAGGGGACACGACCGCGATGATCCTCTACGCGGCGCTGTATGGAAAAGAAAGGGTGTATAACATCGGAGGAAAAGATTCGCTCTCGGTTGCCGAACTCGCGGGTCAAATAGGGCAAGCATACGGCGTGCCGGTATCGGTAGAAAATAAAAAGAACCAAAAAGCTCACATCGGCGAAGATCCACAGATCGTACGACTCGATATGACAAGACTCGAAAAGGAAATGGGGCAAATCCCGTACACGAGCATTAAAGAAGGTCTCCGTCGCCTCATCTCCTGGTATAAAACGGAGCAAAAATAGATCTTTTGCGAATATACTATGGCTTAACGAATTGTTGATAAACTCACGGTTTTTATTTATATTTATAAAAAAATGAAAGTAGTAGATTTTGTTATAAATTATCTTGCCGATTACGGGATAAATACTGCTTTTGTCGTGTCCGGAGCGGCGAATGCAAATTTGCTCGATGCTTTTTCGCGCACCGATAGAATCAAATATGTGGTAATGATGCACGAGCAAGCAGCCGGTTTTGCCGCGGAAGGATACGCGAAAATTAGCGGCAAGCCCGGTGTTGCGATCGCTACAAGTGGTCCGGGCGGAATGAATTTAGTGACCCCAATGGGCAACTGTTTTTACGATTCAACGCCTTGTCTTTTTATTACCGGCCAGATTAATTCCGGATTCTTGCGTCCTGACCCAGCGGTCAGGCAGGTTGGTTTTCAGGAAACGGACATTGTGGCCATTGCTTCGCCAATTACGAAGTATGCAAAGATGGTGAAAGATCCACGGGAAATAAAACAAGAACTCGAAAAAGCCCTTTTTTATGCGACAAGCGGAAGGCCCGGTCCCGTACTTCTCGACATCCCTATGGATGTCCAAAAAAAAGAAATCGATCCCGCCGCTCTTCCCGGTTTCGACACCGAAGCCGAAAAAATAAAATTTGATTTAAACGCGGTAGATCAATCGATTGATAAATTTTTGGAAGATTTGGAAAAAGCAAAGCGGCCGGTTCTCTTGGTGGGTGGCGGTGTGCAGCTTTCCGGGGCGGTTCACGAACTATTGGAACTCGGGCGCCTGCTCAAGATCCCTATTTTTCCCACATGGAACGCTATTGATGCGGTAACGTCGGATTACGAATATTACGGCGGGAGAATCGGTACTTACGGTGGTCCTGGAAGGAATTT
>Ga0209542_10013179_pt1 | contig 14314 bp, 17 predicted proteins | sample RifCSPhighO2_01_FD_184028 | JGI IMG/M metagenome (GOLD analysis project Ga0209542, IMG submission 184028) | Soil microbial communities from Rifle, Colorado - Rifle CSP2_plank highO2_0.1 (SPAdes) (version 2) | ecosystem: Environmental > Terrestrial > Deep subsurface > Rock core/Sediment ...
CCCGCACCGCCTCGGAAAAGACGGCCTTGCGGGTTTCCTCGTCTTTTTTGTAATTCGCAAAATCGGCGCGCTCCTTCTGCCAGCCAGTCAAATATTCCTCTTTTTCTTTTTTTACCTGTTTCAAATCCGCCCGAAGTTTTTTTAGGGTTTTCTTTAAATCTTCCTCTCCGTCTTCATTAAATTCAAACTCTACAATATCCTCGTCGTTTTCGGATGGGGTTTCGTTTTTTACATCTTCATCAGACATAAATCTATCTTATCACAAATTATCTTTTACTCCATTGCGGAGCTTTTCTTGCCTTTTTGAGTCCAAATTTCCGGCGTTCTTTGGCCCGCGGGTCGCGTTTTAAAAATCCCAAATGTTTCAAGCCAACGCGCAGACCACCGTCGGAGAGCACCAATGCCCGCGCCAGTCCGTGACGCACGGCTTCGGCCTGCGAATGGACGCCGCCGCCTTGCACTCGCACTTCCACGCTCCATTTAACACCCGATTTCTCCAGTTTGGAAATGGGGTCGTGAATAATTTGGCGCAAAGATTCCGTTTTGAAATATTCCTTCACCTCTTTACCATTCACCAGAAAGTTCAATTTACTCGCGGACACAATACGCACCCGCGCGGTAGAGGTTTTGCGCCGGCCCACGGCCTCAATATACCCGCCTGCAGCGCTATGCACAGCATTGCGGGCAGGTTTATTTGTTGATTTTTTTTCCGACATAATAATTAATCCTCAATTACTAAATTTTTCATCATCTCTCGGCGCAATTTATTACCCGGCAGCATCTGGTAAATCACCAAGCGCACAACCTCCCGCATGCCTTTGATTGTCTTCGTTTTGGCCGCCGGCGTCACGCGCAGGCCGCCCGGAATTCCCGAATACCTTTTATGAAAAATATTCTCCAATTTTTTCTGGGTAATCCGAATTTTGGCCGCATTCACTATTTTGACCGGAAAACCGGAATAACGGTGACGCTCGAAAGTTGCCGCGGTCTTACCCATCAAGTGCATCGCGGCTCGGCTCGCCACCCGACCTAAGGTTTCCCCGGAGGCGTCAATGGTCTGACCGGCTCTTTCTTTTGTTTTAGTTTTATTTTTATCTTTTTTCATTTAATTTTAGACAAATTCTATTATCGCCATTTGGGCGCCGTCCGATTTGCGAACCGGCAGTTTTAAAACCCGGAGGTAGCCGCCCTTACGTTCCTGATATCTTGGCGCCAGCACTTCGAAAAGCTTTCGGATTTCGGGACGCTGCCCGGACAACTTGGCAATTATCAGCCGTCGCGCCGCTAAATTATTTTGCTTGGCACGAGTAATAAGCTTCTCCATATAAGGACGAAGCTCCTTGGCTTTCGGTTCAGTGGTTTTAATTTTTTCGCGCCGAATCAAGCTGAGCGCTAGAGAATTTAAGAGCGCCCGTTTTTGCGTCTTGCTTCGTCCGAATTTTCTTTTGGTGTTATGATGCCGCATGATTTATTCTCTCAAATTTAAGCCAAATTTGTGCAAAACTTTTTTAATTTCCGCAATGCCCTTCTCTCCGATACCCTCTACTTCCAATAGGTCTTCGCGTTTCTTGCGAGCCAAGCCGCCCAGCGTCCGGATATTCGCCCCGGAAAGCGCATTCAATGTCCGGGTGGAAAGGTCTAAACTATCGGTGCGGGTTTTCATAATATCCAGGTCGGGACTTTTTCTTTCCCCCTCTTTCCCAGTATTTCGGCCTTTGTCCGCTACCAGATCCCCGACCTCTTCCAACGCCGAAGTTTCCGGTTCTTTGAAATCGATAATTGCTTTCAGTTGATTGATCATTATTTCAATGGAGTGAGACAATGCTTCCCGAGCAGTCAGTGTGCCGTCCGTTTCAATCGCGATGCGCAAGCGGTTGTGATTCGTTTTGTCGCCCACCCGCATATTTTCCACTTCGTAAGAAACTCGGCGAATCGGCGTGAAAATCGCGTCCACCGCAATGGTGCCCACGTCCACTTTATCTTTCTGAAAAACTTCCTTGGAAATGAAGCCCAGACCTTTTTCTACTTTCATCTCAATATTTAAACTGATTTTGCCGGTTACCTCGGCGATATGCATATCCGGATTCAAAATTTCCACTTGCCCACCGGTCTTGATATCCTTGGCCAAGACCTCCTTCGGACCCTTGACTGAAAGAGCCACCATCTGTGGTTCGTCCGAGAGCAGTTTGAAGCGGATTTTTTTCAAATTGAGAATCAGCACGATTACATCCTCTTTGATGCCGTCCATCGTCTGGAATTCATGAGTTACACCGTCGATTTTCAGCGAAGTGATGCTGGCACCTGAAAGCGAGGAAAGAATTATCCGACGCAGACTGTTGCCCAACGTGTGCCCGTAGCCCGGATAGAGACCATCAATTTCGAACACGCCCTTGTTGCCCTCTTCAGAAACAACGCGCGGCTTGGAAGGCAAAATAATGTTATAGTCAGGCATAATTTTTATAAATTTATCCGCCTTGGGCGGGAAGTTAATTTTAATTTTTATCGACTGTAAAACTCAAGCACGGCGTTTAGGTCTAAGAAGGTTTCCGAATTCTGCGGTTTTTCCAACATCTTCCCGGCCATCGACTCAATATCAAAAACAATCCAAGGCGGGGCATTATAATCTTTAAGCCGCTCCGACAAATTTTCAAAAATTTTCCGGATTTTGCTACCTTCGCGAATCTGGACGACATCTCCGGGTTTCAACTCATAAGACGGAACGGTTACTCGGTGTCCATTGACCATAAAGTGTCCATGCGAAACCATTTGTCGGGCCGCGCGGCGAGAAGGAGCTAGTCCCATCCGATACACTGCGTTATCCAGGCGGGATTCCAAACTCTCGTAAAGCTTGGGCACGATGCCCGCACCTTTCAAGTGGACTGCTTTCTGTACGTAGTTGGCCAACTGGCGCTCGGTAATGCCGTAGGAGAATCGCACCTTTTGTTTTTCCAAAAGCTGCGCTCCGTATTCACTCGGCGCTTTGGGCCGGCGGCCGATCGGTCCGCTCTTAGTCGAGGCCGAGAACTTTGGGGTCTGGCATTTGTCGTAAACTCCGGCTCCGAGCCGGCGACCTATTTTAAATTTTGGTTTGGATATCATCTGATTTGAAAAATGTTAAAACTAAACTCGTCTTGGTTTCTTGGCTTTCGGCCCGTTGTGCGGCACCGGTGTCGCGTCCATAATGGAAGTTATTTCTATGCCGTGCGCCATAAAGGCCCGGATTGCGGGCTCGCGGCCGCTACCGACGCCGAGCACCACTACATCTGCATCTTTCACACCCAGAGCCGCGGTTTTGCCGCCAATCAGGTCACCAACTTTGGATGCCGCAAACGGTGTGCCCTTCTTCGCGCCTTTGAAACCTAAACTGCCGGAAGTTGACCAGAAAAGCGTATTGCCAACTTTGTCGGCAAACAAAACCTTAGTGTTATTGAAAGTTGCCTCAACATGCAAAACTCCGGAAGTAACTTTTTTCTTCGGTGTCTTGACGGGCGCCGAAACGGCCGGCGTTGCCGCCGCTGTTGATATCTTCTCTTCAGTTGCGATTTTTGTTTTACCCATTTTAATTATGTTTTGCTTTCCTTGCGGCGACCAGAGGCCATGGTCTTCCGCACATTGCCTCGAATCGTGCGGGAGTTCGTCTTGGTGCGCTGACCACGGACCGGTAGGCGCTTCAAATGCCGAAGACCGCGATAGCTTTTAATTTCCTTGAGCCGCTTGATGTTCGCGGCAATTTCTCTTTTCAAATTTCCCTCAATCGGAATTTTTTCCACTATTGCGCGAATGCGATTCTCTTCTTCCGAGGTTAACTCTTTGGCGCGCTTTCCGCGGTCAATGCCAACTTGGTCGAGAATTTTCCGGGCCGAAGAAATACCAATCCCGTAGATGGCGGACAATCCGATTTCTAACCTTTTTTCATCTGGTATGGTGATGCCAAGAATTCTCATAATTATTGTTTCTGCTTATGTTTGGGATTGGAACAAATAACCCTCAAATGCCTGGCGCGCTTTACCATTTTGCACTTGGCGCAAATTTTTTTTACTGATGCCCTGATTTTCATTGAAAATTCCTAAAGGAAAAACGATACAACCGAAAAACAAGGATAAAACCCTTATTTTTCAAGCTATTTTAAATTTTGCAATTGCGACTCCTATAATACACTATTGTTAAAAAAATTACAACCTAATTAGAGCCTTTTCACGATCCGACCCTTGCCCCCGTAAGTGTCCAAGACAACCTCCACTTTATCCCCGATTAAAACTTTAATGCGGTGTAAGCGCATCTTGCCCCCGAGATAGGCGAAAATTTCTTGGTCGGCGTTCCCGTTGTCCAGCTTAACCCGAAACAAAGTGTTCGGCAGGGCTTCGGTCACTACACCCCGCGCGGTCGCCATTTTTTCATTTTTCGGATCGCTCATTGGGATAGCATAATGATACTAAAAATCAAGGGCGGCGTCAAACTCAAGGTCTATTCCGTTGCCGGATACTGAACACGGACTTTGACTTTTTCCGGCTGGTCCGGGATAGAACGGAGCCAAAACGGAAAGAGAGTAAGCTCGGCGCGGTTAATGTTCGCGTATCGGAATAAGATTTTGGAGAAATCTTTTTTGGAACGGCCCAAAAGTTCGGCTGTGAATTTTTCTTCATCCAGTTTCCAAACAACTTGGGTCGGGCCCGACAAATTAAAACTGATATTATTCATTTCAGCCAGCGAAACGTCGCCCACATTACCGAGAATAAACTTAAGGGCGTGGAGGTTGGGAATATAAACCGCTTCACCGTCGTAGCCCGACACTTTTTTCTCCGCAATTTTTTGTGTCAACCCTTCCTCTTCCAACAAAAGGCCATAGAGTGTGCCCCGAAGAGTCACGGTAAGTTCTGCGTCGCTTAAGGGCATAATTACTTTATCCACAACAAACGCGGCTCCGCCCGGAAATAAAATGAAGCCCTCGGGAATCTGGTCAGTCGCTTTTTGGAAAAGTTCTTTTCGGAGATTGATTGCCAGTGCTTCCCTGGCGGCGGTTTGGTCCGCCTCCGAAACCACGAGTGTCTTGCCCTGGAAACCACCGCTAATTTCTGTGCCTGCCTTGGAACGAACTTTAAATTTTTCATATTTGGGCGTACCTTGAAAACCGACAATCTGGAAATCTAGCGGCTCACTGTTGAATGCCTCTCCTGCTTCTGCGGCATATATTCCCACTTCGACGGATCCCGGCACTCCATCCGGCCGCATACCGGGCACTACAATTTTCTTTTCCGTTTTGTAAAGCTTGCCGTTGGAGCCGCTCAATCGCGTGTCAACATTCAACCGCTGCGGAGCGGAACTATAAGAGTTAAAAATTGTCACCGTGCCGGTCGCTTTCTCTGCCACTTCCTTTACTTCGGTCGCCGCCAGCGTCTTTGTTTTTTCTCCAGAAAGCACCACTAAATCAAAAGCTAAGCCGTTGCCGCTCGCTTCTTTGTTGGCGGAAAAATTCTCCTCCAACCGAATTTGTTCTATTTTGGGATAAACTTGCACCTCGGCCTGTGCGAAGAAAAAAGAAAGGGCCAGAAGTAAAAAGGCCACGGACAGAGCCGCCACCGACCAGAGCATATAGCGCGGTCGGTTACCAACCTTGATTTTGGCCGGGGGAAACTTTTCGGCCACCGGTCGAGCCCGATTGGTCGGTTTACGCTTCACGATATCTTCCAAAAAAGGCCTGGACATAAATTTTATGTTTTAATCAAAAAACGGTTGAGGTAAACACAATCAATAGTCAGAAACGGATCGCGGACGGACTCTCCGGCAAAAGCCACGAAGGAGTGCAATGACTCCGGGCTAAGGATTGTAATATTGAATTTTGACTCCGCTAGAGTGTATTGGCTAAATTGCTCCGCCTGAATAATCTCGGCAAATAAGTCGGCTAAATCACCCTCAGTGGTTACATAGACGGTTGCCGGTATGGAAATGTCATCGGACAGATGGGCCAACGACTCTTGAAATTTGGCGAGCCACTCCGCCCGAAGCCGGGCCATTATCGATTCAAGTTTTTTCCGCACTGTTTTTTCCGCATGCCCGTCTTTAAAAAGTGAGAGGAGCGAAGCGGCTTCGCTGAAAGAAGTACCAAGACCTTCTGCTACTCCGCGCAGAAGAAAATTGCGCCCAAGCGGAAAAGAAATCGAATCGCGCAAAACATTTTTCTTGACCATAAAAATGTCCGTGACTTCCCCCCCGATGTCCAGCAAGAGAAAACTATCACGCTGAGTCAGTAAATCGCGAACAATGGTAAAAGAAGCAACGGCGAAAGAAGAAAACTTTATCGACTCGGAATGAAAATACCGCGCGACCGTCTGCTCTATTTTTGTTAGCACTGTTTCGCCACTCATGGAAATAAAAATGGTCATTTCGATTTCCCGGGCCGACTGATACAGCGGCTCGGAGGTTTCGTAGCCATTAAGTAGGGTTTTTACGTTTTTAAGTTCGATAGTGCGCAAAGCGTCCGGCGTATTCGCATATGGGGATAAATGCTCCTCGCTGAAAAGCTTGATTTCTTTCTTAATCAAATCGTTCGCCACTTTCTCGGTAAATAAGAAGGGATTATTTTTCTTCAGCTGCAAAGTACGCGTTTGGGAAGCGTACCAGGGAGATGAGAGCACGCAAAAAATGCGCTGGGGCGCACCCTGCGCGGAGCGATGAATTCGATCAGCCACGGTATCCAGCGCCCGGAGTGTCTGAGAAAAAAGTTGGTTGGTCTCTGGTCTCGCTCCTAGCGCGACCGGTTCAAGTGCGGAGAAAATTATTTTCGGAGTCCCAGACGGTTCCGGCCAAAACAACGCGCCACCCACGAACGAAGACCCGATGTGAAAAAGCAACATCGGTTCTTTCTTTTTTTGGGTCCGAGAAAATATACCCATAGCGCAATTATAGCACAATCAAAATCAAACCAGTGCCGCTTTTATCCGGCGGATGCCCTGCGCCACGGCTTCTTCTTTCAGAATTTTGAAAGGACCGCCATCCCCAGAATTCTCTCGGGAGGAAAAATCCAGCTCCGCTGTATTTTTCACATGCGGGCCGCCACAAAATTCCTTGGAAACCACATTGCCGTTTTTGTCTTCAACAAAATAAACAGACACAAGATCGGAATACTTGGCACCAAACTCCATTTCTGCTCCGATTTTTTGCGCTTCACTGAAAGGCATTTCGCGCCGAACCACTTCCAACTCTTTTTTTATCTTGTCATTGACCCAATCTTCCACTTTTTTCTTTTCTTCATCGCTTAATTTATGGTCGCATAAAAAATCAATCCGTAGGCGCTCCTCATTAATGTTGCTCCCCCGCTGTTTGACTTGGGATCCCACCACATTCTGTAACGCCGCTAAAAGCAAATGGTGCGCGGTGTGATGCTTGATGGTTTTTGGCTCATGATTTACTAATCCGCCCTTAAACATCCCGGCCGAAGCGGTCTGAGAAAGTTTCTGATGTTCCATCATTTTTTTATCAAAATCATCCATGTCTATTTCTCGCCCTTTCTCTTGAGCAAGTTCTAAGGTAAGTTCAATGGGAAAACCGTAGGTGGTAGCAAGAACAAAAGGATCTATTCCTTTTTCGAATTCTTTTAATCCGCGTTCCAGTGTTTCCCTGAATCTCTTTTCTTCTTTTACTATTTCTCCCCGATCGTCAAGGTTATATGTCCCGGCGTAAATCTTTTTTGTTTTCTCAACTTGTAAAGAAAGCGGGTCTTTGGAAAAACGCACCGCGCGGCGGATTAGTCGGCGAAGAACATAACCGGCACCTGTATTCGCCGGCACTACGCCATCGGAGATTAAAAACAGCGCCGCTTTTACATGGTCGGCGATGATTCTTTCTTCTCTTGTTTTCTCGTTATTAAATAGATCCGTTTCGTAAACATTATTTTTTTTCTGCACCTGTACCAAAAGCCGTTCCAGTCCCATTCCGGTATCAATACCTTTAACTTTCAACGGTTCGTATTTCCCGTCTTTATTTTTATAAAATTCATTAAAAACGATATTCCAAATCTCCACGCCGTTAATATAAACTTCCGTTGTTGGTCCGCAAGGGCCCTCATCCCCCGTTGGCCCCCAAAAATTATCTTCTTTGTTATGCTCTTTGATTTTAAGTTTCGGATCTATGCTTTGCCAAATTTGGCGTGATTCTTCATCCGCTGGAATACCACTTGTATCATCTCGGAAAATTGAAACATAATCAATATCTAGTTTAAGTTCCTTGGTAATAAAATCATAAGCATATTGAATGGCTTCCTTTTTCCAATATCCACCGAAGGAAAAATTTCCCAGCATTTCAAAAAATGTCAGATGAGTATCGTCCCCGACTTCATCAATATCTCCAGTCCGCACGCATTTTTGGACAGTTGTAATATTAACGGTTCCAAAATCGCGCACCGCATCTTCCGGCGCTAAATAATATGGTTTAAATTGTTGCATACCGGCCGTGGTAAACAACACCGACGGGTCGCTAGGAATCAGCGAAGCAGAAAAAATTATTTTATGCCCCTGGTTTTCAAAAAATTTTAGAAACTTTTCTCTAATTTCGTGCGACTGCATAGTAAAATTTAGACTTCGCTATCGTCTCCGGAAATCTTTCTGATCGGCTTTTCAAATTTATTTACCACAACAAACACAAAAAGTACAAGCAAGGTAGCAATGACGGCTATGCTATAAAATCCAAAACCGGCAGCCATGCCAATACCCGTCGTCACCCATAATCCGCCGGCTGTGGTCAAACCTAAAAGTTTATTACCGTGAAAGATAATGGACCCAGCGCCCAAAAATCCGATACCGACGATTATCTGCGAAGCAACTCGAGTTGGGTCAAGCCCCCCGACAACATTATTCGCATATTTCAAAACTATCATTTCAGAAATAATTATAAATACTGCCGCACCCAAAGAAACCAAGGCATATGTCTTCATGCCAGCTTCTTTGTGCACCAACAGCCTCTCGGCGCCTATTATCATCCCCAGCCCGACCGCCACGAGTAACTTTATAATAATTTCCCCGTTTTGGACAAAAAATTCTTGCATAAATCAATTATATCAATAAAAAAAGATTATACAACCACCCCGCCGCCCAAGCAAACATTCTTTTCGTAAAGCACGCAAGATTGACCGGAAGCTACGAGCACCGGTTTTTTGAAAATTATCTGCGCAAGGTTTCGCCTTGCGCGAGAAATTTGGCAGGGTAAAAATTCTCCGTGATAACGAATTTGCGCGGTATAGGTTTTGCCGGGTTTTGGAATTTCCAAAATCCAATTGCAGTTTTTAATTCTAATGTTTGTTAGAACTTTAGAATGAGAAAAATTTTTGTCGTGCGAAGCTATCAGGATGTTTCTCTTGGTGTCTTTACCGACTATGTAATACGGACGGTCAGATGAGGTTTTCTTGGTAATAGTAAAACCATGGCGTTCCCCCAGGGTATGGAAAACCGCTCCACTATGATATCCAACCTCTCCTCTCCTCTCATCCAAAACTTTTCCCCTTTTTTCTTTAATGTAATGCTTTAAAAATTCTTTTAAATCAACCGCGCCCAAAAAACAAATTCCCTGACTGTCTTTCTTCTCCGCCACCGGTAAATTAAATTTTTTAGCCAACCGACGCACCTCGCTTTTCTTCAAATAACCGATGGGGAAAAGAATTTTGGCAAGCTGTTTTTGGTTTAGGGTCCAGAGAAAATAACTCTGATCTTTGGCAGGATCTTTGGCTTTGCATAACCTCACCCCTCCTTGCTTCGCAATTCCACCCCTCTCCTTACGGTAAGGAGAGGGGCTGGGGGTGAGGTTAGCGTAGTGTCCGGTCGCGACATAATTAGCGCCCATGCTAAGCGATTTTTTTAAAAAAGCGCCAAACTTCACCTCTTTATTGCACATTACATCCGGATTCGGAGTCCGACCGGCCCGGTATTCGCGAATCATATACTCGGCTACGGCTTTTTTATATTCTTTTGCAAAATTAAAAGTCAGAAATGGAATATCCAGATGCGCCGCGACGCGCATCGCGTCGCGGCGTTCTTCTTCTTCATTGTTTCTTCAACAGGGCAGCAGACACCGCGCTGTCCACGCCCCCCGATAGGCCGACGAAAACCATCCTTCGGCTTGGCTCAGGACTTTCAGCTTTCTTTTTCATAATTCCACCTTACAGTTCCATTAATTTTTTGTAAAGTTCGTAGGTCGCGCGGGCATCGGAGAGCGCAGTGTGCGCTTCCTTGTTCTCTATGCCGAAACGCAAACACAGTTCACGCAGGGAAAAATGCTCCAGGTCCGGTTCGCGATGGAGCTTAGCCCAGGCGATGGAAATTGTATCCAGTTTGTGATAATGCAAAGTGTTGGTGATATTGGCTCGGCTCCAGGCGGCTTCCAAAAATCCAGCATCAAAAGCGACATTGTGCCCGACCATAATAGCGTTTTGCACTTTCTCCGAAAAAACTTGCATCGCCTCGGAAAAAGACAGAGCCGAGACCCACCTTTCCGGAGTATAATGATTAATTTTGAGTGCCGTTCGGTCGGCTGTCTCGATTTTTTCCGGCTTAATTTTCAATTCAAATTCCTCCAGTACGTTCAGTTCCGGGGTCGTCAAAACACCGCCAATTTCAATAATCTCGTGCTTGAGTAAGTTTAGACCGGTAGTTTCTATATCAATAAAAGCAAGGTTGTGTTTGCGCATATTTTTTTTATTTCAAATATTTCGCTTTATTCGCAGTGTGCTCTGCAAAATTTTTAGCGTAGTGAATATTGCCATCTGGATCATGTAGATAATATAAATAAGCGGATTTTTGCGGGCGTAAAGCAGCGATAATGGCTTTCAATCCCGGATTACCAATCGGACTTTTGGGTAATCCTTTGGCCTGATAAGTTTCCGGTGCCGCGTCCGCCTGCAATGGCATGCCGATAGAAAATCTTTTCCATAAAATTCCGGCGATGAGCCCCCGATCTTCATCGCCGTTCGCCTCGCCTTCAATAATGGAAGCCATCGTGATTATCTCGGCCAAAGTTCGGCCAGAAGCGGCAATTTCGGGCAGAAGCGGTTCCAGTTTTTTGTCAAAATTTTCTTGCAAAGACGTAATTGCCTCCTGAGTCCCATCCGTATTCAAGAAAAAATAAGTGTCGGGGAAAAGATACCCTTCTTTGTCTTCCACCAACGTCAGAAATTCCTCTTTATTGAAATTAGGCAGTTTTTCCGCGAAAGCATCCGCAATCTGATGCACATCAAAACCCTCTGGGATAGTTACCACTACCGGTGCCAGGCGAAATTTGCCACCGCTCACGCGCCAGGCCACTTCAAAAACCGGTAATTCTCTTTCAAAAGAATAGTAGGCCGGCCGAACGCGCCTTTCACCTCCGAAAATTATAACGAAAAACTCAAAGGCGACTCGGGAACGGATGACTTTGTTCGTCCGCAGAGTAGAGGAAACTTTCTGCAAACTGGACCCTTTCTCGATGTTGATTAAGTTCCCGATCGGAAAATTTCCGGGTGGACTCAAAAGAAAAAAATAAAAGACACCCAAAAGTAAAACCGAGCCAAATAAATAGAAAGGGGTTTTTGGTTGCATATTAGGTAGGTAAATTCGGAGGTGGCGAGGCCTCGCGGGACTCGATGCGCTCCAGCGTCGGCACTTTGAGAATCTGGCCCGGGAAGTGCCACATAGTTGCGAGCTCCTCCACATTCAAGACAAAAGTTGAGTGATGGAAAAAGGCGTGAAAAATTAGAGAGATGGGCCAGTGCATATAAAGGGCCTCTTTATGAAAAAGATGATGCCGTAGCGGCAGGTGGAAAAACGCCCGTTCTCGAAATTCGTGGAGCATCCGATTGGCCAACATCATAACAGTTTTCGGCCCAATGGTGATTATCCCGCCATAGGCATCGCCTTGGGTGGAGTTAGAACGATCAAAACCGTTGCAGTCCGGTTTAGCATATTGACGAAAAATGAGACGGATGTCTCTAGAAGCATTGGTGCGATGCCCCGGCGGAAATATTTCTTTCTTTGCCACATACATCACTCTGATTCCGGTATCAAAACCGATTTTGCCGGTTTTAGCGGACATTGCCGCAATGGTATTTTTCAAAAAGTCCGGCTGGCGGATCTCTTTTCCGAGACCGCCGGAGATTGGGCTTTGTTCTGGATGAATACGAGTATATGGAATTAATAATTTTTCCATTTCATCCCTGGCCTCTGCTTCCCACCATTGTTTTTTAAACCAGGAGCCCTTGACCCGATATTGCTTCTTAGAGGGAGTAATAACAATTTGCATCCATGCCTGTTCTCCCTTTTTAAGGGAGCCGAAAAATTCTATCACCGGCGAAATAGGGTCAACTTTGTATTCTTCCTTCGGGTCCTCGTCTAAACTGAAGTCAATATAAGTTTTTAACGGAAACGCTTCCGGCTTCAAAAGTCGGAACTCACAACCCCAGCCGTTCCACTGGCTCTCCGGAGTTATTTCGTCCACCGCCAAAGTGTAGTCCTCCACTGCTTTGACCTGCGCCTGCGGATACTGCGCGTACATTTGCGTTTCAATCAGCGAACGAATGCGGGAAGGTGTGCGGATGTAAAAATGAACCTGCCCGTCGATGGAAGCCAATTCCAGCGAAAACCAAAACCAGACGGCGCCCTGCCAATATTCTTCTTTCCCGCCCTTGAAACTCCAATGATAAAGCGCGTTGGTGATGAATAACTCCATCGCTTTGGGCGAACGCAGAACCTCGCGCGGCGGAACAATTTCCAAAAGCACCCATTCAATGCCGGAAATAAAATCCTGCCGGATATAGTGCACCCAGAGTTTCCAAGCAACCCAGCCCAGAACAATCGTTCCCAGCAGAGCCAAGGCGCCCTTCCAAGCATTGAAGCGCCAAAGCAGATACAGGACAGCGATAATTATCGCCCAGTACCAATATTTTGCGATGAAATTTTCCAGACCGTCAAAAAGCGCATCAATCATGCTTCTATTTTAATATAAATCGGGAGAGAAATAAAGCTAAGCCAGCGTGTAGAGACCGCTCTTGTTCTTCTTAAAATATTTGGAATTGGCTAAGTTGACCAGAATGGTATTCTTTTTGAAATATCTTTCCTTCATCACCCGCTTCACGACTTCCTCCTTCTGCAAAGGACCGGACTTTTTCAGAATGTCCTGGATAACTTCGCGCGCAATGCCCGCCTTGTAACCCCACTCGGCCAGCGCGTACATTCCGCGACCCACTAGAACGAAACGCGAATCTTTAATCAGTTCGTTGTGACAGGTAGCATAATGGATTTTTTTGCCGAAAACTTTAGCAATCGCATCCGCCACTTCTTTAAAATGCATCGGTGAGCCGTGGCGACGCATCACCAGAAAGGCGTAATCTTTCACCCCGCGAGTACGAATATTTGGAGAAGTTGCCCGGCCCCATTCGCCCAATGGATTTTTAGCAACGGTTTTGGAAATAGAAAGCCAACGCTTAATAATTTCATCAGTACAATATTGTTCGGAAACATCTTTCAGGTGGTCAAAAAATTTCTTCAGCATTTCGGTTTCTGAAATCAGATCTTCGTCTTTTAGTCCGGCGTAAAGTTTATGCAAGGCATCGTGAATTTTTTCCGTCATTTCATCATCCACGCTCCAACGCGCGTGAAAATGCTCGTCTTCGCGATGTTTTTTGAAAGCATCGCCGAGTTCTAGAAAAAAATTAATGTGATTTTGTGTTGTTTTATCTTTGGAAATATGCGCCAAGAGTTCGTGTTCGGCGACAATGGCTCCCAATTTATGAATTAATTGTTTTAATTCGTCAAAAGCCACCTGCTCTTTTTTGTAGGCGGTTGATTTTTTAATCATCTTCAAAGCCGCGTCTTCCACTTGGCGAACGCGCTCGCGGGTAATGTTGTATTTCTTCCCAATTTCCTCAAGAGTTTTCTTTTTTCCGTCCGGAGTTAATCCAAAACGATGCATGATTACATCAGAAGACCTTGACTGCAAGTGAGAAGTTATATTCTTGGTGATTTTTTTGGGTTTGAAGGATATTATGGACATAATTTTAAAAAATATTTTTATTCTCTCTTAGCTCGAACACGATCAATTTCGGTCAGATATTTTTTTCGCAGTCGGACTGATTGGGGAGTGATTTCCAGATATTCATCCTCATTCATGACCTCAAGTCCTCGTTCAATATTCAAAACAAAAACCGGATTTAGGGTTATGGCTTCGTCGGTGCCAGAAGCGCGCATATTCGTAAGCTGCTTCCCTTTCGTCGGATTAACCGACATCTCATCTCCTTTCAAAACATTCCCGACAACCATTCCTTCATAGACCAAATCTCCATGGCTTATATACAATATAC
>Ga0209542_10013180_pt1 | contig 14314 bp, 14 predicted proteins | sample RifCSPhighO2_01_FD_184028 | JGI IMG/M metagenome (GOLD analysis project Ga0209542, IMG submission 184028) | Soil microbial communities from Rifle, Colorado - Rifle CSP2_plank highO2_0.1 (SPAdes) (version 2) | ecosystem: Environmental > Terrestrial > Deep subsurface > Rock core/Sediment ...
TTGCCGGTATCAAAAGTGGCGACAAAATACTGAAAATCGACGGTACGGATACGCAAGGAATGGATATTACAACTGCGGTGAAAAAAATCCGCGGACCGGGTGGAAGCGAGGTCGTTTTAAAGGTTCTTCGCGAGGGCTGGACCGCGCAGAAAGAAATCAAGGTAACACGCAGGGCTATCACCATACCTGCCATGGAGACAAAAAAACTCTCCGACGGAATCTTTGTCCTTTCGCTGATGAGTTTTACGTCAAACTCGCCCGACCTTTTCCGAAGCGGTCTGCGCGAATTCATCACGTCGGGCAGCACCAAGCTCATTCTTGATTTGCGCGGAAACCCAGGCGGATATTTAGAAGCTGCGGTGGACATGGCAAGTTGGTTCCTTCCCGCGGGAAAAGTGATAGTCACGGAAGATTATGCGGGACATGCGCAAAATATTGTACATCGCTCGCGCGGTTATGATATCTTCAATCGGGATTTTAAAATGGTTATTCTGGTTGACCGCGGCTCGGCATCGGCTTCAGAAATTCTAGCTGCGGCGCTTCGGTACTTTGGGAAAGCAAGACTTGTCGGTGAGACTACTTTTGGCAAAGGTTCAGTCCAGGAACTAATTGAAATAACCCCTGACACAGCGCTTAAGCTGACAATAGCGCGTTGGCTGGGGCCTGACAGCAAGCAAATTCCGAATACCGGCATTATTCCCGATGTTGAGGTTAAAAAGACGGATGAAGACGTGAAGGCAGGGAAGGACCCACAAATGGACAAAGCGATAGAGCTAGTGCGTAGTTTGTAGAACGTAGTTCGTAGTAACAATGGACGCACACGAAGTGATTTGCATTTCTAAGAACTACGAACTACGATCTACGAACTATGCGAATTATTTTGCTTAAAGACGTGGCTGGGGTGGGGAAGCGGGATGGCGTTATGGAGGTCAAAGACGGGTACGCCCTCAACTTTCTCATTCCGCGCAGTTTGGCGCAGGAAGCGTCATCCAAAAATCTTGCAGAGCATGATAAACGCCAGAAAACCTCCGAAGCGCAGGCGCAGCTTCAAGATGCCCAGTTTGAGAAGTTGGCTCAAACGCTTTCTGCCGATTCAATTGTTATGAAAGTGCGGGTTAACGAATCAGGGCATCCGTATGAAAGCATTTCCGCAAAGAGAATCGCCGGTGAAATTGCAAAGAAATATAATCAGGACATCGGCGAAAAAGCCGTCGTTTTAGACGAGCCGATAAAGAAGTCCGGAATCTTTAAAGTTGAAGTAAAACTCGGGCGTCGCCAAGCTGTTGCAACGATTGAGGTGAGGGCAATTTAGGAATGTCTACACAATTGTACCATGGTATAATTGTGTAGACATTAATTTACAGACGCAACGAATGCGATTTTGTTAAATCACGTCTACCACGCGACGGACGTTGGAACGGCCGTCAAAATCCATTTTTCTCTTGGAGCGGAAGCGCACTATACCTTCAGACATTGCAAAAAGCGTATGGTCAGTGCCTACGCCGATGTTTTTACCTGGCAAGATCTTTGTACCACGTTGTCGGACAATAATCTCTCCAATTCCAACCTTCTGTCCGTCGGAGCGCTTTACTCCTAGGTACTTAGGATTTGAATCATTTAGGTTATGCGCTGTTCCGCCTGCTTTTGTATGGGCCATATGGAATTAGGGACTGGGTGTTAGCGACTAGGGGCTAGTGAATATGTTATATTTTCGAACATGGAGAGTATACAGGAGGCGTGGCTCAAAATCAAGAATTTGACAGAAGATTTAGTAGAAGGGTGGGGAACAATACTAATTGTACTGCTGGTGGCGCTTGGCTCTTTCGGACTTGGCCGACTGTCAGTTTTGGAAAGTGTAAAAGCCCCTGTTTCCATTACTCAAGCACCCACAGAAGCCAATCCGAGAGGCATGAACATTGGCGGTCTCGTTGTGGCATCACGCTCTGGAAGTGCATATTATTTTCCGTGGTGTACTGCGGCAGATAAAATCTTATTGCAAAACCGGATTTGGTTCACGAGCGAGGAAAAGGCACGGCAGGCAGGATACGCTCCAGCCAAGAATTGCAAGGGGCTGGAAAAATAACGAGCGTAGCGACTATATTTTTCTAGTCCCGCACCAATTTTGAAACTTCGGAGAAATATGCAACACTGTTTTATACAACCGCAACCAGAACTCATCGGCAAAGACTGCTGGAGCTCAAAATTGGTGCGGGATGTGAGAGCTTCTAAACTCATTATCATTCGTTAAGAATCTCTAACATATGATTGTCGTTGACGTTGAAGCATCGGGGACAGAGGCAAAAAAGCATTCTATCGTGTCGGTGGGCGCGCTTGATTTTGCGAATCCCACCAATAGATTCTATGAAGAATGCCGAGTGTGGGACGGCGCGCATATCATGGACGAGGCGCTCGCGGTAAACGGATTTACAAAAGAGCAAATTACGGACAAGAAAAAACAAAGCGAGGGAGATTTAATACACGCATTTTTGCACTGGAGCGAGGGGGTGGAAGAAAGAACGCTCGCGGGGCAAAATGTTTCGTTTGACCGCGATTTTTTGAAAGCAGCCGCGGAACGCGCAGGACACACCGATTGGCAGTTCGCATATCGCACGATTGATACGCACACACTTTGCTATATGCATATGATTGAGCGGGGGATTCAGCCGCCAGTAAAACATCGCCGCTCGGCCTTGGACCTTGATGCCGTTCTCAACTATTGCGGAATTCCGGAAGAACCATCTCCGCACAATGCCCTTACGGGCGCTCTGTCGCACGCTGAAGTAATCGCACGCCTTTTGTACGGACGAAAACTTTTACCGGAATTTGGGGAATTTCCGATTCCTTGGAAATAGGGGAGAGGGAACAAATTAGTATCGTGTATGGCGTATGTAGTATGGGGGGATAGTCCCCGTTTCTTAATTCTATGCGTGCGGTTAAATTATTTTTTATCCCCGGACTAATTTAAGCGTTCATCCGGTGTTGTCATTTCCTATTGCGCCAGCTGAAACAATATACATAAAGCGATATATCGCGCTATCTTTATTCGGTTAGTGTGGCCTAATACGTTATCCCCATATGTACGTTTTACGTATATTGTGCGTAGTTACGTCATATGCTTAAATTGCCTCATGAACGCTTCTCGCAACACCCTCCCCATCAAGGAATACATACTTCCTTTTCTGGACTACTGTGAAATAGAAAAAGGATTGTCAAACAATACGCAGAGAAATTATCGGCAATATTTGCGGCTTTTTATTAAGTGGCTTGAACATATAAAGAATCCAGAGTTGCTTCCCCACGAGCTCTCTGCCAAGCACATTTGGGACTATAGGCTTTATCTCGCCCGGACGTATAAAATGCCGTCCGGCGATTATCTTGGAAAGAAATCACAGAATTACTACCTGATTGCGCTTCGAGCGCTCCTTAACTTTCTTGCGGAACGCGACATTGCCACTTTGCCGTCGTCAAAAGTAAAGCTCGCGAAACAGAAGTCCGACGAGGTGGTTTCCTTCCTTGAAATGAGCGATGTGGAGAGCATGCTTAAAGTTCCGGACGTTAAAAAGATTTCGGGCTTGCGCGACCGTTCTATCATGGAATTGTTTTTCTCATCGGGAATGCGAATATCGGAATTGGTGTCGCTTGATGTTGATCAGGTATCTTTCCTTAAAGACAAGAATCGCGAACGCACGTACGAACTCTCTATTGTTGGCAAGGGAAAACATATCCGCACTATTTTCATATCTCCTCGCGCGGCGCGGTGGCTGCGCGCGTATCTTGATGCCCGACCTGATGTGTATAAGCCGCTCTTCATCAACCGTCGCTCCTCGGACCCCGACAGCAAACGGCTATCGGTACGATACATTCAATTTATGATATCCCGCGTCGCCATGCTTGCCGGCATTTCAAAAAAAGTCACGCCCCACACTCTGCGGCACACTTATGCGACAGACCTATTGGCGCGCGGCGCGGACCTGCGGAGCGTCCAAGAGCTCTTGGGCCACAAAAATGTGGCAACGACCCAAATATATACGCACGTTACGAATAAACGGCTTCGAGATATTCATGAGAAATTCCACGGCGGGAAAGATATTGATAACTGACGAGTTCCCGCTCAAATCGCGATTCTCTGTCAATTAATTAATATTTTCAGTAAATTTTTCAGCTATTTTCTTACGGAGGATTTGTATTTTGGGGTCATTGCTTATTGATGCTGCCGTATCAAGTCTTCCCAAAAAGAGCTTTAGTTCTTCCGGAGAACCAACGCCGAATTTCTTTACCCACTTATCAACCTCATCAATAATCTGATCGGCGACCTGCTTTGGTTTTAATGAATTACTATCATGCCAGCGAGATAATTGCCTGGTTAGTGCAACATCGCTATCAAATGCATTTTCCCGTTTAGTTTCATCGTCAACCACGCCAGGCACGGGGTGTGATTGAATAGCGTTAAGAAAACGGTCGACTTGTCTTTTCGCATGCTGTTCTCCTGGCCGAGGCCTTTTTAACCTTTCACTCATGGAAACATACTACTACAATGTATATTATATGCACACTATGGCTTATCGGGACAAATTAAAAGCCGTGCTATCCCCCACCGAGAGCGCGGTTTTTGCCGGACTCAATACCCTACGAAAGATACAAATACAAAAGCGTACGGGAACTCGCGTAGACGCTGCTCGCTGTCTTTAGAGGTAATTCTCGGGATTCAAATACGCGGACAAAGGAGCTATCGGCATCATGGCGTTTGAACACGGGGATTTTTTATTGGTCGCATCTCCCAGTTTCATAATCTGCGTTGCGGAAGATACGTATACCCCGAAGTGCAGGTGGGGGCCGGTGGCATAGCCGGTTTGCCCGCTATATCCGATTATCTGCCCCGTGCCAACCGATTGCCCCGGAGAGACTCCTATCTGCGAAAGGTGGGCATATACCGTGTCGAGGCCGTTATTGTGCCTGATAAGCGCCCATTTGCCGAATGAGTAGCACCCCTTTACAGCATCCGTATTTCCACTATCCACAACCACTCCGGACAGAGCTGCTTTAATCGGTGTTCCGATTGGCGCCCTGAAATCAATGCCGTTATGACCCTTGCCATTATAAGCGCCAGCCATCGCAAAGGCGGTATTTCCAAAATGCTGGGTTATCTTCACGGCATCCAGCGGCCACTTGAGGATTCCCTTGCCCGCCTTCAAGATGTCCGCCGGATTAACAGTGTATTGCAATTGTGACTGCAAGTCGCTCAAAGCTTGCTCAAACGCAGCCTCCTGCGCCTTCTTTTGCGCAATTATGCTCTGATAGGTCGATTCCTGGGCCTTGGTTTCCGCCAATAGTTCTTTTTGCGTTTTGACCGTTGCATCAAGAGAACCTTGCTGCACCACGAGCGTCCGCTGCTGCCTCTGCAGTTGCTCGCGCTTTTGTTCGGCAGCGGTTTTTGTTTTAGTGAGAGATTCCTTTTCGTTTGCAAGGCGCGCAATATCATCGCGCACAGCCGTGTGAAGCTGGGCCATAGTGTCCGCATCCAGCCACGCCGCTGAAATTGACTCTGACGCAAGCAGAGATTCCGCGAATGACACGGCCTCCGCCTGATTCAGTCCCCGCAATGTTTCTCCGATAGATGCCTGGTATCCGCTTATAGAGCCTTCTTTGCTCTTTATTCCACTGACCAGTTGCTGTATCTGCAGTTGGGTGGAGCTAATTTGTTTTTTTGTAACATTGATGGATGTGGTGATTTTTTTCCGCGAAATATTCAGCTCATCCAATACGTTTTGAAGGGTTTGCTTTTTCTTGGATGTCGCATCCAACTGCTTTTGGTATTGCTCAATCTCTTTATTGAGCGTAACAATTTGCGAGTTGTGCTCATCTATTTGTTTCTGCAATTCGTCGGCAGTTTGGGCAAAAACAAAACCAGGCACGATAACCGCCGCGACAACCAGGGACGCGGCATTCCTTAAGAAACTACCGTTCATACGGCAGTGAGAAGAGAGACTGCCGACGCGACGCGTTCAATGACAGTCTGTTTGCCGAGGACGGAGGCGATAAAGAATGGGTCCGGTGAACGGTCTAATCCAGTAAGCGCGTATCGAAATGGCCACAGAACCGCGCCAGTCCCCTCCTTGGTAGCGTAATCCCAGACCGAGGTTTTTATCTTTTCCGGATCCGAAAACTGTCCTTTGGATATGCTCGTGAGAATTTCCTGAAGGGCGGCAAGGTGTTTTTTTGCCGATTCTGCATTTCCCTGACGCCCCGGTATCAAAGCGGGGTCATAATTCGGCTCCCTAAAGAAGTAGTCCAGTTCCCCATCGTTTATTAATACGCGCAGGTCTTCCCAGACTGAAATTTTCTCACGGACCGTGCCGAGAAGCGGTGCGCCCAATTTAGAGTTCCACTTCAATCCGCGCTGGATAATCGTATCTTCCATAATGTTAAGAGCCGATTTGGCGAATTCATCAGCCGGCATTTTTAGAAGATAATTACGGTTAAACCAGCGCAATTTTTCAATATCAAACATTGCTGCGCTTTTGTGCAAATCTCTAATATCAAACTCACTTGTCATTTCGGTAAGTGGCATGAGCTCTCTTTGTGATTTAGGCGTCCAACCAAGCATCGCTATGTAATTGAGAAATGCTTCGGGCAGATACCCTTCTTCCCTATAACTTTTTACCGCGGTGTCCCCCGTTCTTTTTGAAAGCTTTGATTTGTCTGCGCCCAAAAGTAGCGGATAATGGGCATATTTTGGCCGTTCGTATCCGAGTGCCTCTTGAATGAGAATCTGACGCGGAGTGTTTGAAATGTGGTCGTCTCCGCGAATAACGTGGGTGATACGCATGTCAAAATCGTCAACAACGACTGCAAAGTGATACAGCGGGTCATCTACACTTCTCGCAATGACGAAATCGCCGAGTTCGGTTGTGTCAAACGTAATATCGCCTCGCACAAGGTCGGTAAACATCACCTTCTTTCCGGGGTTCTTTAAGCGAACCACGCGCATCATCTTTCCTGCCTCTTTTTTGCTTTCTTCTTCGGAAATGTATGCTTTGCCGGAGTCTACCAAAGACCGAAGCGCCTCGCGGTAGATTTCAGTGCGTTCCGACTGCCGGTAAAATTCATCCCAATCAACCTTCAGCCAACGCAAAGAGTCTACTATGTCCGCTTCGTACTCCCGGCGGCTCCGCTCCTTGTCCGTATCTTCGCTTCTAAATATGATTACACCGTTATTTCTTTTAGCAAATAAAAAATTTATTATCGCCATTCGTGCAGTTCCGACATGGCAGTATCCGGTCGGACTTGGCGGAAAGCGAACACGAACGCCTCTCTTATCACTTGCCATATCTATCATTGGTTTATACGGGTTGATGTTCCAACGCTGTATTGATAATTATAATTGCGAGTTTTCTGGCGCTTTGCGGGCGCGCGAATGCAAAAGCCGCCACAGACATATTCTTTTCCATTTCAGGGTTGCCTGCGATGCGGTCAATCTCAGCCAGAAGCAAGTGCGGTGTTACGTTACGCTGTTCCAATACGACGGCAGCCCCCTCGCGCGCGTATGAATAAGCGTTTTCTTTCTGGTCGTGCGAAATATCTTCAGGTATGGGAATAAGAATTGAGGGTTTCCCCCATGAAGCGATCTCAAAAATTGAGCCACTGCCGGCCCTTGAAACTATGAGCGAGGAAATCCCAGCTGCCATTCGCAGAGCGAGTGTATTTAGTAATCCGAACGCGCGATACCGCCTGTCAAAGAAAGAATCCCTCAGTATCAGCTTTGATACTTTTGCCGTTTCCTCCAGATTCGCGGTTCCCACCTGATGTACGACATTGTATTTCTTTACCAGTTCTGGCAGAGCGCCGAGAACGACATTGTTGATGGCGACGGAGCCTTGGGAGCCGCCCATGATGAATACTGTCGGAACAGATGATTCCAACTTGAGAAACTCGTGCCCACCTTCGTTGGTTGGCCTCTCAATCTCCTTTCGGATAGGATGGCCAGTTCTCGCAATTCTATCACGCACCTTCTCGGGAAATTGCGAAACGGCATCTGGGTGAGCAAGCGCAATCCAGCGCGCAAATTTAGCCGACCACAGAGAAACTCTTCCTGGAACAGCATCCGCATCGTACATAACAACCGGAATCGCAAGCACTCGCGCTGCACATAGTGCCGGATACGCGGCAAATCCACCGGTTGAGAACACGACATCAGGGTAAATGCTGAAGAGGCGTATTGTAGTAGTTATTATTCCCCACGCCGTTTTGAAAATATCAAAAAAGTTCAGAATGCTTCCGTACCGCCGCATTCGTCCTGCAGAAGTCGGAATATGGATGATACCGTGCTCGCGCAGTGTTTCAGCATCAAAAGCGCTTGGACCCACATAGTAGAGTTCCGGCTCTATCAGCGTCCGCTCTTTAGAGATATCCTCAATGGCCTCTGCTACTGCAATGAGGGGATAAAAGTGCCCTCCGGTTCCCCCGCCTGTGAGTGCAATGCGCATGAGCACAGTTTAACATAGTTGATTTGGATTTCGGCTAGCGGCCCGCAACGGAATGTTTAGAGATATTCAAGAGAATCCCGGCGCTTGCGAGAGAAATTAGCATCGCGCTCCCGCCTTGACTCATAAATGTAAGCGGTATCCCGGTTAGTGGAGCAACGCCTAGCATTGAGGCAATGTTGATGAACGCCTCACCAGCGAGATATGTCGAGATCCCTACGCCCAAAAGTGCGCCGAACATATCACTAGCACGGGAAGCAATTATGAATCCTCGTAGTGCAAATGCAAGAAAGAGGACTACTATGGATACGCTTCCGACAAATCCCAGCTCTTCTCCGGCCACGGCGAATATGGAGTCCCCCATCGGCTCCGGCAAATACGTGAATTTTTGGACGCCCTGCCCGAACCCGCGCCCTGAAAAACCGCCTGACCCTATCGCAATCAAAGATTGCCGTATTTGATATCCTTCCGCTTGCTGGTTTTGTGCGGGGTAAAAAAATGTCGCCACTCTGTCACGAACATGCGGCTTTGTCATGATGAGGGCTCCGAGAACTATGGGTACTATGCACACTATTATTGCGATATGTTTCCATGGTACGCCGGCGGTTAAATATATCGCAAGCGTGCCTAGAGTTATGACGCCGAGCGTTCCTATGTCTGGCTGGAGCACCAATAAGAGCGAGGGAAGAGCGAGGATGGCGGCCAGTCCGCCCACAGTGTGCCAAATAGACTGCATGTGAGCACGGATCACAGAAAAATAAGCCGCGGCCATTATCACTGTTCCCAGCTTCAGCGCTTCCGACGGCTGGAACGATATTCCCGCAAGTTCAATCCAGCGTCTTCCTCCCCCGTGCATTATTCCTATTTGTGGCAGAAAGACTAACGCAGTCGCGAGAATGGCTAGCACAAAGAGAAACGGCGCAAATCGCCTCCACACGTGATAATTCACGGTGCTCGTAAAAATGAGCGCTACGATGCCGACACCAACTCCCAATACCAGATGATTGAACGCTACGGATGATACGTTTATATTCCCTCGCGCGAGATAGCCGAGCGCCGCAGACGCAAAAATCATGCTTCCTCCGATTAAAAGCGTGAAAATCAACACAACAAGCGGCCTGTCGATATGTGCGCTTCTTTTCGTCATAGTGGTCACGACGCTAGATGGAAACGAGAGCAGTGATGACACCGGCAAAAGCAAACACGATAGACAACACCCAGTATCGCATGGCAACCTTGTATCCGGGCCAACCGACTGCTTCAAAGTGGTGGTGCAATGGCGCTATGCGAAAGAGTTTTTTTCCGAAGAATCTTTTGTACAGCACTTGCATGATGTTGGACGCGACCGTGGCAACCAGAAGCGCTCCGATTATCGGCAAAACGGAAATTCCAACACCTCCGCCCAGACTATCCGTCATGAACGCCGTGACCGCTATTGTGAGCGTAAGCCCCATTGTTCCTGTATCGCTCATATAAAATCTCGCTGGCGGTATGTTGAACCACAAAAATGCGAGCAGGCCTCCGACAATGGCAGCACTGAAGGCCGCCAGGTCAATTTGATTTTGCGCGAATGCAATTATAGAATAGGATGCAAATACTGACGCGAATACTCCTCCAGATAAGCCGTCTATTCCATCTATCACGCCTGATGCATACACCGCGAGCGATACTAGGACAAAAAGCGGGATGATGAGCCAACCAATTTCAAGCGGCAGCCCGAATGGAATGTTTACAGCAGTAATCCCCAGTTTGTACCAGAACCACCAGCCGATATAAGAAGAAAGGACGACGACGATAAAAAGCCGCAAGCGCAATGCCATCCCGTCTCCGTTGGAACGAACTACCATCAGGTCGTCCATCAGTCCGACAAGCGCTCCGATAATAAGGGCTGCGAGCGGTATCCAAGTTTGATTGCGGCTCAAGAAATCCAACTTGAGAACCTCTGCGCCTGGTACAAATCGCGCAATGATTGCAATACCGATAATGGTCAGCACTACACTTCCCCACACGACAGCGCCTCCCATCCTGGGCGCTCGCACTTCGTTCTGTTCGTGGAGGCGGTAAAACTCCGATGCTTGCGTTCCATCAAGCGCTGTCTTTCCCGGCTGCTTTTTCCATGCCCTATATTTGTAAAGGTAATGTGTGAGGATTGGGGTAGCCAATATTCCGATAACGAAAGCTGTTGTAGCTGGAACGAGAACTCTTACGATGTCGGGTATCATTTTCCTATTGTACTTCCTCGCTAAACCCCTGGCTATAAAGATTTCTTGGCTTTGCGGCAAAAGTCTCTTTCTGTTGCGCGACCGCGACTCTCGCATATGACACAAGCTGGCGTATATCCGAGAAACGTCCTTCACGGGTGGAGCCCAATACTACCGCTACAAACGGACGCGACAAACCTGCGTCAAAAACGACAGCAAGATTGCCGCCAGCAAGGTCGGTGATGCCAGTTTTCCCCATTATGAGGCCGGGGATTTGACCTTGCGCCTCATTGGTATTGAATACCTTGGTCGAGTTGAGGCCGTTTACCGGCGTCAATAACAGGCCATCATCAGCGGTTCTTCCGAATACAGGAAGGTGTTCAGTGGCGGCGTACGCAAACAGAATTGCTATGTCTCGCGCAGAACCGTATGCGCCGGAAAGTGTCGGGCTGATATCGAGACCGCTTGCATTGAGGAAGTATGTGCGATTAAGGCCAAGTTGTTCCGCGAACGCATTCATCCGCCAAATTGTCGCCGAATGTTCCGGCGCGTCCGGATACTTTGACCGTATGGAATCATCTGCCGCGCCCGCAAGGATTTCTGCGCCCTCGTTTGAGGAGGATACAAGGGTAAAATCAATTATGTCTTGCACGCGCCATCTATCGCCCTTCGCCAGGCGCTCTCTGCTCCCGTTGGGTGCCGTATCCCGCGGAATCGTGATTATGGCATCTGCGGAAAGAACATCTCTGACTGCAAGGGCGAGCGGCACCTTGGACAGTGACGCCAGCGGAAGCTGAACATCTTGATTCAAGGCGTATAGAACATTGTCATTTTGCAGGTCAATGACGATTGCAGCCTTCCCAGCGAGAGATAGCCCGCTGAACGCATCCTGTGCCACTGCCGCTGAAGCTATCTGCGATTGCGGCTCTGCAATAGGACGCGGATTCTCATGCTCGATAATCACCGCAATCGCAACAAGGAACAGCAGAAAAAAAGCGGCAAAAGGAATAAGATTATTACGAAGAGTCATAGTTGTGAATCAGGTTGCTCTTTAGTTTTCTCAAAGGCAGAAAGTTCGCTGGCTATTTTATCGTAGTCTGGCAAGTCCTTGATATCGGCGACACCGAGATGCGCGAGAAATTCGGCGGTCGGCCGATACAGGTACTCTCGCGAGTCGTTCGGATTTTCCGTGCGCAGTACAAGATTGCGCGAAAGAAGCGTACGCAGAGTAGTGCCAGTGTTCACCCCGCGGATGTAATCAATTTGAGAACGCGTTGAGGGTCCGCGATACAGCACGATGGCAAGAACTTCAAGACCGGCATCCCCAATTTCGCGTTCGTGCTCGCGCTCGTTTTCGGCGCGAATCGCCGGCGAACAAGAAGGAGAAACAACCAGAGCGACTTCCCTATCCGTTTGCACGAGAGTCATTCCGCTTCCCTCTTGCCGTTTTGATAGCGCGTGAAGCGCCGAAAGTAACCCTTCATCAGTGCACGAAAGAAGTTTCTTCAGCTTGCTCCGCGCCATCGGTTCGCCTTCTGTAAACAAAAAAGCCTCGGCCAACGACGCCAACTCCGCAATCTCATTGTCTGTTCCTGTTTGTTTATCCTGTTCCATAATTTTCCACTCCTCTAGACTCTAATCGCTAGTCGCTAAACGCTATTTGCTAACCTGCCCCCCATATTTTGGCACAGCGAGCGATTCTGCCTCCAGCGTAATATCGCTGAATATTCGCTCCTGGGTTGCGCTTATAGAGCCGGAGCGTACAAGCTCAAGCATTGCGAGAAAATATACGATAACCTCATGCTTGTTTGAAGATTTTGTCAGTTCGCTGAATCGAGCGCGTACGCTGGCAACCAGCCTCTTTTCAAGCCGGACAATGACCTCCTCAAGCGCCAATACGGGGGCTACGAGCGCTTTTGCCGATAGGAGAGCATTAGGCAGTACATTCATCATTCTCACCATCGCAGAGAGAATTGGGCCTACTCCGATTTGTCCCGGGGCAAATATCGGGCCTGGCATGGGAGCGCGCTTAGGGAAAACGAGAGGCGAAGTACCCCATGTGCGCCTCAATAGCTTGGCAGATTTGCGAATGACAGCGTAGCGCGCAAGCCGCCGCTCAAGCTCCTCAACGCTTTCGCGTTCATCCTCGGACAGCTCTAATGAAGGTAAGAGCATCCGCGACTTGATAAGCAAGAGCGTGGAAGCAACTAAAACGAATTGGGCGGTTTCGCCGAGTGGCAGCGATGGGAGCTTTTCCACGTACGAGAGATACGCATCGGTTACCTCCGCGAGAGAGATGTCGGAGACGGCGAGCCGGCGCTCCTCTATCAAATTGAACAGAGTCTCAAGCGGCCCCGTAAAATTTTGGGTTGAGACAACGAATTTTGTTGTCATGATTTTTTTCCGCCTTTTGTAGTAACGCTGATGCCAAGCTCAAGAAGTTGCTCCGGCAGGAGCGGTTTTGGCGCTTTCATAACAGATGTCTGGCCGCCACGGGTCATCGGAAATGCCTGCACTTCGCGCAGGTGTTGCTCTCCCGTAAGCGTCATCAAAATTCTCTCAGTCCCAAGCGCGATACCACCGTGAGGCGGTGCTCCGTACGAAAGGGCCCTTAACATATGCCCTATGCGTTCCTCGATTTCCGCCTCGCTATATCCCATTATTTCGTAGACTTTCTTGAGATATTTTGGATTGTGTTCGCGGATGCTTCCACCTCCGGTTTCGTAGCCGTTGCATACGAGGTCGTACTGCATGGTGAGAATCTTGTCTATATTCTTTCCTTCCGTCAGCCACTCCGAATGCTCCTCTACCGCCTTTGAGAATGGGTTGTGCGTGAATGTCCATGCGCCCTCCTTCGTTTTCTCAAAGAGGGGGAACTTGTAAACCCACGCGTAAGCCAATACTCCCCTTCCCTTTTCTTCTGGGGTGCGAAGGTCAAATTTATCGGAGCCGAATTTCTCAATCGCTTCAGCATATGTAAATCTCCGGAACGGCTTATCTTTGAGCGTAAAGCCCATGGCTTCGCTCGCATTTATCATCATTTCTTCTACAAGGTCCATAACATCATTTTGTTCAACAAAAGACATCTCAATATCTATCTGCGAGTGCTCAAATCCGCGGTCTGCGCGAAGGTCTTCGTCGCGCACGGCGCGCGCTATCTGGAAATATTTTTCAAATCCAGCAACCATTAGAAGCTGTTTGTATTGCTGGGGCGATTGCGGAAGCGCGTAAAAGGAACCCGGATGCAATCGGGAGGGCACGACAAAATCTCTTGAACCCTCGGGCGTGGATTCCGTAAGCAGCGGTGTTTCAATCTCCGTAAACGACTTTTTAAACAGGAACTCCCGAACTCTGCGGACGAATTCGCTCCTCATGCGGATGTTTTTCTGCATCCGCTCGCTACGCAGGTCAAGATAGCGGTATTCAAGCCTGGTTTCTTCGCCAATTCCGGAGGTATCGGCGGTGACGTCAAATGGGGGCGTTTCAGAGGTGTTCAAAGTCGTGATGCTCTCAATCCGCAACTCCAAATCCCCGTTTTCTTTCCCCTGTTGGATATTCTTCTCTCCCCTTTTTACAACTTCTCCAGCTATAGAAACAACATATTCAGGCCGGAGCTTTTTGGCTTCTTCCGTT
>Ga0209542_10013181_pt1 | contig 14314 bp, 17 predicted proteins | sample RifCSPhighO2_01_FD_184028 | JGI IMG/M metagenome (GOLD analysis project Ga0209542, IMG submission 184028) | Soil microbial communities from Rifle, Colorado - Rifle CSP2_plank highO2_0.1 (SPAdes) (version 2) | ecosystem: Environmental > Terrestrial > Deep subsurface > Rock core/Sediment ...
GACTCCACGAGAAAAATCGCCGAAACTACAAGCTATGGCGACAGTTTTTATTTTGATACGTCGGTCGCGGTTACGGCGGGCGTCAAGTACTGGCTGGTGCTTGATGTGAGCTCATATCCTGACGTTGGCTCTTCTGGGTTTACACACAATAGTTTTTATAACGCGGTTTCGGTTACCGATAACTACGCGGCTGGAGCTTACGGCCGCGGACCGGTTAAGCCGTGTCGCGACACTTATTATTGTCCTACGGATATCCCCGCGTCGGGCACGTCCCCCGATTGGTATATGCGAATCGGCCTGGAACCGTAGCTGTGGATGTTTGAAGATGATAATTAATTTTCTCCGTAATGTTAATTTCTCCGCAGAATTTCCCGCAGCTTGGCCTACTCCGCCGAAGCAGCCGCTTCGGCTGCGGAGGCTGGACTGCGAGGGGTTTCATTTCTCCGCAGTTATTACGCCTAGGCGTAATAACTGCGGAGAAAATGCCGGCGGGGGGACGCCGAAGGTTTTGAAGGTGAAACGAAGCAGGAATTAAGGAAAAACTATTCGCGGCTTATCTGTCCGCCGGCTCTGCTTGGCTATGGCGGCTACGCAAAAGTGATACAGGCAGGCGCGCGGCGTATGGCGAAAAAGACGAGACAGAAGCGAGTCGCGCCAAACACAACACTTTGACATTGATTTGACGCTGGATTATTATATTGGCAGTAAATTAAATCGTCTTTCGGAAAAAGGGGGGATGTCAATGGCATTCGCGACCATGCGGGGGAAAAAAGCCGCTCTTCAAGCTCTCGCCGAGCGACGAAAACGAAGCAGGTCGCGGGAACGTATTGATAATAGCAAGAGTTACGTGGGAAATCCGATGCACTTCGACTGTATCACATGTGGCGGAGATATTGTGGTGCCGGAGAATTATATAAAGCGTCCCAAACTCTGCGAAGAGTGCAGTGCGCTCAAGGAAGCGGGCTGGCTCGAATAATGTTTGGCTTGCACAGAGGGGCGCGCAGGGGAGAAATCTCATCGCGTCCCTTTTTTACAAAAAGACCCCTATCAAAATTTGGAAATATGCTTTGTTCTTTGCCAAGCGCGGAGAATCCCACGTGAAGCGTGCAGCGGGACTATTCTTATTTTTCTTTGGCGGCAAGTTCTTTTATTCGGGAAGAGAAGGCGCCTGTGGTACTGCCGGTTCGTGTCGTAGTTGGCAATCGTTCATAACTTTCAGTAGATAAACTGGCCCCGGAGTCTCATTTCTTATTTGTGCAACTTCGGCAGTGTAGTTATATATAGTCCATTTGCCCTCCCATAGCGCTACTTTGTCAATTGAACAAGTTCCTTTATATTCGTGCAGTGGGACCATATTAATATCAGGAGTTAACCAAACGAAATTCCATCCGCGCTTCATAGTGAAGTCCGTTATTTTGGGCATTTGTTCAGGGTTAACTCTCAACCACATGTTTTTAGTATATTGCCTGTCGCTACCTGTTTTAAAATAGACCCACATAGCCGGATAACGTGATGCGTCGTCATAATCAATTGTCTGCAATTTATTTTGGTCAGTTCCTCTTCCAGCTACTTGAACATATTTTCTATCTTTTGAATCAAAGACAAACGCAGCAGTAATGTCAGATTGATTCAAGGCCACTTCGTTTGCGCCAAACCGCTCCTTCAATTCCGCAGAGAGACTATCCTTGGTAATTACTTTAGACCAACTTGTGGTCATAAACGGAATAAGATTCCATTGGTCGGAACTGAAAAAGATTACCGCAGCGTTTTCTTTAGTGGAGACGTAGTTAAAAGCAGACCTAGCTGCGTGTGCACTGCCAGCCGCAAGCAACAAAAGTGACACAAACAGCAAAAATTTTTTCATACTTAGAGTCAACAATTTAAAATTATTCCGGTAGTTCTGGCGGTTGAGGGACAGCTTCTTCGGCCAAGAAGATGCTTATCCCTGGAATGGATACACCAGAACGCCATAAATATAATAACACCGATCCCGTTGCTATCACTATAACTACGATGGCCAAAATAGTTTTTTTCATAAATGCAGTTTGGGCCGACCCCGAACAAGTTTGCTTCGCAAATTTAACAGGGCGAGTACTTTGACAGGTTTTCCGCCTTCGTTCCGTCCTTCATCAAGGTTTCGGAGTACACAGTAAAACTTTGGCGAGCAAGTTTGACGGTTTTTATCGGCGCAACCATTTTTACTATACCACATTTTAGAAAAAATGTAGAGCCCGTGAGAAACGGATCGCGACGGATTTATGGGGCGCGAATCGTGAAACATCCGGTGCATCCAGCTTTATAATTCAATACCCAAAATAAGTGGCAGGTGGTCGGAAATTTCTATATTAGGCACAGAAAATTTCTTAACTTTTATATCCGGACTTACAAAAACGTAATCCGAATAATACTGTTTTTTATTCGGCGGCCATATATCCCAAGCAAGCCGGTTCCGCGTAGTTGTGATTTTAAATTCTTTTATCAGGTTTCTGTAGCCGGCCTCCTCAAACATTTTTACGCTTTTTGTTCCCGGGAGCAGATTAAAGTCCCCGCCAATAATTTTCGGACCATGTTTATTTTTAAAAAAATCTATCAGTTCGCGCGATTGTTCTATCCTGTTCGGATTGTCCAACTTGTCTCCGGGCTGGGCCTTGCCGTGGAAGTTGCAGATGTGAATGACGCTATCGCCAAATTTGATTTTCGTATATACTCCGAGGCCGGCATTCCGCTGATCTTCCAAGACAGTTTTGTGAGATAACACCTTCGCGTTTTTGTTTACGTATGTCGCTTGAGGAAAGTCGTCTTCTTTTGCCGCGCGTTTATACGCCGCGACCCCTTTGTAATCCAAGAATATTTCTTTGGCGAGGAGCCTCATCTTTTTGTAAACTTCTTGAAAGCAAAAAACGGTTGTGTCGCTGGACTGTGTTTTTATAAACGCAGCGATATCAGTTCGGACCTTGCCATTCAAAGTGTTCAAAAACACTATTTTCATATGCAGAAAGTATAACAAAAATTTAGTTGGCTTGTCCTGCGTTCGTATTTGCAGATTGACATCATGCACGTTTATGTGTTAACAATAGGTCAGTAATTTCAGCAAGATTTACATTGCTTACGGGGGAAATCCGAGTGGACAAGTCTCGTTGCCCAAAGGGTAAGTTGTTCGTGATGACAATGCTAGTGGCGTTGTTTGTCCTGGTTGCGTTTCTGGTTATGGCGCCTAAAGGAGTGGACTATACCGAAAAAACACCGTTTGAGGGGGTGTACCCGACTTCGCAGCAGCGTATCTACATAGAATTTAAAGGTGTTTGGTTGAAAAGGGCTCATCTGGCTTCGCTTCTCTTAGGCAGCGGCAATATCAAGATGGATGTGTGGGTAAAGCCAAGTGCTTTGGGTCTCGGTCAAATCGTTGTTAATATAGACCCGCGGCTTTCTGGCACTGTGCTTTCTGTTACGCCGAACTATGAGAGCAGATTGTTCTCTCCATTCGTATCAGTAATCGCGGAGAAGATTGCGATCTGGGTTGCTACAGACGAAGAGAAGCTCCAATGGGAGCGATGGGTAAGAGAATCAGAAGAGTCCTACTTTGCGTATCAACATAAGGAACGTGCACAGCCGTCTCTAAAGAAAATAATCCCGCTGTTGGATTAATCCTCGGTTAGTTTTCCAGCCGCTTGCGCGGCTCTTTTGTTTGCGCGTCGCGACTCCTCGCTCTTTCTCAAAAGTAGGGGGTGGGTAATTAAGGCAAAAAAGGGCCTTCCCGAGGGAAGGCTGTGTGTGGTGGGAGATTTAGAGTCTCCCGAAGAGAGCGGATGGCTCTCGTAATGATCTTGCTTGCGCAGACTGAACGAGGAACTGAATTAAACATATCATATCTTCCGGACGCGTCAAACTGTTTCTGTGGATAACTTTTTTCCGCTTACTGATACAATAGAGATAGATACGACTACGCTTATCCAGTTGATTTGATTGCGCGTGTTTATCGTGTCGGTGGCGTCATTAAGCATTAACTCTATGACAAAAGTAGCGATTAACAGCCCCAAAATCGCGATAAACGGCTTTGGAAGAATAGGCCGGATTTTTTTTCGGCAGGTTTTTGGTTTGAAAAATTTTGATATCGTTGCGGTAAACGACCTGGGTAGCATTGAAAATTTAGCGTATCTATTGAAATATGATTCCGTTTATCGGACATATAGTAAGGAAATTTCGTTCAAAGAGGGGGAGTTCACGGTTGATGGCAAAAATATAAAATTTTTAAGCGAAAAAGACCCCGCGGCGCTTCCGTGGAAAGAGCTTGGCGTGGATATTGTAATTGAATCCACGGGCGTTTTTGAAACATTTCAAAAAGCCAAAGTCCATTTGGATGCCGGTGCGAAAAGGGTTGTGATGACCGCGCCCGCTAAAGACGCTGACGGCGTCTGCGGCGGGAAGACGGTTCTTGTGGGCGTAAACGACGGCGAGCTTTCGGCTACTGTTTTAACCTCAAACGCATCGTGCACCACAAACGCCGCGTCCCCGGTTATAGCCGTAATGGCGGAAAATCCGGGGATTAAAAAAGCGGTTCTGAATACCGTGCACGCCTATACAAATACACAGACAATCGTTGACAGTCCCGTTAAAGGAAGTGATTTCCGTCGCGGACGCGCGGGCGCGCAAAATATCATTCCTTCAACGACTGGCGCGGCTATTGCTGTGACGCGCGCAGTACCAGAACTTGAAGGAAAATTTGACGGCATCGCTCTTCGCGTTCCTGTCGTCACCGGTTCTATTGCCGACATCACTTTTGTTTCCAAAAGGAAGACGACAGTTGAAGAGGTTAACGACATCTTCAAAAAGGCCGCGACCGACCCACGTTGGGAGGGGATTTTGAAAGTTACCGAAGATCAGGTTGTTTCGTCGGATGTTATCGGCGAACCGTGCGGCGCCTTAGTTGATTTGAAATTCACGAAAGTTGTGGACGGCGACCTCGTGAAGGTTTTGAGTTGGTACGATAATGAATGGGGATACGTGGCGATACTCATAAAACATATCGAAAAGCTGGCGAAGTTCATTGAGTGAGATTTATGAGAAATTTTTGGGGAGGATTCAGTTATGCCAAACGGGGATTTTTAATCGGGTTTTTTCTTTTTTTGGCGGGGATTGTTTATATATTAGTTAGAACAATTTCTAGCTATGACGGTACTTGCGGCATTGGGATTTTGTTTTTTGGGAGCCCACAGCCATGCAACTATTTGGAGTATTTAATATGGAGCTTTAAGCTGGTTTTTTTTCTGGAAGCCCCGATAATCGTACTCGCATATTGGTTGACCATATTGCTGGTTCTTTTAGTGCCGGCACTGATCGGTTACGTCATGGATAAATCCAAGAAACAGGATTCCGCAGTCACACCCAATTCTTAATTCGTAATTATTTATTCATCTTTTATTATGCCCGACCAGGAAATTATAGATTACATAAAAAATAGCCGCGCGATGGGGGCGAATGACGAGGCAGCAATACAGAAGTTGAGAGGCGTGGGCCACAGCGAAAAAGACATTAATGAAGCCCTTGCGGAACTTACCGAAACCAAGGAGGTGATGATGAGAAGGGCCTCGGCGATGGTCGAGGATTTAGTGCCTCATCCGGAGCGTGGCCTGGATCCGGTGCGTGTTTTGTTCAAAAAGACATGGCGATTATATCTTGACAGGTTCAACGCGTTTACCGCGATAATGGCGCCGCCTGTTTTTTTAAGTCTAGTTGCTGCTTTTATCACCCATGCCAAAGTAAATAGTTTTATTGTTTCGGCGGTTCTCTTCGTGTCAATGGGCATTGTTAATTTAGCTTCCTCCTTGGCCCTTATTTACGAGTTGCGCAACAAAACCGGCTTTGCCGAATCGTATGCCTATGCATTTAAAAACTCTGTCTATTTTCTTTGGGCGAATGTTTTAAGCTGGTTGATTGTTCTTGGGGGATTTGTGCTTCTGATTATTCCCGGCATAAAATATTCTCTTTCGTTCTCCTTTCTCCCGTTCACGTTTGTGGGCGAAAACGAAAGAGGGCTCTCCGCATCGCTAAAAAGCAAGGAGTACGTCTACGGTTTCTGGTGGCGCACTTTTTGGAGGATTATAGCCGTTGCTCTCATTTTTATTTTTATAATGGTTGTTATCGGTTCTTCGATAAATTTTTTGACAAGTCCGAGGGCTGTTGATTTAGATAATACCCGGTGCGTCGGCGTTCGGTGTATTTCTGCTGGCGCGCAGAACACAGCCGGCGGTTATTTAACGTTTTTAGTTATGTTGCTCCTACAATTTATATATGTTCCATTTTTGATGGCGTACCTTTACCTTATTTATAAAAATTTTACGGAGATAAAACCACAGCTTGTTTCCGCGCCAGTAAGCGCGAAAAAAGATTTTTATATATTTTGCGCTATCTTGGGTGTGATTTTCACAATTCTTTATGTGTTTGTGTGGGCGATGTTCGTCTTTAGTGGCCAATTTTTGCCGGCCAATTAGTCTAAGCGTAAAACCAACTCAAATTCAAATGCCCCGCATCACCGTTTCGGATCTGTTAAAACAAGCACTCGCGTTTTACAAGGAGAACGCTTTTGTTTTGTGCGGGGTAGTGGCTTTTTACGGTTTAGTTTTTTTTCTTTTGTATGTCGTGACCTCAATATTACTGCGGTTCGCGCTACTTCACTCTTCGTCGTGGTTTTTGAATGGGATATTTCTCGCCTTATTTATTTTAAGGGTTGTGGTCTTGCTATGGGGATTGCTCGCGCTTTTGGAAGCTGTAAAAAATCTTGCCTCCGGCGCGCCTCGCGCTTTTGCCGCAAGTTTAGAAAAGTTGCCGAAATTCATTATCACAAACTCCATATTTCTCGGTTTTGTTTTTATAGTTGTTGCCGTGCTTTACGTATACATTCCTATTTTATCGCAGATTTCGTCTTTTCTCGCATCTGTGATTGGCATCGGTTCCGCTTATTCGCAAAGCTTGATTTCCTTTATTGTACTTACGGCTGGGCTCGGAATACTCGCGATGCCAATAGCCGCGACGCTGACTAAAGCACTTTTTTATAATTATGTTTTTGTGTGGGAAGGGATAGGAGGATTGCCGGCGTTTTATAAAAGCGGTGAATACGTGAGCGGGCGCTTTTGGGAGGTCGCCGAGTGCGCGGCCATAGTTTTCGTTCCGCTCTTTGTTGTAGCGGTTATGGTAGACGCGTCGGCGGCCTCTGTTTTTGGCGTGGGCATATTGGAAAATTTTGTCTTTACGGCCTTGTCCGCCGCTATTGCGCCGTTTGTGGCTGTTTACGGTTTTTTTCTGTACGATAGCGTCAAAAACAACAATCAGATATGAATTCCAAGATGCTCGTTATCGCGTCAATCGCGGTTATCGCGCTTTTTGCGGGCACGCTCTTTGTTTTTATGCATTTGTGGGGTGGTCTCATATCAAACTATACCGAACTTGCCGCGGCAACCGGGAGACGCTGGGGAATTAACTGCGCGAGTTGCGCGCCCATAGATTCTTTGAAGACACCCACTATTTCCGAGCAGACGATTCTGAGCCTCAAAAACTCATACATTGCCGAGAAGAAAAAATTTGTTCTTGTGGACCTGCGCGCGATGACACTCACGCTTTACGGCGAAAACGGTACGAGCACGGAGTTTAAGGTTTTGACGAAGGGGCGCGACGGGAGCTGGTGGGAAACTCCGTCGGGTAACTACTCCGTGGTCACCAAGGAAACAAATCATTTTTCTTCCGTGGGCAAAGTTTGGCAGCCGTGGAGCATACAATTTTATGGGAATTTCTTTATTCACGGCTGGCCTTACTATCCGGGGGGTAGTCCGGTGCCGCAGGGGTATTCCGGCGGCTGTATAAGGCTTGGAACGGACGATGCCAAGAAAGTTTTTGATTTTGCGGAAAGGGGCACGCCGGTTCTGGTTTTGGACGACAAAGACGCCGCGAAGCTTACGCCGCCGCCACTGGGATTCGTGAAAAATGTCTCGGTCCCGGATTTATCCGGAAGCGTAGCTCTGGTCATGGATCTTTCGCGCGGCGACGCACTTCTCGGGAAGGCCAGCGACGAGCCGGTGCCTATAGCGTCCTTGACAAAACTTATGACTGCGGTTGTCGCGAGCGAACTTATATATTTGGAGAGGTTGGTCACTATCACGCAGACGATGCTTGCGGCGCCAATTCAGAGTTTTCATTTTAACGTTGGTGACAGATACGTGGCTTTTGACCTCTTCTATCCGCTCCTGATGGAATCTTCAAATGGCGCCGCGGCTGCTTTAGCATCGTTTATTGGAGAAAAAAACTTTGTTGACAATATGAACACGAAAGCCGTTTCTTTGGGAATGAGAGACACTGTGTTTGCCGATCCCGCCGGCATGGGCGACCAGAATGTTTCTTCCGCAAAAGATTTGATTAAGCTTGTCAGGTACATACTGGACAAACGGTTTTTTATATTTGACATAACCAGGGGGAAAAATTATTTAAATTTCGGTCCGCTTCGGCTTGGTAATCTTAAAAACTTTAACGAATTCGCGGAGAAAGATAACCTAATAGGCATGAAAAACGGGGAGACTGCCGCTGCCGGCCAGACGATTCTCTCCGTTTGGCGGCTCAAGGACTCCGAGAATATTGAAAGGAATGTGGCTGTAGTGGTTTTGGGGTCCGATAATCGTGTTCAGGATACCGACCGAATACTGAATTGGCTAAATGAAGCTTTTGGTTTAAAGTAGCTGTGTATGAAAACTCTTCTGGTCCTAATGATTCTCGCGGCGGCTGTTGTGATTTTTATAGTGAACGGCGGCCCATTCGACCCGGCTCAGGGCGGGCGTTTTTTGCGACAGAATAACGCAGTTGAGGTAGCGCAGAATATTGCGGTTACGGTTCCGGACTACGGCAAAAAAAATGTGAGTGATGTCCAACGTATGGCGCAACCGAAAAAAAAACCTATAAAGATGGTATTTGTCGGCGATATTATGCTTTCACGCTCCGTGGGCAAAATCATTGATGCGAACAAAGACCCGCGCTATCCGTTTCTTGAGGTTATGGAAAAAGTGAGCAAAGCGGATATCGCTTTTGCCAATTTGGAGGGGCCGGTATCCGGAATAGGCAAAAATCAGGGAAGTATCTATTCCTTTCGCGCCAACCCGGCGGTTCTTACGGGTTTGATATACGTGGGCTTTGACGTGCTGTCACTGGCTAACAACCATATTTTAGATTGGGGACCGGACGCGCTTACGGACACGGTAAATATTTTGCATTCGGGCAATATAAAGACCATAGGAGCGGGAACGGATGCTGATTACGCTAACGCGCCCGCTGTTATAGATGTAGGCGGCATGTCCGTTGCTTTTTTGGGCTACACCAATCTTATGCCGCGGAGTTTTGAGGCGGGCACGAGTATGCCTGGACTTAGCAGTTTCCACTTGGAGCAGGCGCAGGAGATAGTCAAAAACCTCAAACAAAAAGGAAATTTAGTTGTCGTTTCTTTTCACTGGGGCGTTGAGTATGAAAAAAGCGCGAATAACGCGCAGAAAAACATTGCCCATGCTCTCGTAGACGCCGGTGCCGACTTGATAATCGGCCACCATCCGCACGTGGTTCAAGAAATGGAGCATTACAAAAACGGTTATATCGCCTACAGCCTGGGAAATTTTGTTTTTGACCAGAGTTTTTCGGAAGATACCATGAGGGGCCTTATGCTTGAGGTTGAAGTAAAAAACGGCGTTATTTCGGACATAAAACAAGTTGGCGTAGAAATCTCAAAAACATTCCAGCCATACCTACCCTAGTGTTTTACGGGATAGTATGGTATGATTACAGTAGTTTTGGTTTGGTTGGTCTATTTAAAAAAGTCAATAAAATTAAAATTAAATAACAAAATATGAAAAAACTACTTGTTTTTTTGTTGGGGATGGCGTTGCTGACGCCTGTTTTTGTTTCTGCGGCTGGCACCAGCAATAGTGACGCGGTTGCTACGCTACAGTCTCAAATTGCGGCGTTAAACGCGCAAATTCAGGCTCTTCAGAAACAGTTGGCCGAAATACAAGGCGGCGGTGGCACGACGCGATGGTGCCATGATTTTAATAAGAACATAAGATTTGGCGATTATGGAGATGAGGTGAGTGCGCTTCAGACCGTACTCAGAAAAGAAGGCTTTGCTATTAATGAAATAGAGAATACGTTTAGCGAAGCAGTTGGTTCCGCCGTCTCCGGCTTTCAGCAAAAATATAGAGACGAAGTTCTAAAGCCCGTGGGACTCGCCTATGGTTCTGGTTTTGTTGGTACATATACCCGCGCGAAGTTGAATCAGCTCTATGGGTGCGGGATAACACAGCCGCCGATTTACGGCAAAATCTATATGACTGCCGGATCAGATTTGGTTGGAGCTATCGGCCAGTACGCCTCGTTTACTTTCAAAGCATTTGGCGGTTCGGGTAAATACTACATTCAGGTGATAGACGGCGACATTCCGGGGTTAGGAAATTATTCCAATAATGAGCCGGATAAAATTACTCTGGCCGGAACGCCAACCAAAAGCGGATCGTTCAATGTGGTGTTTTCAGTTCAAGATTTAAACGATAAATCGCTGTATGGCAAAGAAAAGTTTACGGTCACCATAAAGGATAGGGGAACCCAATCCTCTATCACCGTCATATCGCCCAATGGCGGGGAAGTGTGGCAGGTTAGTGATATATATTCTATCGGGTATAAGTTTGGAAACTGGGACAAGTCTTCGGTTCTGGTATATCTTGACCAGGATTATCCTGCCGGCAGCACGAAAACGGGTACGAATAGCAGCGCGTTGATTGCGGAACGCGCCGCTAACGATAGCGGTTCGTTCACATACATGGTGCCAACGTATCAGGCGCCGGGGAGTGGGTACAGGATCCGCGTATGCAGTAAAGATATGAGCGTCTGTGACTCCAGCGATGCGCCGTTTAGCATTGTGGCGACCGGAAGCGTGAAGTCGATGGTGTTTAAAGATATTCAGAAAATAGTAGGCGTATCTCCATACAGCGTTGCGAACCTGGGTTTTGGGGTTAAAGAAGTTAGCGCCCAATATAATTTAGGGTCGTATCATCAAGGCAGGTGGTACGAGGGCTTGAATCCGGGCATCTCCGGACCCGTTTGGGTTGAATTTGGGTGGCCAAATAGCTCGCAGGTGGATGCCACTCTTCTAGACGAGAATGGCCAACAACGGACAATATATCTGCCCGCAACGGGATTGAACAGGTATCCTGATGGTTCAACTTCCGCTTGGTTTTATTGGATAGCCGAAGATGGGTCAAGTTATTACGCACGCAAAGATCACGGTTTTGGCTGGCCAGACCTTTCGGTAGGCGAATCGTTGGTTTCAGCGCATCTTGCGCGAAAAGCGGGAATTTCTATTCAACCCTCCATCACCGTCACCTCGCCCAATGGCGGGGAGGTGTGGCAAGTAGGGTCTACGCAGACAATTAAGTGGAGTGGTGGAAATACGACAGATCGCATGAGAATAATTCTCGATACATCTCCCAATTTCGCCTATAGCCAAATTGCGGATGTAACCAATACCGGAAGTTATAATTGGGTAGTCCCCAATATAATAGCTAAATTTTATGTTCGAGTCTGTACATTAACTTTGAGTAATTTACCAAATCAATGTGATACCAGCGACTCTCCGTTCAGCATTGTGGCGGGGACCCAATCTCTGCTTACGGCTTATTCGGCTACTCTCATTGGTAATCAATCGACTTATGTAGCCGGACAAACAATAAAATTTAGCGTAAAAGGCGTGGCGTCTGACGGCTCAGCCGGTGTTCCAGGAAAAGGGTTTAACGTTCAGGCGTGGATGCAGAATTCTAATTTTCAAACCGTCCAAATCAATGGGGCGTATCAATCCTTTAATGCTAACTATAATTCGAGTACCGGGTATTGGGATGTTACAATGACTGCGCCCTCCGATACTTCACAAACGTATAAGATTGAGGCAGCCTTTTATTGCTCAAACTCTTCTAGCGGTTGCTCCAGCGGTCAGATAAACAAATCTTTTACATTTACTGTTCCTTCGGCAACCCAACCCTCCATCACCGTCACCTCGCCCAATGGCGGGGAGATGTGGCAGGTCGGAACAACACAAACGGTTAAATGGACTACCCAAAGTTTATCGTCTTCCGCGTTCGTTAATATTGAAATTCAAAAGGGTTCAACCGTAGTAAAGCGCTATGCAAGTATAATGAACGACGGAAATGAGTTGATAGTTGTTCCAAGCGATTTACAGGCTGGCGCCGACTATAAGGTAAATGTTATTTATTACTTTAACAGCTCTCAGGGAGTTATTGATTCCAGCGACTCTTCCTTCAGTATTGTGGCGGGAACTACCGCTGTGGTGGCGGCAAGCTCCGTCAGCGCTCCAACGCCCAATCAATACGCTTCAGTGCTTGATTCGATGAGGGCGACGCTGTTGCAAATGCAGAACGCATTGGGCAGTTTTTAAAGAAAAAGCAAAAGACAGTCAAAATTTCGGCCTTGAGCCGGAATTTTGGTATAATATAGTAATGATTTATATAGGCGCCGACCATCGGGGTTTTAAGTTAAAAGAGTGCTTAAAGGATTACTTGGGTCAGCTCGGCTATGCTTTTGAAGACGATGGAGCTTTTACGTTGGGCGTGGGTGACGACTATCCCGATTTCGCGTTGCCGGTCGCGCTAAAAGTCGCGGAAAATCCGGAAGGAAACAGGGGTGTTCTTGTGTGCGGTTCCGGCGTTGGCGTTGATGTAGCTGCCAATAAGATAGACGGCGTACGTTCCGTTTTGGCGCTTTCTCTTGAACAGGTGGTTGCTTCCAAGCGTGAGGATGATACCAACGTGCTTAGTCTTGCGGCCGATTATACCGGCGAGGAAGACGCCAAACAAATAATGGCAACGTGGCTTAACACCGTATTTTCAAAAGAAGAAAAACACGTAAGGCGCCTGAAAAAAGTCTCCAAAATAGAAGAAGGCAGAAAACAAAAATGAAAACAATACCGGCCATAAATTGCAAAGACGCGGGATGCGTGAAGGAGCGCGTATGGATTGCGGAGAGCTTTTTTTCCGTAAACGAAAAATGGATTCATTTGGATATCGCCGACGATAAATTTGCCAAGGGTGCGAGCTGGAATAACCCCGGTGTGTTTGCCGTATTGGGAACGAAGCTTAAGGCCGAGGTTCATCTTATGGTTAGCGATCCCGAAAGCCGAATGTACTCGTGGCTGAAGGCGGGTGCGAAGAGGATTATAATACATCCTGAAACAACAGACGATCCTGCGCACTTGGCTCGCGAGTGCGAAAAGTATAAAGCGGAGGCTATGCTTTCGGTAGGGCCCAAAACTCCTATGGATAGCGTTATCTCGCTCCAGGACTTTTTCCAGAGCTTCCATATTTTAGCCGTAGAACCCGGCCCAGCGGGCCAGAAGTTTCAGCGTAACGCGGTGGAAAAGATAAAATTTTTAAGAAGAAATATCCCGGATGCTATAATAGAGGTTGACGGAGGCATCAATTTAGAAATAGCTAAATTGGTGCGCGAAGCCGGCGCGGATATCGTTGTCGCTGGGTCGTATATTTTTGAGAGCAAGAATCCGGCGGAAAGATTTAAAGAGTTGGAGGCGATTTAATATGGAAAAATCACCCTTAGAAGATCAACAGAAAAAAGTTCCCGAAAAGGAATATACTATTGAGGCTCTGGTAAAAGCGCAGGAAGAATTGAAATTATGGGAAGAGAAACGCGCAAATGTGCGCGCGAACAATCCGAACAAGTTCCGGTCCCAAATTAAAGACGCTGGCAGAAAAGTGAGAGAGATTAGAGAGGCGTTGGAAGTCTTGGGTATAATTGAAAAAACCGATGCGGAAAAAGTGACGGAAATATTGGATAAATTATATCCGGACGCACAATCAAGAAAAACCGTCACTTACGAAGGCCAAAGATATCAAATACGTTATTTTCCGCTAGACAAAAGCCTTTCGGGTAAAACGGTACATGAATGGGGCCATGCATGGCGGCCACTTGAAGAAAAATCGAAAAGTGGCGGACAAAAAGTTTGAGCTAGTTGATATTTTGTATGGAAATTTTGCACGAAAAAAAGCTGAAGCACCTAGAAGAGCTCTCTAACGAGATTCGTGAGACTATTATTGATACACTTGTTCATGTCGGTTCGGGGCACTCGGCCGGCTCCTTGGGTATGGCCGATATCTTTACGGCTTTTTATTTTCATATTTTGAATCACGACCCTAAAAATCCGAGCTGGCCAGGACGCGACCGGTTGGTGCTTTCAAACGGCCATATTTGTCCTGTGCAGTACGTAGCGATG
>Ga0209542_10013182_pt1 | contig 14313 bp, 11 predicted proteins | sample RifCSPhighO2_01_FD_184028 | JGI IMG/M metagenome (GOLD analysis project Ga0209542, IMG submission 184028) | Soil microbial communities from Rifle, Colorado - Rifle CSP2_plank highO2_0.1 (SPAdes) (version 2) | ecosystem: Environmental > Terrestrial > Deep subsurface > Rock core/Sediment ...
AAATGATGACCTTCAGTTCTTTGATTTTATCACGCAGAGCAATTGCTAATTCGAAATTCAGATTTCCTGCAGCCTCTTTCATTTGTTTGGTTAGCTTTTTGACAAGCACTGTACGGTCTTGGGGTAATAATTGATCTATATCTATAGATAACATCTGATTATAAATATCTTTTTGCTTAAGATTTAATCCGGAAGCTTCTTCCTCAGTTTCTAGACCTTGGACAAGTTTTGTCCGGACGGGTTTTTTTATACTTTTAGGAGTAATCTTTTCTTTTTTATTGTATGCGATTTGTATTTTTCTTCTTCTATCGACTTCTTCAATTGCTCTTTTCATAGAACCGGTAATTTGATCGGCATACATAATGACTGTACCTTCTATATGACGGGCTGCTCTACCCATAGTCTGGATAAGCGAGGTTTCACTTCTTAAAAAGCCTTCTTTATCGGCATCAAGAATAGCTACAAGTGAAACTTCCGGTAAATCGAGACCTTCGCGAAGTAAATTGATACCGACTATAACGTCATATTTACCTAAGCGCAGATCATCCAATATGTCGCTTCTTACCAAAGTTTCCACATCGGCGTGTAAATAATGGACTTTGATTTCTCTTTCATCCAAATAATCTGCCAGTGCCTCAGCCATTTTTTTGGTGAGTGTAGTAACTAATACTCTTTCTTTTCGTTTTATACGCTCATTTATGACAGTCATAAGATGATTAATTTGTCCTTTGGTGGGTTTTATGATGATTTGTGGATCGGTGATGCCAGTAGGACGAATAAGTTGTTCGGTAACTTTACCGTCAGAGAGAGAAACTTCCCATTCATTGGGGGTGGCTGATGCGTATATAACCTGGGGAATCCTACCCATAAATTCGCTAAATTGAAGGGGTCGGTTGTCAAGAGCAGCGGGCAAACGAAAACCAAAATTTATAAGGGTTTCTTTGCGTGATTTGTCACCGTGATACATACCGCGAATTTGGGGAAGGGTCATGTGCGACTCATCTATAATAAGCAGCCAGTCATTTTTTACAGCTTCATCATAATAGTCTAAGAGTGTATAAGGGGGATCTCCCGGTTTTCGACCGTCAAAATAGCGAGAATAATTTTCGATGCCATTGACGTAACCTATTTCCTGTATCATCTCCAGATCGTAGTTTACCTTCTGAGAAATACGCTGAGCTTCTATAAGCTTATTTTGGGATTTAAAATAAGATACTCTTTTTTCCAAATCATCCCTTATAATTTTGAAAACCTCTGTTTGTTTGGCCGGATCGGTCATGTAATGTTTAGCCGGATAGATAACTGTTGAGTCTAAATCATGCAGTTTATTTCCGGTAAGGGGATCTATCTTCTCTAAAGAGGCGATGTGTTGTCCGTCTGTCACTATACGATAAGCATAATCCTCATAGGCTGGAAAAAGGTCAATGACTTCGCCTCTGACTCTAAACGTGCTGCGTCTAAAACCATAATCTGAACGGCTATACTGAAGAGCGATTAATCTTTCAAATATAGACTTTCGGTTTACTTTTACACCTTTTTTAAGCTCTAAAACAAAATGACCGTATTCTCTGGGGGATCCGATATTGTATATGCAAGAAACTGAGGCAACAACAATAGTATCGCGGCGTGTAAGCAGATTGGCGGTTGCTCCTAACCTAAGTTTGTCAATTTCCTCATTAATTTCCGTTTCTTTTTCGATATATGTATCTGTCTGTGGGATATATGCTTCTGGTTGGTAATAATCGTAATAAGAAACAAAATATGAAACTGCATTATGAGGAAAGAAGTCGCGGAATTCCTGATAAAGTTGGGCTGCCAAAGTTTTATTGTGGGAAATAATAAGAGTTGGTTTCTGGATTTTTTGTATGACATTGGCTATGGTATATGTTTTTCCCGATCCGGTTACGCCAAGAAGCACTTGATGCTTAGTACCGGATTTCAAATTGCTCACCAGACTTTTGATAGCCTGCGGCTGATCGCCAGTAGGTTTAAAAGAAGAAATGAGTTTAAAATCCATTTGATATATTTTATCATACTTTGACTGTCTTGACTTTCGGGTTTTTTTGGATAAGATGGAGTATAACGATTACAAATTTTAAAATTATTATAATTTAGTTTCGGTAAATCATAATTTATGGCATATATTTTATACGCGAAAGAGAGACAAATTTTGGAATTTATTTCCCAGTTTATTCAAAGGCATGGATATGCACCGACACTCGGTGAAATTGCTGAGGCTATCGGCGTATCAGCTGTTTCGACCGTACACGAACACTTGGCGGGACTTGAGAAAAAAGGATTTATAAGTAAAAAACCTGGAATAGAGAGAAGTATTGAGATAATAGAAAATAGTTTCAGGACTGGAACGACTGAGGGGTCCATCGATCTTCCGGTACTGGGGTTTATTGCCGCGGGAAGTCCGCTGGAACCTTATACAGATCCCAATTTATATGTTCAGGTATCACCCTCGATGGTAAATCCCAAGAAACCGGCTTATATACTGCAGGTAAAGGGAACGTCGATGAAGGATGAAGGAATATTGGATGGAGACTATGTGGTGGTACAGCACCAAAATGATGCCCAAAACGGCGATATTGTGGTGGCTCTTCTGCCGAATAATCTTGCCACTTTAAAAAGGATTTATTTTGAGAAGGAAAGGATTAGGCTGGAACCTGCCAACTCAGCTATGCCGCCTATATTTACCACTCATGTAAGGATACAGGGCAAAGTGGTGGGTGTCATAAGACGGTATAAAAATTAAGCGTCCTTGAGTACCTCAATCCCCGGTAGAGTCCCGTTTTCCAGAAATTCCAGCATCGCTCCGCCTCCTGTGGAGACGTGGGTGATGTTTTTGAGAAGTTTCTTATTTTTTATGGTGGCCAGAGTGTCTCCTCCGCCGATGATGGTAGTTGCTTTTTTTTGCTGGGAGAGGGCTTCCAGAATACACTCTGTCCCTTGGGCAAATCTTTTGTCTTCAAAAAGGCCCATGGGGCCGTTCCAAAGTATCGTTTTGGCTGTACTCATAATTTGTTTGTAATATTTGCATGTAGCCGGACCAATGTCATAGATTACTGCGTCATTGGCTACCTGATCGTGCCTTACAATTTTTGGCTCTTTCAGGCGCATTTCGTCTGATATGATAACGTCTTCAGGAAGAATAAGTGCAAAATGCTCCCTGGTGGTTTTCCAGAATATAACTCTGGCCATCTCGATCATTTCATGATCAACTATGGATCTGCCCATGCCATAACCCCAGGCTGCCAGGAATGTATTGGCTATAGCACCACCCAAAAGTACGGTGTCGCCGACTTCCAGAAGTTTATTGATTACGGCAATCTTTTCCGGAGTCTTGGCTCCTCCGATAATAGCAACCATGGGACGGGCGGGTTTTTCCAGAACTTTGGAGATAACATCAATTTCTTTTTCCAGCAAAAAGCCGGCGTAGGCGGGTAGATATTCCGGAATGCCCACTATCGAAGCATGTGCCCTGTGGGTAGCTGCGAAGGCATCATTGACAAAAATATCGGCCATTGATGCTAGATGCTTGGCAAATTTTTTATCGTTCTTCTCCTCACCGGGTTGATATCTCAGGTTGTCGATCATAACGATATCACCATCTCCCAATGCTAATTGTATTTTTCCCAAGGCTTCTTCTTTCCAATATTGGGGTATAAAGTGAATTTTTTTGCCCAAATGTTTTTCGGTGCGCATAACAACTGGAAGCATGGAGTACTTGGGATCAACTTTGCCTTTGGGACGACCGAGATGTGAAGCGATAACCAATTTGGCTCCTTTTGATAATAAATATTTTATGGTCGGAAGAGCCTCAACAATCCTGGTATCATTGGCCACATCGCCGTTATTTAGGGAAACGTTGAAATCGACCCTTAAAAATACTTTTTTCCCGCGGAGATCCTTAATGTCTTTTATATTTTTCTTTCTCATACCAGTTTTCCTTTCTTGGCAACATACCCTATCATTTCTACTAATCTTGTAGTATAACCCCATTCGTTGTCATACCAAGCGTAGACTTTCACCAGATTTCCTAATGTTTCGGTCATATAAGTGTCGACTATAGATGAATATGGACTGCCAACATAATCTGATGAGACCAATTGATCTTGGGATATACCCAAAATTCCTTTCAGCTCTCCTTCCGAGTATTTTTTATAGGCGGCATTGACATCATCTCTGGTTGTAGTTTTGGCAACTTCTACAGTCAGATCTATAATAGAGCCAGTCAAAAGAGGTACCCGAAGTGATTTGCAAACAATTTTTCCTTTGAGATCTTTATATAATTTGCCTATATCTTTGGCTGAACCTGTCGATGTAGGAATCATATTGGTAAAAGAGGCACGCCTTAAGCGCGCGTCCTTTTTATGAGAATTGTCCAGAAGATTTTGCGAATCTGTAACAGCATGAACGGTAGTCATATAACCGATTTTTATTTTAAATTTTTCATGAAGGACCTTAACGACTGTGGATAAACAATTGGTCGTACAGGATGAATTGGATATTACTATATCCTTTCCTGGATCAAAATTCTCTTCATTGACACCTAACACTAAAGTCTTGGTATCGTCTTTGGCTGGTGCTGAGATGACTACATATTTAGCGCCTTGTTTGGTGTGACCGAGAGCATCTTCTGTGGTACGAAATTTGCCCGAGGATTCTATAACAATATCCACTCCGGCTTCTTTCCAGGGAATTTCTTCTGGAAGATCGTTTCTAAATACTGCAATTTTTTTACCATCGACTGATAAATTCTCTCCATCGACTTTTACATCATTTTCCAGCGTACCATATGTAGTATCATATTTAAGTAAATATGCATGGGATGATGCTTCGGCACGGCTATTGATAGCTACAAGCTCAAGATTTTTTTTACCTAATATTATGCGAGCTGCATTCCTGCCAATTCTGCCAAATCCATTGATTCCGACTTTTAATGTTTTCATAATATTCTCCTTTCAATCAGGCCCCATAAAGAGGAGCCTTTCCTAAATAATCTAATAAAATAGGCATAAGTTCAATACCCTTTATGTGGCCAAGTCGGCCCTTGTGAGCTTCATGTTCTCCAAATGATGATACATCATCAGTATGTATATCTCTATATGAAATAACTACAGGAACAGGGTCTGCTGTGTGAATTTTGAGTTTTGATGATGTAGTATGGTCGGCCGTAACGACAATCATAACATTTTTTAGATTAATTAATTCTTTAAGTGCATGGTCAATTTTTTCTATAAATTGCCGTTTGCCTTCATAGTTACCATCTTCAGATAGTGAATCGGCTCCTTTAATGTGGATAAATATAAAATCATAATCTTTAAGTATATTTATTGCTTTCTCTATTTTGTTTTTAATTTCCGAATCGGGTTTTCCTGTAGTTCCCTTAGTCTCTATAATATCCATTCCTAATGATTTGGCTATACCTTTATATAGCCCGGCACCGGCTATACAGGCGGCTTTAAGATCATATTTTTCTTTAAATGAAGGAATATTTGTCATTTGACTGCCGCCTCTGACTAAAAGTATATTGGCTAGGGGTAATTTATTTTTTTGTCTTTTTATATTAAAAGGATGATTTTTAAGAAGATTGTATGATTTTAGAGTGAATTCGTTTATGATTTCAGCAGTTTTTTGGGATGCGGATTTTCCATCCCTTGAATTCGCAATTAATATTTTTTTGTTTAGATCATGCGGATCAACATCGGTTATCTGATCACTTAAGTTTTTTCCTCTTAAGACTACTCCAACTCTATGACCGACTCCTTTTTTCAAAAATATCTGGATGCCTTTAATTTTGATTTTAGACAGTGCGTCAATCAATTCTTTGGTATGGTCTATCCTGCCGGCTCGCCTATCTCTCACTATCATGTGATTATCCACTGTGGCAAAATTACCCCTGAAGGCTATGTCTCCCGGCTTTATGTCCATACTTATGCCTATCGTTTCAAATATTCCGCGACCGGTGTAATACTTTTTAGGATCATAGCCAAAGAGGGAGAGATGAGCGACGTCACTACCCGGGCGGATGCCGCGGTCCACAGTATGGATAAGACCAACTAAACCATTCTGAACCAGTTTATCAAGATTGTGGGTATGGGCTTTTTCGAGTGGGGTCTTTCCTCCAAATTCCCTAATTGGTCTATCAGAGAGTCCATCACAGATGATAAAAATTATCTTATCCATGATTTGTATGAATTTATCATACAGAGTGAGCAGATGCAAATCAAGAGGTTAGTGTATAATCCAAGTTAATACTATGGGAACATTGTACATTGTAGCTACACCTATTGGCAATATGGAAGATATCACCATAAGAGCAATAAAAACGCTTTTTGATGTGGATATTATAGCTTGTGAGGATACTAGAAAGACTGGGAATTTAATTCAGAATTTAGAATTAAGAATTAAGAATCGGGAAATCTCAATAAGTGACTTGGATATTAATAAAAAGCCTAAACTAATATCTTATTATGATGAGGTGGAGGAGTTAAAGACTCCGGAAATAATTCAATTATTGGAAGAGAATAAGGATGTAGCACTGGTAAGCGACGCGGGAACGCCGCTTATAGCTGATCCAGGCTATAAACTAGTAAGAGAATGTATAAATAAGGGAATAAATGTAGTATCAATACCCGGACCTTCTTCTGTAATAAGCTCTTTAGTATCATCCGGCTTGCCAGCAAATCAAGTTATATTTTTAGGATACCTCTCTAATAAGCCAAAGAGGCGCAAAGAATTACTCAATGATCTTTATCGATTAATCGATCAATCGATACAAATTAAACCAAGCGTGGCTTTTTTCGTATCTCCTCATCATCTAAAAGGGAACTTAGCAGATCTGAAAGAAGCTTTCGGCGATATAGAGATTGTAATTGCCAGAGAATTAACCAAAATTCATGAGGAAATTTGGAGAGGTAAAATATCTGAGGCGCAAGAAAAAGATTTTAAGGGTGAATTGGTAATCCTTCTGAAATAAAACTCATATGTCAGAAAAACCATATTTTTCATGTTATCATGCAGGGTCCCCAACGTATTTATCGGAAAAGATTCAAAAAGCTATAAGTGATGGTAGGTTAATTTTTGTGGGAACTTTTGGAAAGGCATGCGATGAAATGGTGCCTGTTCAAGAGAGCCAGTTTAATGGTCAAAATATCGCTTGTGTTGGCCCTAGACATAAAGGATGTCCACGCCCCCAAGATGCTAAATTATCGGAAACTTAGCTATTTAGATTGGTTTTGGAAACTTTGGTATTTTTCTATTTCGGCTTTGCTGCCGAGGGCTATGGGGACGCGCTGATCGTGTTTTGCGGGAAGAATATCCAGAGGACTTACTCCCCTACTTATTCCTGCTCCACCGGCTTGGATGATAAGGAAACCAAGTGGTGCTACCTCATATAAAAGCCGAAGTTTGCCGTCCGGATGTTTACTGTCTTGCGGGTAAATAAAAATTCCGCCTTTTAGAAGTGTCCTGTGGATATCGGCTACCATGGAGCCGACATAGCGAAGTGAATAGCCGCCTTCTTTTTTTATGCTTGATAAATAATTCCGGTCTGACTCGTTGAATAATTCCCAATTGCCTTCATTGATAGAATAAATTTTCTTTTCGCCGATTTTGATATCCGGGTGGCTGAGAATAAATTCTTTGGTTTGGAAATCATAAGTGAAACCATTGACATGACTACCTGTTGCATAGACCAGCATCATGCTTGGACCATACAAAATATATCCTGAAGCAATAAGTGTATTTCCTTTTTGAAGAACTGTAGTGTTTTTGGGATAAACGCCAAAGATCGTACCAATGGGAAGATTGGTATCTATATTGGAGGATCCATCGAGGGGATCATGAGTAATAAGATATGAGCCATCATGTGAAGCTATCTTCGGTTCTGCCAGTTCTTCTGAGCCGACTCCGGCCACTGCGGGACATATCAAGAGTGCGTCTGTCAAAACTTGATTTGCATATTCGTCCAGTTTTTGGACATCTTCGCCATAGACGTTGGTGCCGCCGCTACTGCCTTGCTCTTCTATGAGTCCATTCCTTGAGAGCTTATCATTTATGGTTTTGGCTGTTTTGGCGATAACGGAGAGAAGATCCTGGAAATTTCCGCCAAGATTTGAGTTTTTATCTTTGACAAACTCAGATAGAGTGATTCTATTCATCGTTTATTTGCCCTGATATATAGCGTATGCTTCATCAACTGATTTGAGATCATAGGTGAGAGCTGATACGGCATTGGCAAAACGAATCGCCTCATCAAGAGGTTTTTGATGAATATTGCGGCCCGTAGCATTACCTGATGCGCCTGCTATATGGATCTGGTCATGAAGTGTTTGTAAAAATTCCTTGACTTCCATGCTACTTCCCCCGGCGCAGATGAGTCTGGTACGTCCGGCGGCAACTACTGCTTCGTGAAGCGCTTTGGCTCGATCCCCTTCTTTGGGTTTGGGATAATTTACTTTTACAAAATCAGCACCTATACATCCGGCTACACCAGCGGCACCGGCTACAAGATGAGGATCTTTTTCATCCGCAACTGCTTTACCTCTGGGATACATCCAAAGAACTGCAAAAAGACCATTTAGATGAGCTGTATAGACAGCACTTACTGCATCACGCATCATTTCCCCTTCAAACTCGCTGCCAGTATAAACAGTGAATCCTACACCCAATATATTCAGACCGCTATTTTCCTTAAACTCCACTACTTTACTAACAGGATATAAAAGCGGACTTCTGGGATCCGACTGGTCTTTTTTAACCAGATGAGTTTTGGAATTAAGCTTTACTAAATAGGGAACTTCTTTATAATCCATTCCATACCTGGCTATAAGACCCATTTGGGTGGCAAATACGCCTATTTTCCCCTGACTTGCAATCTTAAACAAATGTTCGGGTTCGGCATCGTCCGGCGCTATACCCTCACCATAAAAATCATCATTCATGTGTTCGACCTTTTGATCCCCGGCAAAAAGCATCAGTCTGCCCGTACCATGTGTGGCAGTTTCTATATTTTTTTCAAATTCGCTTCTTTTATCTTTGGGAACATCCAGAGGTGTATAGTGTTTTATGTCCATATGCAGTTCTCCTTATAATTTTTTATAATAGTTATAACGATTATAATACGATTTTAGTATTCTTCAAGTGTGGATGTGTCACCAATTGGTAGGCCAAGGTCCTTGGCTTTTAATATGCGGCGCATGATTTTGCCTGATCTTGTCTTAGGAAGTTTGTCTATAAATTCTATTTCACGAGGATATGCATGACCGGCAAGATGCTTTTTGACAAAAAGAGAAAGTTCTTCTTTGAGTTTATCGCTTGGCTTAATACCGGACTTTAAAACTACAAAGGCTTTGATAATTTCGCCTCTTAATTTGTCAGGTTTGCCTATTACTCCTGCCTCAACTACTCCCGGATACTCAACAAGAGCTGATTCTACCTCAAATGGACCGACCCTTTCGCCTGAAGTTTTGATGACATCATCGGCTCTGCCTACAAACCAGAAATAACCGTCTTTATCTTTGTAAGCTCTGTCTCCGGAAATGTACCAATTGTTTATAAAATAAGATTCATATTTCACGTGTCTATGCCAGATAGTCTTCATCATAGATGGCCAGCCTTTTTTGAGGGCTAGATTACCCTCTTGTCCGTCAGCCAGTTCATTTCCTTTATCATCAATAATTCCTGCAGTAAGCCCGGGAAAGGGTTTACCCATAGAGCCAATTTTTATATCCATGGAAGGATAATTGGCTATAGAGATAGCTCCAGTCTCAGTCTGCCACCAAGTATCATGAAAGGGAAGACCAAAAGCTTTAAGGCCCCATCTTATGGCTTCGGGGTTGAGGGGTTCGCCGACTGAGCATAAATGACGTAAATTTTTTAGGTCATATTTTTTGACCAGATCGATACCCGCTCCCATAAGCATACGGATGGCAGTGGGAGCAGTGTACCAAATTGTTACTTTATTTTTTTCCAAAATTTCATACCATTTAGATGCATCAAATCTGCCTGCATAAACAATGCTGGTGATACCATTGCTCCAGGATCCAAGTATCTCATAAGCAATGCCCGTAACCCACCCCGGATCGGCCGTGCACCAATAAATATCTTCGTCTTTCATATCTAAAACATATTTAGCTGTAAGATGCTCCTGTAATATGGAGAGATGCCTATGTACCACACCTTTTGGTTTGCCCGTGGTGCCTGAAGTATAAAGCATAAATGCATAATCATCAGGATCCATTTGTGCTATATGAAGATCTGTGCTTTCATTGGAAAAGTTGGTAAGAAACTTGGGCTCATCAATAACTATAATTTCTTTCAGATGCGGAAGTTTAGATTTTACTTTTTGAATTCTAGGTAGAAGTGCATAATTGGTAATTACTGCTTTTGCCTGACTATTTTCGAGCCTATCAAATAAGGCTTTTTCCTGAAATGCAGAAAATAGAGTACCGGCAATGGCGCCAATTTTGAGTATTCCTAAAAAGGAAATAAAAAGATATGGTATGCGGGGAAGAAAAATAAAGACTCTGTCTCCCCTTTCTATACCTTTATCTTTCAAATAATTGCCAAACTGATTGGAGAGAAGAAATAAATCTTCAAAAGAATAGGCCTGACGACTATTATCTTCGCCAATCCAATAGAGAGCGACTTTGTTTTTGCGCCAACTTTTGACGTGCCTGTCTATAGCGTTGTAAGCGGCATTTAGTTTGCCTCCAGCAAACCAGTCTAATTCCCGGTGATAATTTTTCCAGTTAAAAGACTTAACTAGCTCGTCGTAATTTTCCAAATTTGGGGAAACTTTGAAATAATCTTTCTTTTTGTGAAAGTTATCTTGCATGGGCAGTAAACCAATTATAAATTAAAAATTAGAAATTTTCCAACAGATTTCTACCTACCATGTTGGTCGGTTTGGGAATACCGAGAATCGCAAGTATAGTGGGTGATACGTCGGCTAAGATACCTGCCGGTAGTGATTTTGATTTGCCTTTGACACTATTATCTACATATATAAATGGGACTGGGGCTGTCGAGTGCTCAGTGTCGGGTTTATTGGTAGAAGTATCAATCAGTTCTTCGGCGTTACCATGGTCTCCTGTAATTATTATAGATGTATTTTGACTGAGAGCTTCCGGGATTATTTTGGCTAGCGATCTATCAGCAGCCTCACACGCTTTGATGGAAGCCGCCAGATTACCGGTATGAGCTACCATATCGGGATGGGCGAAGTTGACCAAAATGAAACTGTATATTTGTTTTTGTAGATTCTCCAGAATTTTGTTGGTAATTTCTTCTGAAGACATTTCGGGCTGTAAGTCGTATGTGGCTACTTTGGGTGATGGAACAATAAGTCTATCTTCACCGGGAAATGGTTTCTCCAGAAGTCCATTGAAATAGTATGTGACAAATCTTTCTTTTTCAGATTCTGCGATTCTTAATTGTTTGAGGTTCTTTTCGGAGAGTACACGACCAAGTGGGTATAGAACTCGTTGAGGCGGAAATGCCACGGCTGAAACATCCACGTTCATGCTGTATTCCGTCATGGTAACAAAAAAAAGATCTTTGATTTTTTCACCACGCTTAAATGGCGGATGCTGCTCTACTTGTGCGTCATGCTTCTTGAAATATTTAACAGCAAAAGGGTCAAACGCGGTAACATTGGCTTCTCCCTGAAAATCATCAAGTACAAAAGCTTTGGTGAGTTGACGCGGTCTGTCGATACGGAAATTGAAAAAAATGGCACTATCGCCTTCTTTGATCTTGCCTACAGGTTCGCCATTTTCAGTAATGACAGTTGGTGTAATAAATTCATCTGTTTCACCTTTGGCGTAGGCATCTTTCACAGCGTCTGTATAAGTGGCAAATTTTTTCCCAATTCCTTCTGTGAGGGCCAGATAAGCTTTTTCTGTCCTTTCCCACCTGAAATCCCTGTCCATGGCATAGTAGCGACCGGAGATAGTGGCGATTTTACCAATACCTACACTTTTGATCTTATCGTTTACTTGATCTAGGTAGATAAGAGAGGAAGTCGGGGGAGAATCTCTACCATCAGTAAATAGATGAAGAAATACCCTATCAAATTGCTGCTGTCGGCAAAAATCAAGAAGGGCAAAAAGGTGTTCGATGTTGGAGTGCACTCCTCCTGCTCCAATGAGTCCCAAAAGATGAAGATTGCCGCCCGTCATATTAAGATGAGAAAGGGCTGACATGAGGCTGGTATTTTGGAAAAAAGTGCCGTCGGTTATGGACATATTGATACGGGGAAGATCCTGATAGACTATACGGCCCGCACCTAAGTTGAGATGACCTGTTTCCGTATTACCGTCCTCGCCTCTGGGGAGTCCGACGGCCTCACCTGAAGCTTTGAGAAGTCCGTTGGGGTAACTACCCAAAAGAGAATCGTAAAATGGTTTTTTGGCCTGAGTGATAGCGTTGCCCGGACTATCGGGAGCCACTCCCCATCCGTCAAGGACAATAAGTAGGACAGTTTTCATTTCTTGATAATCTCTTCCTCTATTTCCAAAAGTCTGTTGTATTTGGCTACACGTTCTCCTCTGGCTGGAGCTCCGAATTTGACATAATCGCTGCCAACGCCTACGGCAAAATCGGCAATGAATGTATCCTGAGTTTCGCCGGATCTATGAGAAATGATGGTTTTGAAGCCGGATTCTTTGGCTTTTTTGACTACTTCCATAGTCTCAGTGACTGTACCTATTTGATTTAATTTAACCAGAATGGCATTGCAGGCTTTTTGAGAGATGGCTTGTTCAAGTTTTTTTAAGTTGGTAACCAGAAGATCATCACCCACTACAAACACTTTATCTCCTACTTTTTGTGTAAAGCTTATCCAACTATTCCACTCTTCTTCGCCAAATGGGTCTTCGTATAGGAGTAATTTATATTCATTTTGGAGATTGACAAGATAATTTATAAATTCGTCATATGAATATGGCTGGGCTCGGTCAATAAGCTGATAACGGCCATTCTTCAAAAAGAAAGTGGCAGCCAAGTCAAGTCCCAGAAAGACATCTATGCCTAGTTTATAGTTGCTGGTTTTTATGGCTTCGGAAATTGCTTCCAGAGCGTCTATGTTGGTAGATAGATTGGGGGCAAAGCCGCCTTCGTCGCCTACTGAAGAAACTGCATTTCTAAATACCAAAATTTCCTTCAGTTTGTGATAAATCTCAACTCCCAATCTCAAACCTTCTTTGTAAACTTTGTTAGATGCCGGAATTATAAAGAATTCCTGAAAATTGAGGTTACCGGCGCCGTGTTTTCCTCCATTTATGACATTAAAAAGAGGTACGGGTATTTTCAATTCACTTTGGGGTATATTTAGGCTTTTCACTAAATTATTTATGTAGACATAAAGAGGTAGTTTTTGAGATTTGGAGGCGGCTCGAGCACAGCTTAGAGAAACTGATAAAATACTATTGGCGCCTAAATTCCTCTTATTATCAGTACCGTCAAGAGCTATAAGCAGTTTATCAATATCAAATTGTTTTTCGGCATCAAAACCTATAAGTTTGGGGGCGATAATTTTATTTACGTTGTCTATAGCTTTGGTAACACTTTTTCCCATATAGATTTGGGGATTGTTATCCCGCAGTTCCAGGGCTTCATTTACTCCTGTGGATGCTCCTGAAGGGACTGAACCCGCGGCAATGGTACCATCGTCAAGTATTACTTTGGTTTCGATAGTTGGTATGGAGCGCGAGTCTAAAATTTGTCTGGCGATAATTTGGGATATTTTAGCCATGATGTTTTTTATGCAAAACGAGTCTCTTTTCAAAATTATAAATAAACTGGCGAGTTCTTTCAACTGCATCAGGGTTAACTGAAACTGAAGTGATTCCCCAGCTGACCAATTTTTCTACAAGATCAGGATAATCTGAGGGGGCCTGTCCGCAGATAGAGGATGTAACTTTATATTTATGGCAGGTTTTTATGATTCTTTCGAGCGCCCAAAGTACGGCATCATTTCTTTCATCGAATTCGCTGGCTACTTCGCTATTATCACGATCAGTTCCCAAAATAAGCATGGTCAGATCGTTGGAACCAATAGATACTCCATCTATACCTACTTCGCAAAATTTATCCAAAATGATGACGTTTGAGGGTATCTCGACCATCATCCACAGTTTGAAAGAGTCCGAACGCAGAAGGCCGCTTGCGGCAACCACTTTTTTTACTTCGGTAAGCTCGTGGACGGTCCTGACGAAGGGGATCATTAGATGAAGATTTTTAAAACCCAATTTATTGCGGACCATTTTTATGGCTGCTAATTCCAAGTCAAAGACTTCG